>ERZ1740065.679-NODE-679-length-18827-cov-12.342318_pt1 | contig 18827 bp, 12 predicted proteins | sample MGYA00581738_ERZ1740065 | MGnify/ENA primary metagenome ERZ1740065 (study PRJEB43018, sample SAMN04849749) | marine metagenome | isolation source: floating plastic debris | place: Pacific Ocean | collected 2008-09-01 | study: EMG produced TPA metagenomics...
GGGAGAGGGAGAGAAGGGAGAGGGAGAGGAAGAGAAGAGAGAGACGGATGGATGGAAGGCAAGGGCACGGGGATAGATGGGAGAGAGGGAGGACAAAGACACTGACCTTCAGGCGATGTGGGTTCGGCGCTGTGTAGCCACAGAAGGAACACTTATGGTCGGTTTTGCCGCTGAGGTGTTGTCGCATGTGAGTGACAAGCCAGCTCTCATGGTTACACGTAAAGTCACAATACTCACAGCTTAGCTTCTCTGACGACCTTGACCCACCACCAGACCCCGGACTCGCAAGAGGTTCGGCAGTTGTCTGCTCAATATAATAAATAGCCAACATCAGACGGGCTAATAGATGAGGAATGAGAACACTATGGTAGAGATAGAGCATGTAAGACAGACTAGAGATGAAGGTACGCAGGATCGAATCTGAACGATACCCACCATTTCGGATCCCTTCAAGTTATCACTAGAGAGTTGTCCTCTCATACCACTGTGTGAGCTGTCTAGTTCGCCTCCCATCTCATGGTTTCCTTCCCAAACCTGACAGCATGTAGAATTATACCGGTCAGTCATGACGATGGAGGCCCATTGAACGCGAGCTTGTGGCTTTCTTAGCCTGACCGACAGTAAGTTAGAATATAAATTGGAATTACCACTTTCTCTTCTTCCACTTCCTGTTCAGTAGCCTGGGCGTTGCCAACATCATGCGACTCGAGGTGGGCAGAGAGACGGTTCGCATCATGACAGCGAAACTTGCAGTGAGGACATTTTCTGATGGTGTGAGTGGCGTAATGTCGTTTCAGGTTCGTATGCCACTGGGAGACACAAAACTCAACTGATTCATTGGGCTTCTAGGTGAGGGAAACGCATGTGGCAAACCAAGTCAACATTTGGTAGCTTACGGTAGTTTTATAATCACAGTATATACACGTCAGATGGCCTTCCTTATCTCTGGTCAGTGGTATACCTGCTGGCAGCTGAAGCAAGTGTCAGAGAGTTTTAGGGTCACCAACTACACAACAAAACAGCCATTCCAAGTTAGGACATTGGAGAGGGAGAGGCAATACCTCATAGTATCGGTTCTTCTTCTTCATCAGTGGTGATTTTAAGGCTGCCTTACGAGATTTGTCTCCCCTGTACATACTGGGGTGAATTTTCTGGAAATGAGAATCAAGATGATAAGCCAGCATCAAGGAGCAGTATTACTCATCGCAAGCACTGGCAGCCACCTTGCAGTGCTTTTCCAGACTCTTCTTACGGCTGGCAGTGAATGAGCAGTAGTGACAGTCGAACACCTCCTTGTCTCCAGAGCTGTGGGTGGCAGCGTGACGTGACGCACTGGAGGCGTGACGAGTAGCATGGGAGCTGCTATGACTCTAAAACACAAACAAACTCGATGTCACAGTTGAGGCAATGTCACAATTGAGAACGTCACATGGTATACGGCTCTCACCTGAGCATGGCCGTCGTCTTTTCTTTCAGAGCTGCAACCATAAAGATAACCATTAGATTTGAAGTCCAGTCAGATGTCAGTACAGAGAGCCAGCGTTACCTACTTCAGACACTGTGACAGCAGGGTTGATATGTCCTCGTCAGGGTGAGACCGTCGCAGGTGCTTCTCCAGCTGGTAGGCGTTGACACATGAATAATTACATCTGACACACTTCATGCCATCGATCTGTGTGTGGCGCTCCATGTGCCGTCGGTAGTTCATTGTGTGGTCCGTTGAGTAGCTGCACTTCTGACACTTGAACTGCCTGTCACCGGTGTGCAGGTTGATGTGCTTGTTCAGCTGTATGTCTAGGCTGCACTGAAACGAGCATCTCGGACACTGGAACGGCGGCGACGACACGTGAACGACCTTGTGAATGTCGTATCCGAGTTTGTGGTCTGTGGCATAGAAGCAGTGGGGACACCGGTACTTCCCTGTCATAGGGTGATTGTGCTCGATATGTCTGTGTATGGCATCTGAAAGGGAAATCAGCGCCATCATTACACAAGACAGTAATTTCATGATAATGTTACATTGCAGGGGGTATTACAATGTTTTGGATAGCAGGGAAGTTCTTATGAGATTGTAGGCTAGGGCTAGTAAAGTTTCTACCGGGATTGTAGGTTAGGGAAAGTTGAGTTCCTACCGAGATTGTAGGCTGTGAAATCGCAATAGAGACAGAATATCATCCCGTCTGTTCCATCACCAGATGGCGCCCCCTTGCTGTCAGACGACTGAGCGGCAGTGGCCTTGGTTCTACTCCTCAGTGACGAGACGTAGGAGTCACTTTCCGGGTCGACATCTGTGGCGCTGACGTCTGCAGTAAGACATAACCAGTCACTGATACTCAGGACTCAGCCGGGGCCGTTAGGAAAAATTGGTGTCCACACAGCTTTCAACAGTTTTCATTGACGAGGTGCCCACAGAAGTTATAAATTCACCGTCCACTGGACTCGCTCTCAATGGAATAGAAGTTGACTATACGTACACTTGGTGAAAACCTCGACCGGGCGCAGCCATCACATTAGGAGAAGACAATTCTAATCTTTACTAGTTGAATTTTCTTCAAGTCTTAATTTGATATCATATTGTGATAATGGAATTAAGCCATTCTGTCTTTTAGTGCGAACACCAGACTAAACTATCCTCCTCCGTATGCTTTATCAGACACTAAATATATCCTATACCAGGACGAAAAACGAATCATTGTCTTTCATCCCAGAGTTTCCTCCATGAAACAAAAAATACATAGACTCAAGAAAGTCTACGATTGCAGACTTTCTTCTAATACAGCAGCAGAACGAAAAGATGATGTAATAAAACATGGAGCATTCAATGGTTTCAGTTGACGGGAATCGAGAAACCACCAAGAAATAAACCAATTGAATCAAATGTATTATTATAGAGTGAAGATAATGATCATGGACATATCTAAATTTTCGATGGCCGCTGATTCAACGCAACAAGGCTGCAAATTATGGTACAGCAGATTGTCCCCTATGACGCCTGTTTGACGCCTGTCGTTACACCATACTCTTCTCAAAAACTTGTTATACCGTAGAATGATTAGCGACAGTCTAATCGAAGCAAAAATAGTGACCATCACGATCATTAGATTACGCTGTAGAAATTGTGCTCATTATACATTGCACAGGAGTTGTCTTCTCATTTGTAGGATTGCTATCATTAGATTGCGATCAATTTGATTTATTGATGATTGATGAATAAAACGTTAACTTTTCTGTCGCCATTAAATTTGGTTCGACGGAGTAAATGTTTTCGAGCGGGAGTCTCGTTTGTTATACGATGATATTTCCTTAGAATGAAGGCAAGCGTTGGGGGGGGCGGGGGGAAGCCTTGCGAGCCAAATTTTTTAAAGTTTAGAAGCAGTGTCCGTGTTACATATATATGTTAGACAGAGCCCAGTACTGTAAACGTGGTAATTATAACGAGGTTCTATTTATAGCGTTTATAACGGGTTGCTCGGCAACGTTATCAAAGCGTTAGTTTTAGTTATATGGAGCTTAGTAAGCCTACGCGTCACTCATCCCAATCCTTTATAGTTACAACCAGTATCATTTGCTCTCACTAAAAACCGTTATACTTTAGGCTTAAATCAATACCATGTTCACAGTATATAGAACCTACCCTATTATCGTACAGAGGTCGTATAGAGGTTGCAATCAATACCTTATTTACGGGAATTCTTTATTTTGGCGTTGCCTAACCCCACATGCTTAGAGGCATCTAATAAGAATGAACGCAGGAATTTCGGCATACCAGTAGTTGTCTTCTCCTGATCATTAGTGCCAGTGCTGCTGCTGTCGTCAGTCTCCATAAGCTGGTTGTCCTCATCATCATCGTCCTGACTGTCTACCAGTAGATCCATCTTACCCTCCAGCCGCTCCACCTTCACCAACTCATTGGACAGAACCACTGCAATACGCAATCAGGGACATTTACTGTACACGTAAAAATAATTGCGATTGAGCATTAAATGCGATTTTCAAAAAACCAGTTTTTTCGCATTCATTTTGCACAAGGTTTGCAGCTCATTACAAAAGTTGCAAGATTGCAATTTTTTACTCATTGCATTTATTTCTCAACAGGCTTTTTCGCAATTATTTGTCTCCCATTTATTTTTACTTATACAGTACATGTGTACTGCAGTAACATAGGGCAAAAATCTTTGCTTGTCTGCATAGTATTCCAGCGTAATATGTAGATACAATAGAAAGCCACATTGTTCTCCTTGATCTCTCATCACCTGACACAGAGAGATCAGTTCGGCCAGCAGTATAAAGAGACTTGCTGAGTCCCTGGTACTGTAGCCGTTGAGGTTGAACTAGTCACTATCAGTTCCCTAATGCTCGCCTTTGATTGGTTGAGTTGGTTGATGCTGTTAGATCCTGCTGAACTGAGCTCAAACATGGCAGAATCCTACCTGTCAGGGGTAGGTGGGGGGGGTAGCTGTAGGTGGGGTGGGTGTACCTGTCAGGGGTAGGAATTCAAAGCTATGGCTTCTCAAAGGAAAACTGAATCTCCAGTATTTCTCGTTCTACAAGTCGTCACCCATGGTCTGAATCTTGTGGGTTATTAACTAGGTTTAACTCAATATTAGAGGATACAGGTTTTAGGCTATGACTTCTCAAAGTTCAGCAAAACTGAATCTCCACTATTTTTCCTCCGAGACAAGTTGACCAGTACGAGCTGTATCCAGTCAGCATACCAGAAAATCTTGGCACACATGAATCATGAAGCCGATCGCATGTGGACATGAGTGGACAACTCCCGCACGTTGTGTGCAGTGTAACACTCACCATTTCCTATCGCTAAGGGTTGCTCCATTATCAGTTCATTCTGAGCCATAAGCTCGTCCTGCGACCCTGAGGCCTCCTCGGCGGTGAGCACACTGATCTCAGACGGATCCTCTACGAATTCATTATTACCCGGCATCATGACGATGTTCGACTCGTCCATGCCCACCACCACTTGTTCTGACTCGATCGGCACCTCCTCCGATACCATCGATACGTCTTCTGATATGATAGGCACTTCTTCTGACTCGATGAGAACTTCCTGCAGTCCCTCAGACCCTAGAGGCACCTGCTCACACATGACTGGCTGCTGGGACCAGTTGTGAGCTATGTCGGCTGCTTGATGAGATGTGTCCAGCTCAATCTCAACCTCACCCTCTTCAGGTTCCTGAAACCGAGGGTCGAATAATCAGTGTGATGCATTGTGCAAAGACATATGGGAACATTGTGGATGGAACTCGAAGATAATTCCAGATTGGAATGGTAAGGTTGCAGACCCAGTTACATGCTATACAGCGTCAGTACTTCATAAAAAAATAGCGAGTACTCACAGGAACATCGTACTCATCACGTTCAACAAGTATTGCTGCAGCATCGTATATGTCAGAAAGCGATTGCTGCGTCGACCCATCTACCTCGAACTCTTCAGTTACTACTTGTTCTTCAACCACCTCGACTTCATCCTAAACATTGTAAAATATTTAGATAACCCATCGCCACTCCCTCTCTCCAGTTGAAGAAAACGTTGCAACTTAATTTTACTCACGGATTGGAAGTCCATACTATCAGTTAATTCCTCAACACCCCAGTGTTAGAGGGCGGAGCTGAAAAGAACAAGAACATGAACGTCGCACCCAATACGCCTACTACCCAAATCGCTCGCTTAACTCAGGGAAGAAAGGTAAAAAAAACCTCCGAAGACATAGCTATAAAGTTGAAAATGATAACTAAATGCTAAAAATTGAGGTCAAAGGGAAAACAGCATCAGTTGCTTAAAATAAAGTGGAAGCATCATAAATTTACCTGGCAAGCGGTAGCCATCTTTGAATTATCGAGATGAACAAATGCAAGGATCGCTATATGTAATACTCGTCGGGGACACAACTCTAGACAAAAACATCGGATTTTGTTCGGATTTTCGTCGAACCGTTGGGATTTTTGCACTTGTTCGGATATTCGGCCGGATTTATCTAGTTTCCGGATTTTCTTAGGCCTGTTCAGATTTTTCCTTGCAAGTTTGGATTTTGGGAAATGCCAATATGAAAAAGCTTCTATCCTTCCTCAAGTTCAACTCCAGCTTTAGTATTTACTAATGAAATTTCGATGTCTGCCCTATAGCACCTAGGTATTCATGAGATGAAACCCTGATGAAATTGTTAGGGCATTTCTCAGGGTTCCGACCGAACCAAAAATGAAAATTACCGTAATTGCAATAGTAGACGATGATAGCTCATTGCACTATCATAGGTTGCGCACATTCCAGACTACCAAATTGATTGCTCCTTCCCCATCAGAGATCCTGTCCTGTCCCCATCTCTCTTTCGCTTTCCCTCCTTCTTTCTCTCTACCTACCTATTCCCCTCTCTCACCCTCAATATTTGCTGTCCTCTCTGCCTCACTCCATCTGCCTCACCCTTTCTCTTTAAAATAAGTGAAGAGTCGACAGAGTTTCAGCTACCTCTACCATTGATGACAAAGAGTTGCTACTGGACAATTGTTTAAAGATCACAAGGTTGGATAGCAATGCTCATTAAAATGCATAGAAATATGCAGGTGAAAGTTATGAGTTGTCAATGTTGTTATAACTAAAATATACCTTTTGCCTCCCAAACTCCCCTTCAAACCTGGCCTAGATTGTCTGAAAAGTGCTTTTAGAGCACTCTTAGAGCTAACATTTTTCTGCGCGGATGGGCAGACTCCCCTGCCAGAGGGGACATCTCTCCTGTATCCACCCAGAGTCGTTGGCACTTTGCGTTACACCTTCACTACACTCAGGTGCTCCCCATCTGCCCTGCAGGCAGCTACCCATTATTTGCTCCGGCAGTATGCTAGCAGACTCAGGTTGAGAGGTAAGTTCATGAGCGAAAGTAAGATAATCAAATCTAAGTGAACACTGCGTGCATCTCATCTGCCACTAGCGCAACTTGCTTTGACTGTGATTTTGCGATAGTGATGCGATGTGAGAGCAATAGATAGATAGTCCCGTCACTGAATTCATTCATCACAGTAGGTACAAATTGCAGTCCTCTGCTATCAATTAGCTAGCTTTGCTCCCTGATCCTGTGGTAGGACTAGGTTTGCTATCACTGAAATCTACCCGGGTTTGAGAAAAGAGCAGACAACTCTGACGTTTTATTTTTGCGCTGCGAAACAAGAAACTCATCAAGGCAAGATCGGTTTCAGTGGATGGCCGCATTCTCCCAGGTACTTGACGGTGATTGGTGTGGCGTCTAAAACAATCAGATTAACTCATCACAGATGTAGGCGACAGCATAATACCATCTAGCCTAATCCTATCGCATCCCGATTCGATGGATGGAGAGTGTAAGTGTAAGTTTCCATGCATTGAATGTGGTCAGAATTCGAGTTCGTTTGTCTCATGGAACGCCAGTGTGTATGTAATGTTTTGAGTAACTTGGCTCGCGACTCAACTACTCAGACAGTATCATAGGTGGTAGAGGATATAGAGTGGCATGATTTTAACTTGGGTTATTTTCCGTTGATGGGAAAATGCAATCAGGCCAGTGTTACCCAAATGGCAAAATATCATAGATTTCAGTAATTGAAAACAATAAATTCCACATGTTGGCTTTATAGCAGCACATAACTGCTCACCAAATACAATCCACCAGACCCTGTGGGTATTTGGTAGACACAGAAGGCAATCAGAGGGCCTAATGTGGTAGGTTGGCTGCCTCCGAAGTACAAAAAAGTCTGAGATTCATGACGTAAATCATTAGGTTGGCAACACTGAATCAAGTTGGAGCCTCAAGTTGGAGCCTCAAGTATGAGATGTGATGCAGTAGGCTGCTTCTCGCCACTATGTTTGTCATCGACAACGCTCTGATACTAACCAGGCGATGATTGGAGGAGACGTGAGCTGGCCAACTTCAAGTAGCAGTCATTGTGGTACGTCTGACCGTCAGTACCACAGACTGGGAATCTGACCAGATAGCAGGCATTGCACACGGCTAGAAGGAAAAAGAAGAACTGAAATACTGGCGCTGTGTACCCAAACGCAGTATTGAGACTTTGACTAGGGGTCTATCTTACCGAATACAAACAGCAGCAGGATCAACGCTTTCATGTTTCCTTCACTAGAGAACTGATCGGAATAAAGTGTGATGACAAGAACTTATCTTATGTGGAATCCAACATATGGCAGTGAAATAGTTAGCCTGTGTTCTCACTGCCATCTTGGACTAGGTTCAGGGTGGGGCATCTATGTCAAATGACTCCCAAAGATTCTGACTATCAGCTATGATAGTAAATTGACTCAATCAAACTGCTGCAATATTGATATGGGGCTAGATGTACATCACTGAGAGTAGTTACTTGCTAGTAGTTACTGGTAGTTGCTATGATTCACTGGCAATGCGATTGTGATGTATTACATAAAACTGTAGAACTGGATTTGATAGCGACGGTCTAATGGCGGCGAAAATAGCGATGAAGAATGATTGCTGTCATTGGAATTCGCTATAGAAATTACACCCATTATACCTTATATAGGAGTTGTCTTCCCATTTATGGGGTTGCTATTGTTAGATCGCTATCATTTTTATTTCTTGGTGATTTTGAAGGGAACGCTAACACTTCTGTCGCTATCAAATTCAGTTCTACAGCAACCCTCTAATACGGGCGATAATATAGTAACATGACGCACACTGTGTCATGGGATGAAGTGAATTATTTCACTGTGAAATGATATTAAAAAACTTAGGCACATAGGCAGTCAGAGTTGTACCATCTATCAACTGTCAATATTGGTTCAGCTGAGAAAAGGAATTATGATAAGTAGTACAGGCACTAGATGGAGGCCTCTGACCAGGGCTAGCGAGATGGATGAGATTGTCTCGTCATTTTTCCTTATGGAAACTCTTATTACTGTGCCAGTAAAGTCGCACTCACTCCTCACACTGGTGTGGAGGAAGTGTCAGATAAGTACATCATGTGATGCAATGCAGAGCTATGGCTCACAGGCTAGCCTAGAGAGACTACAGGCTAGGCACGAGAGCGAGAAGTCAACCAACCAAATGAAACAACCAATTTTGTTGTGAAACTTTCTTTCAACTCCACATTTCCCGCATGAGCCTCTCTGGACAAGTACACTTGGACTCACTAGTTATTTTGCATCATGCCTCTGATTAGAAGGTCCATAACGAATAAACCAACAATAAAACCCCTTCTGATTGACTGCAGAGTCGCAGCTGACACTGCAGACTGGTTTGAACAAAGAATTGCCAACAATGCTAAAAGAGCTGGTAGAATGATGGCCAAGTATCAAGGGACTGAGGGGAGAACCAAGCTCGTTTTCAAAATCTGGTACTGCAGATAATAATGTCATGAGATGTCGATGCCAATAATGCATCACTGTACTGTACTTGCAATGAATAAGATAGACATGATGGTGTGCCAGTCGCCCACAAAATGATACAAAGAAGATGCGAGTTGGCTAAGTTGGGAAATTGACGTGACTGCTGTAGCTGGCTGTGTTCGCTCGGTACATGGCGTTAGACGTGATACAAGCTGTGTTCACATGGTTAAAATGTTATCGCGAGTCTATCTCGGTGCTTGCGCACTAAGAAATAAAGTGGCTGCCATATGCGGCCCCAGGTTGCTCTCGGTTTCTAGGCAGGTCGGAGCACACCTGTGGCACAAGGGCCCAGCAGGAGGACTCAGTGGGATTCGAACCCACAGCCTCTCAAATTTGCGTGTCTCGAGGCGCAGGCTCTACCAGTGAACTATCTCCTACTCCTAGACACTTCTGACACTGGATGACTATTGAAAAGCAGGTGGGTGTTGGTGATGAATATGTATATTATATCGTTATCACATTGACATGATCAGTATTATGTCGGAGGGCGGATAGAGGTCTTTGATTGCTATCACACTGCCTATTTGGCTACATTTGGATCAGAGAGAAAACAATTCCACAAACAAAGCATCGCTGAATACAAAAAATAATAAGAAAGTCGTGCATAGATTGAACTAAAACCAGCCTCGAGTGGGGGTAGAGCCGTTCTGGACAATGTCTCTCCGACCGACTCTAGTCGCCACCATACGAGACAGAAGTGAGCGTTTCATAGACTCTCTTGAGATAGCAAAGATGCAGTAGGCTGCTGAACTCGCTGTAAAACATTAAAATAGTGACGCAATAAATTGAATAAATAAATAATGCTGAAACCTCAGCTGATAGATTATGAAAAAAAACACCTTAAATATTTCTAAACGGCTAAAATATGTGGTTTGCAACTTTAGAATCATACAATGGGTTCTTGCAATGGGTCTAGTACTCGTTGTAAGAGGTGTTATGTATACCGTTGCTTAGTAACGGAGGGTTGGCTTCCTACTGAGGCATCATCTAAAATACTCAAACTGTTATTAATTAAGAATTTGTCTTGAATAGTACGTCTGGATTGGGTCTCCCAAAGCTAGTATTAGTGATCATTGAATAGGAACAAAAACATTTCATTCTCAGATATTGACTTGTTCCATAATATTTGTTAGTTGTAAGGAGTTGCCTACTCGGTGTTTAGAGTCTCGAGGTCTAGAGGTAGGGAAAGCAGCACGAGCACTAGCGAAATCTGTAGCGAGAGAAGATAAATCCGAATGAATCAGGGTACTCACCCGAGTCATATGTGATACAATTGCAACTCGGATATGGAGGGAGATGAGGTAAATCAGACCACTGCCTGCAATAGGAGATCAGCCATTGCGAGCTCAAGAATCAATCACAGCAGCAGTCATGTGATCAAATAATCATGTGACTAGCAGATCATGTGACCAGCAGACCATATGTCTACGGCTAGGAGAGCAGTTGCCAGTAAGGCAGGTAGCGAGAGGTACGGGTGCTTAGTGTAATACTAATGAAACTAAAGTGCTAGTGATCCCCAGAAATGGTGAATAGAATCTTAAAGCTCTTAACAACATTGGCTAAACCACACTGTTGAACTCGAATTAAACCGACTGGCAGACAAACATTGGGTAGTTTGTTGGGTCTGGTCTTCTCTGGCACTGTCCCATACCTATGCAATCGATAAAGTCTCTCAGTAACTATCAGCCTGAGAGAGTGGTTCAAATTTCAGTAGGAAATTTCAAGTCCAGCTGGCATAGGGTGATAGAGTATGCCAAGTGGGTAACAACTGGGTGCAATGCAAACCAATAGGTGATGACTCTAAGTATTTACTGTGATTGGGTGAGAGGACAACATCTCAAACGCCCCATAAATCCCTAACCTTGTATGGGCAGATACACGGCCATCACTGAACTGTCTAGCTTATGGTAAAAATGACCTCTCAGTCAACCAGCCCTTTCAGTGCCATCAGGCAAGCTAAATTCATACGCAACCATCACAGTTTTCTTGTATCAACATTTGAGAGAAAGCATGATCATCGTTACTTCCGTCACCACAATGTCCCATTTCACCGCTATCGTTATAGATCATTGCGTGCCAGTGAAGGGAAGGGTGGTTGCAGCGGGTAGGGGAGTAATCATATGTTACGAGCTGCTCCTTACCTAGAATTATGGAAATGAAGACCCAGGCGTTGTATGTCATCACTGCCAGCATGAGAACGTAGCCAGTAGCAAAGTTGACCACCTTGATCAAGGATCGGAATAGGTGGAGGACGGTTCTGCATGAGAGAGAAGTAGTTCAGTTGAACTCAAAGCCAAGTCTGTACTGCAGTAACCGTAGCAGTGGCTACCTGTATTTTTTGATGGCTTCAGGACTGGGAGGAATCCGTAGCGCGTGTATCAGCGGGGAGTCATCCTCCTCGCTGGTTACTACTTGACTGACAGAGGTCGGGCCGATCTTGATCTTCATAGCCAAGAATTCATTGAGTGTTTTCATGATTTCCAGAAGTAAAACTAAGCCGATAGATGTTAGGCACATCCATAGAACACCTGCGGAGACGCAAAGGCAAATAAAGTGAACACGAAGCGTTCTGAAACTGCAGCATGAGGAAAGATTTGGTTAGAGATACCTGGTCCATCTTTGGCACTCCAATCCTTAAATAAGAAGTTCGGTAGTACGTTACTGAACTCGAAATAGAAGAACAGGTACGATGGACCCATCTTGCGTGAGACTTAGAGGCAAGACAGACAAAAGCAGTGATCACGCAGGAACAGCAGGTCGAAATATGAACCAACGGTGCAGTGAGCAACGACCCTCTGATCAGTTGACTAGTAGTTGCTCAGGGTGGCAAGGGCAAGAGAGGACAGATATAAGGCTACCTATAGCTAGAGAGCTGAGATGTAGATGGTAAGTTAAACAGGCATCGAATTGGTGGCTGATTTAGATACCGATGCCACCATCAAGGAACCTGTTGGGTAACGGCGGATACTATTACGCTAGCACTGGGGTAGTCATGTGAGCTTACTACCGACTGTAATCATTGATCAAGAAGCTGCTTTCACCCATACTTTACATATCCAGCACAAGTCCTGACGTCCTAGACGAAGACCAAGCTCTAAACATGCATACGATTATCGAAGATGATAGTAAATACGACTTATAAAAACAAAATCGAACTTAATTTTATGTTGTTGAGAACCCGCTTTACATGTGTCAAGGTCAGAATTGATGAACCAATCCCCGCGAGTCGAGTTGCTCGAAACTCGAAAACTTGTCTCAAGCTCATACTAGCCTACAGGGATATTATTTCTTTTCATGCTCTGTGCTCTGTTAGCAAATAAAGGTTACTTCAAGGCCGGTAATAAATGATTCAAACTTATTCGTAGTGTTAGTAGTCTATCTCTCTCACCTCACTACTAGACACAATGGTTTATATGACGCTTCCTAAACAGCTTACGGATTCCGAACTGGAGCTTCAGAGAAAGTTCGCCCAGCTCCGCAAGCTTGTGAGTAATTATATGAACATGAACATCATTTTTGAAACGCAATACTTTCATGCTAATTGGGGAGCTGATTAGGACGGAACATCTTTCTCGGTAATGGTACGATGTCTGTCTCCATCACGGTTTTAGAAGAAGCAGCTAGCAGCTCTAAAAGCGGCAAGTTCTCGACCCGAAGAGACGGAAAAGAAAGATTTGAAGCGTACAAACAGTGAAGCTGCTGAGGCTGCTACCGGTATGTGACTTGTCTCGACCCTGCGGATGCGAGGATTATCATATCAGTGGGTGATGAATATTACTGGACAGCTACGGTTCATGATATTTTAGAGCAGGCAAAGAAGCTCCTCAAATCTGGTGCCATAAAATTGGATGCTTCAAACAGAGAAAAGAGGTTCAAAAGAGCAAGGTTAGAAAAAAGTGCAATTTCCAAGGTAGGTCTATCCGATACAGGTGCGGGACTTAGGTCATAATGTAGACATCAGCTTGGCGCTCTGGGCAGCAAATGCTGACTCCAGTAGCTCAACTTCTGACACGAGTTCTGATGGACATGAGTGAGATTTGTCTCACTGCAGGTTGCACACGCCCGTTACACTAATAGAAGGAGATGGTCCTTATACTGTGGTTGAGTACATTGCTGTATTCGTGATACAGTATTAATAAGAGTAGGTGTTCACAATAAAAAATGAGAAGGAGAAGTAGACGAGCTGAGCCATCTAAGATTTGACTGTTCCAGCGTCTATCAAACACTCTCTTGCATGGAGGTCTATTGTTGGCTCCATCCTGCATGTCTTATCTATGCTTCCATTTGACTGTCATTGTTCAGTCCTCAGGTAGCGCGGCATATAAATTGGGAGTTGTCATTCCTTGTTCACGTGTTCCAGTCATCATTCATCACAGTAGTTGGATTGTGTACACATGTCACTGACTTTGTACTGCTGTAAACGTGATATTGATTGCGGACTAAAGTATAACGGTTTTAAGTGAAGGCAAATGATACCGGTTGTAACTATCACTATAGCGGATTGGGATGAGTGACAAATAGGCTTACTAAGCTTAATATAGCTAAAAAAACAAAGTTTTTGATATCGTTGCTGAGCAACTCGTTATGAATGCTATAAATAGAGCCTCCTTATAATAACCACAGTTACAGGTATTTATTTGAAAGTTTCAAATGATGCTGATGGTGAAGCAATAGTGCTTGTTTGTTGGTAGGGAGAACTCATACGGTTCCAGGTTATATAACAATGGTATCATGTCTGCAGCTTCATAAGTTAAGTGAAGACAGTCGATTGTAATAATTTGTAAGCTGGTCTTTTTTTCCAAAGAAATACCTTTTTTAGATCTTGGAGATAGCAATGACTATAAGAGGAATATTTGTACATTTTTTACGCGTGTGAATTAGAGGCATGGTTAACCACGCTGTCTTATCACTATGTCTATGTCTATGTCTATGTCTATGTAATTTCAGGATGCCGAGAAGCAATCTCAGGTGGCCGCCTACAAGCCATACAACTCGTCTGACATCCCGGATGAGGTGCCCTACTGTCCTTAACTATAAATCATAAGTCGTACCTCTTTTCTCAGCATAATCTCTACCGAGCTCTGTGTATTTAGCCTGGGTACCAATCGCGACCGTCCATACCGAGTTACCGGGACTCGTTTGTACCCGCCTCGAGCCGTGGTGATAACTCTGTGCTACCCAAACGTGGCCCCAGAGTGTTTGTGAGGGGAGACAAGCCGATCACGGAGGCGATAGTACGTAGAGTCTTCGTGCAAACAGGAAACGTAATGCAGATCAGCATGGAGAGTAACAGACAGTGAGAGTCCCTTGTTTATTACTATTGTTGTTACTACTATTGTTACTGTTGTTGTTACTACTGTTGTTACTCTTGCTATTTCTGTTTTTTCCAAATTACTGATATAGTGGGAAGAAGCTGGAGTAGACCACAGGCTGTGGTCTAGGTGCACCAGCCTAGAAAACTGAAAACAAACATCTCACACAGTAAATGTGACAATGATTTGACGCTGGCTATTTTTTGCTATTGCAGCTCTGGTTTTGTGACGTTTGACACGGTGGAGTCAGCTGATGAAGCCGTGGCGCAGCTGAATGGCTCGTCTGTCGAGGGGATCAAACTCGAGGTGGAGATTGCCAGGAAACAGAAGGGCACTCATCACAGTCGCCTACCATTTGAACCCGGAGCACAGGTTGGTGTTGGTACCCTCTCTACTCCACTGTATACGGCCGAGTGGTAGGCTGATTACCTGGAATCTGTGACTTCACTACTTGCAGCAGTGCTAGAACCTGAGGGCCCTGCAGTTCCATACTAGGCCAATACTGTAGAACCTGATTTGACTGCTTTGGAAATGATGGCCTTTTCTTCAAACCCGCCCTTAAATCCAATGATAGCGACCCCACAAATGAGAAGACAACTCCTATAATAGAAGGCATAATGGGCATAATTTCTAGTCTAATGATAGGGACGATTATTGGGTCACTATTTCCTACACAGTTAGACCACAGCTATATAATCCGGCTCTGCAGTCTATTGAAATTTGGCGTCTTCTGCTTATAAGATGTTAACAAGACTGTTATTATATTATGATGATGCTGTACTACTACCACACCTGGTGCCTAAATCACGGAGCTATTGACTGAAAAGCTGACTACAAGTACAGAGATAATGGCAGAGATAGCCTGATCTACTGGGTGGCGCTCTCCACACCACCTAATGTAAAGCCAAATATTTTAGCGGAAAAAATATTATACTACTATTATTATTATTATTATATGTTTGGCTCTAATAAGCAGTATTTTTAATAATAGGCCTAGAATTTTTAGCGATTTCCTTCAACCTTGTGTATGGCATAAAAGACGATCAAAAATCTAGCGTTCAAATTTAATAGCGTTTTTCTTCGAGTTGCTCTTACAGCCATTATTGTGAGATTGCTAAAGTATTTAGGTTTATACTATGTACTCTCCATTCCTTTGGTTTTCTGTGCAGCCAGCTGTTAGAGCCAGCCCAGCCAGCTTCTGTTGCCTGTGGAGCCAGAATCCTTTAGACCTTGGAGCTGGCAGTTTCCGTTTTTCAGCTCTGATCATTTCGAAAGAGGACGATTCCGATGCTCGCACATATTACCGTTGTTATTGCAGCCGCGGGAGAGTAAAGTGACTAGTCAGCCCGACAGAGACATGGTCAGCTATGAGGATGATCTCTTTGGCGAGCCAGAACCCGCTGACTAGATGTGACTACATTCTTATTTTCCTCACAAATATAGAAACTAATGTCCTTCATTTTGTTAATGTCTATTATTTCAACAACATCGGTAGACCTATATACACGTAAGTGATAGTATATACACAGTAAGTACATATGAAATGGTAGTGGTGTCAGTGAAATGATGGAGGGTTCTTGACCTTGACCTTGATTAATTCATCCCATCAGCATCTTCGAACTGTCCATCTGCAGTGTCTTCATTCGTATCTGAAATCGACATAAAACCACTGAGATCTTCGTCCTCGAAAGGCTCGTCAGGAAATCAAAATGAGAGCAATCTCGCAAATGAGAAGACAACTCCCGAATGCAGTACCGTAGAACTGGACTTGATAGCATCAGAAATGTTAGCGCTTCCTTCAAACTCATCAACAAATCAAAATGATAGCGATCTAACGATACTGTAAAGGGAGAATTTAATGCGGAAAAATATTTAGCGAATATCGCGATTTCAAGGAAAGATGAATAGATACTCCATCGGAGTTGGCACATCATGACAACTTTTCGGAGTTGTCATCTCATGATTAACAGAAACCTCCGTGATGATTGTAGGCATTTTCGTGGTTCCATAGATGCTGATTTTTTTTTGTTCGGGAGGCACCTCCACTCCATCTACAAACGCTAGCCTTTTCCCTCACTATTTCCCCCACTATTTCCTTCATTTTGAAAAAACAGTAAATATTTCGACCACTGACGTTTCTTCTTTTACAGTAGCGATCCCAGGAATGATTTAAGTTGTAAATGAGTTGTAGTTGTAATGAGCATACTTTCTATGGCGTAGTCTAATGATAGCGATGAGTAATTGTCCAGTAAGCTTTCTACGGTTAGACTGTCGCTATCAAACCTGGTTCTACATTACTGTAGAACCAGGTTTGATAGTATGCTGTTACATAGCCAGCTGTGCTTTTCGAATGCTACCAAGTTTTGGAGGCAGATAGCTTTGCTGAGTAGGAGATGTAGGATGTGATGCTGAGGAATAAAGAGGAGTTGTTGTCAAGGCAGTAGTTGGTGTGGTTGCGTGCTAGAGTAGGAAGAAATCGACAAGCTATTTCGGCTCTGTTGTTTGTGTGAGGTGTTGAGGGCGCAGTGGGACTGGCAGGAGACCTGCAGGTGGATGCTGAGGGGAAGCGAGAGGCAGGTAGTGAGGCCAGTAGGAGGTGCCATGTTGAGTTCCTTAGAACTGGGGGAGATGTTGTGTAGTGTAAGCTGCTGTGGTGTAGTGGTTAGCATGCCTGTCTTGCAAGCGGGAGACCCAGGTTCGAATCCTGGTAGCAGTGAGAGTTTTACAGATAGCAACAGTCTAATGGTTACGAAAATGAAATATGATCGCTATCGTTAGAATTTGCTATAGAAACTCTACCCATTATACCTTATATAGGAGTTGTCTTCCCACTTATGGGATAGCTATTCTTACATTGCTACTATTTTCACTTTCTTGATGATTTTAAAGGAAATGCTAACATTTCTGTCGCTCTGAAATCCTGTTCTACACTAAGTTGTCGGGTGACATGGACTATTAGTAAATCTGAAGACCGATTGCTTTTCACATATCACAGTCATGACGTTGATGTGGTGTTGCCATGACTACACATGTACATATTAGCCGTTACTGACTGGAGAGTACTTTTTGAGTTGCTTTTCCCGCAAACATGGCTCTCTGATAGCAGGGACTCTGGGAAAACCGAGCCGCTATACAGCATGAGCAATGGTTATTCTACAGCTGGCAAAACCATAGAAACTGTAATTTAAATTGCTTGAGGTTAAAGGTTAAAGCAAAGCCTCCAACTTCCACACATAGTTCCTGCAGGAACTGGATTTATCCCCTCTTGTTCTGAGACTAAATGATATTCAGATTAAATGTGACCATGAAAAGAATTGTTCAAACTCGATCACAATGGTGAATTCCTACGAGTAGGGAGGAGAGGGGATCCTTTCTAGTTCCCATCACAGCTTCCTAGCGTCACTACCTCCGATCCAGGTTAGCAAATTTGGCAGCATAAAAACTAGTGCTGCATTTCTTAAAAATTGTTTATCTCGATTCATCCCTCGATTAAGATTTTCTAATCTTGAATTAATCTTATTTTAATACAAAAAATACTGCCAGTAAAAACTAGTTCCTGAGCCATAGAATTCACAGCAGTATCATTGCTACCAGCTGCAGCGGCTGACATTGACATCACTGTAACGTCTTTGGTGGGTCATTAGTGGTATTCAAGTGTACTGGTGATGAGTTTGCTTAGAAAATATGCTATCATACTTGTTCAAAGATCTTTGTAGCATATCATTCTGAGTTTTTCAGTGGAATTTACCCTCAAACTAGCCACTACATTAATATTGTGGCATAAAAGTCCCTCTTAGTCAATTTTAGAATAACTCGATTAAAATGCAGCTCTGATAAAACAACAAAACAACCACTCAGAGGGCAATAGACTGAGTTACCTTCTCCGTCTGCGGGGGCGTGGTTGCCGTTCCCGTTCATACTAGCTGCGAGCATCTGCTCCATCCTATTGAGGTTGTTCATGCCCTGCTCTGACAGCTGCATACCATCTCCCATACCGTACTCGTCCCCATAATAATCTGTCACAGTAACAACAATAATCAGCTCGCTAATGCGGAGTGAAAGAGAGGGAGAGAGAGAGAGAGAGAGAGAGAGAGAGAAAGAGAGAGAGAGAGAGA
>ERZ1740065.681-NODE-681-length-18815-cov-11.703305_pt1 | contig 18815 bp, 20 predicted proteins | sample MGYA00581738_ERZ1740065 | MGnify/ENA primary metagenome ERZ1740065 (study PRJEB43018, sample SAMN04849749) | marine metagenome | isolation source: floating plastic debris | place: Pacific Ocean | collected 2008-09-01 | study: EMG produced TPA metagenomics...
CCTTACTCTCGTTTTTCTCTTCTTTCTAATCTTTTATCATCTTTTTAGTCTCCTCTTTTGCTTTCTCTTCTTCATCTACTTGGGACTGTACTGATATTTACTCCATTTTAAACAATTTAAGTTCTAACCGATTGGTTATGTTAACCATCGTACCAGTAGTAATGTTTGAATTCCTCACAGTGATCCACTGTAATCCTGCTGGAATTACAATAACGCTCAAGAGATTCGGTATAACAACAAAGATCTTCCTAGTCTAAAGCCCCAGACAGACTATCGCTATGTTTAAGAGATTAGTGTTCAGCATAGCATACCAGTATCCAAAATGTGTACTTGCCTCTGCTGAGAAGACTTGGCTCCTGTTTGCATAAACAAAGTTAGTAAACAAAGGACAACTAAACAAAATAAGAAGTATAGGCACCCAATAATTCAACTCACATGAAATCACAGGGAGCCCTGAAGCATGTCTTCGCAGCAGGACGTACACTTGACTAGTGAAAGGTATCTTAAACAGTAAAAAGCTCTTATAGAGTGAGGGCTGGTGTATCAATGAAGAATTTAAACACTATGTAGGAAGCCAGAAGGAGAGAAGCAGAGATGAGTCAGTCAGAAGATGCATGAGATGGTAGTGTGTTGTGCTTCCCATCTGTAAGGGCCTGCCACACTCCTGAAAACAGCAACGAATGAACAAATGGATGAATGAGCAGATACAGTGCTGACTCGATAACTCAGTATGCTCTCAATCAATTTTTTAAAATTTTGTCCACTTATGTGAGGAGTTGTCTCCACATCAAAATATAGACACCTCTACTATTATCATTTTTGCTGGCATTTTGCAAATTTTTTCTTTTACTACAATTTCCCTATGTCATTTCCAAAAAGATTGCATTGAATTTCAGACGTCAGTAGTTTTAGCAATCTAGAGACGCATGTGACCTGATATGTTTAGGAGTTGTCCTCTCAATAACCGCTGTCAGCCAATGACCTTGTATTGTATTTGCAGGAGGTTCAGCTGGTTGGGAAGGATTCAGATCCTGTGATCATACAGCGTGAAGGCAGCAAAGAGATAGAAGAATCCATCGTGGCCAAGCTAGTGGAATTCCACGCGAGGTTTCAATCAACAGCCAAGAATGCGTCTACCTAGATCGGTACGGCTCCCTATACGGTATCCAACAAACTCTACGTCTGATTTATCGTGCTATATGATGTTCAGGCCACAAGATGTGTGTGGCTCCTTCATTATTAGGCCTCTAACTGATCACGAGGGGGCTATATAGGTCAAGGTCAGAAAGCGTTAGCCAAATTTCTATTTTAGCTCAACTTCCTAGCAACCGCTGTCATCATTTCATCACAAAACGATCTCAATATTGATGACATTATTTTTACTTTTTTCTATGAGGTTTAGTGTGACAGCATATTTATTTCATGACGTATCACCATTATCAGACATTCTACTAAGAAAATATGATATCAATTGCTATGAATAGACCACCTTGGAAGAGAGTAATGAGTGATATCACAACGCAATTCAACTGTTCATTACAAAATCGGTATACTGAAGGTCATGTGTAACGCGCATATGAACTATGGATAGTGTATGGCAGCCGAGAACTCCTGCCATGGCCTCACATGGTGAGCGGGCAGCAAGGACGCTGGACTGTAGGCTAGTATTGAAGTATGGAAGTTCGCTATAGAGCCGGCGGCGGTGGTGTGAGATGGTTTATGAGCAATGGACGGATGTGTTGAATTGGTTGTGATGCTGATTGGTCCAGAAGTATTTGATCTACTCTGCAGCAGCTGCCTCCTCTACAAACAGACGTCGGATTGGTTATCAGCTGTTTCTACGGTCAGTAAAGAAATGGCGCTAAAATTCTCACCATCAGGCGCGGCTTCTCCCGCCGCTGCCGCTGGCTCCTCTGCTTTCGATTCGCCTTCTGCTGCTGCAGGAGCATCGGTTCCCTCGGGCTGTTCTGAGCTGGCGGGTGCTTCTTCTAAAAAGTGTATATCAGAGTCCATTACATCATACAGATTCTGCATCTGCACAGGTAGAGAGCAGTAATCTATCGCTGATCGATACGGAATTGATCGGTGTAGATTCTGCCATGCTGATCTGGCATTGGTCTTCATATCGATTCACAGCAAAGCAACAGTGGGACGAAATGATGTGGTGACAAACAGGCAATCACAGAAACAGTACATGCGTAGCACAGTCGAACACAGGTACAACAACAATGGCTATAGGATCACTTTAGACTAACAGTACCACCGAGACAGGAGACAGGACAACGCGGCATCGGCACGGTACCAAGACAGCATCGGAACAGTGCCAACACAAGAGCCTCAGAGACACACACCGAACACCTATTCTACCTTCTACAGACTGACTCAAATGTTTGTGTTCTTGGCCACAGTCCTCGGTTTTACTATCGTCTGACAATCCAGCACTATCATGTTGGGCATGGGCTATGGAGTTATCCCCACTTGACTCAATACCACCAGCGTTGTGTTCTTCTGTTGGTTTGTCCGAATGCAACTCGTTGTTATCTGCGAGACCATTGGCTAATGTAGCAGCGCCGCAGTCAGCCAATTGGCTGTTTTCGTCTGTCTGATCTTTGCCCTGCGTCTGCGTGTCTGATGCACTGTCGTGATGCCCGTTACCATCCATAACATCTGGTGTATCCCTAATCTTATCTTCAGTTTCATGTTTCTCAATCAAGCCACCTAAAGTTTACACGCAGCGCTAGGCAACTAGTGTCGCCAATGATGATTATAATGATGACAGGCAGGCTGCCATCGAACACCACCACTGCTAGGATGTTTGAAGAGAACAAGCACTGCACGATGGCGATAATGAAATCGGGCCCACGGTAGTGTTGAAGTGGGAACATACTACGGGACAATGACATACGTCTCTCTGCTAACTCATCTACTAGGGCACTACTATCCGCTCTAAGGGGAAACAATGGAACAAACTCATCAAACTATCAGTGGTGGGAAATGAAATGTAAGTCTCTCCGGTGTGCTCATGAAGGGAAATACAAAGGAAAGTCACATGGGGCAGCCTATCACACGATGGGAAGTACCTGTCGCCTCTGCTGGCTGACTAGCAGCTGCAGGTGGCTCACTGTGGTTGTTATGGTGCTCTTCCTTTGGTTCTATAAAAGTTTTCACACATCAGGTGACTAAAACATGTATCAGCCATTTTGTCTGGCAGCGCTCGGCAAACAGCATCTGTTTTCATATTGATATCCAGTTGCTGCGAGAATCAATCGTTGTCGAGGTAAAGCACAATGTCCTACAGATTGAATTTTAGTTGTGTTGTTTTAACAGATCTATAGTCATTTGCATTGAATGGCGGCTGTCTGTACGAAATCAATAAAATAATTACCATCAGATGATCGACCTCACGTACAGTTTGCCTAGACTGACTTGACTGTCTTGTGTACGTCTTGCCATAAGACTATGTATAGCGAAACCCTACTAGCTGTCCACTAGTATTACTAAGATGAATGACATTCTCTCGTCCGCTTACCTGTCGCTGCCTCAGGTTGTTGGGCAGCAGGCTCGTTCTGAGCTGGCTGCTCTGCTGGCTTGTTTGCCTCTGCCGCTGGCTGCTCTGACGTTGATGTGTTCTTGCTGTTGTTACAACCCATCTTTCGAATGGTCTATCAAATCTTTACCACTAAGTGTTAAGGATAGTTATAGCGAATTCCTAACTGTAATGCCGAAGACACAACAGCAATGTATGGCGGATAATTAGCCTATGTGGCGACAAGTATGAGCGAAGACAAGGAGCTCTGTTTGAGAAGTAATAGAGAATGGTCTCTATGCACTCTACAAGTATATAGATTCGTGTTTGTGGTATCCACGGGCAACCCTAGTAAATAAGATATGTGCAGATGAATACCGACAATAAAAGCGCTTTCGTCAGTGAAAGGTATACTAATTCCGCACAGCGGTTTCTATACGCGCGTATTCAGCCGAATGCTGCTTATTGTTCACATGTTGTTTGATACCAATCGACCAATAAAAAGTGGGCAGCAGAGGCATCTACAACTCTGTCAACTAAAAGAGCAAGGTACTACATGGCTCATGTCGTGTGGTTGTTATGGGAGATGTATACAGCAAATATGCATTTCACACAATAATACTGCAATATTGTACACAGGCCTCTCTGATTGAATCAAGAGGTTGAATAAACACGGCTTAAAGGCATGACTATTGTTACTGGCCGGACAGGAATAACTAAACTAGTAGTTCATTGAGAAATTAACTGACAAACTGCTGAACTTTCAGTGCACCTTGAGTAAGCCATGAGGTTACTATTTATTACGTCAAATATACGAACACATTAAAGCCTTCGGTTTCAGATACTTAGCGTCATCAACATATGTAGATTGTATGATCTAAAAACACTAATAGCGGGTAGGAACCTAAAAAGATGCCAGGCAATGTTACAAGATAAATAATTTTTATTCCCAGGTTGACTGATGATGCCATTCAGGTGCAGGTGCTCTACGATCTGGTAGGGTAGAAATTTTGACAGCTAAGTGCTGAGCGTATTGTAGATGACAGATGATAACAAGACTATGATGAAGGCACGCCCACTGTATAACACGTCTGCGTCTGCCATCGCATGTCGATTATGTTATCAGACCTGTGTGTACCAACATACATGCTGAGGCAAATCATTAGTACCCATAGTTGATTAGACATGATTCCTCCCTGCTGCTAGTGCAGCTATAGCTGAGAGCCATCACTGATAGCAGGGAAACCGTACCTCCCAAACACAAGAGCCAAGTAGTAAGGCTTTTAGGGGCCAGACTTGACTTTTCATACAAGACTATGGACACGAAGAGTGAGCAGCGGTCGGCTAATCATGATCTATGTTCCCTTGACACAAATTCACATATAACCCCATACTGGACTGTAGTCTGTCAGTATACTATACTGCATAGTAGTATATACTCTAATACTACTGTATGCTAGTATACTGTATGGTACTGTATTGTACAGTTGCATACTGTAGTAAGTAATATGATGTACGTATTCATGTGCAGAAGTCTGGTAATTAATACTCAGAGCTCTCCATGGCTCTGTTTATCTTATACAGTTTATCTCCCTCTGCCAACAGTCAACAAACAAACAAGCAAATCAAGCCACAGTATGGTCTGTATTATAGCACTGTATGCTGCCCCCACATTGATATTGTATTGTCATTTGCTGGTCAGTGGCCATAAACAATTAAGCCTGAATCTGATGTTGCCAAGCGACGGAATACAATATGTGCAAACATATCAGCATTCAAGTGCGTATTGGTAAAGCAGAGATCTTCACACCCTTCCTTTGTGCTCGTAGACTGAGAGTCAACATTATGATACGCTTTTGCGGACTCTGACACCTGGCACTGTGTTAGGGAGTGGAAAGAACTTACGAATGCGATACTTCAGAACACTTGTCCGAGGATCTTAGACTAAGATGAACTGACCAAGGGATGCATCTCATAGATAAAACAAACAGTTCATATAAACTGAATACTGTTAGGGTTGCTAAGACAACATGAAATTCACTATACATATGCCATAGCACAGAAGGTGAAGGTCATGATGTTGCTATGACATCATGACATCTCTTATCACAATGATGTCACAGCACAGAGAATAGAGGTCATAATGCCGATACTGTTGAAGGACAGAGAGAAGAGAAATAAATTGGAACTTTTACTGTGTTATTCAGTGTATAAATTAAATATGACATGGTAGTACTTTGTATAAACAGGTGTGTTGCCAGAAGGCAAGGTTGAGGAGAATAAAAAAAGTCCCAGCAATTCTGTGCTTAACCAGCTGTATGGGATGACAGCACCGTAGAGTAAGTGTATCATTATAGTTCGCCGATGTGAGCTGTGCCCGTCAGCAGAGACTGATTTCCAGTGTGATGGTGTAATACTCATGGTTCGCAGTGCGTTATAATAGAATGTAATCACGTTAGTAAAAGGAATAGGCTCTGTCGGGCGTCTGCTGACCCGCCCCGTATTTTACATTTTGTCCTATGAAAAAAAATCATAATCTTAGCTGAGGCATCAATGAAATGGTATCAAAAATATAACATGAGCTTTGTTCAATTAAGTATTTCAGAAGACTGGTCTTGGTGGCCGCGGTGATGGAGTAGAATAGAAAGTGTAGACGACTCCATGGAGCAAGTGAAGGGTATAATACGAGAGAGTGTGTGGCATCTGCCATTACAATGGCTGTGAGCAAATGAACTGGGCGCATCCATCTGCAGTAGGGCTGGCGTCTCCATCGACAAGCGGACAGCAGCAATACCAGCGTGCCAAGCATTAGATTCGAGGAGTTGTCTGCACAATCATGGCTTGTGAAACCTGCAAACCAAGGTCAAGGTCAGGGAGAGACGACTGATTGATCGTAACAAGGTGGCGTATTTCAAACAGCCACAAGTGTAGCAATTCTCTGTTGAACTCTTCTCACAGTTGGCCTGTAACCATACAGACAGAAATGCTGGAGTCTCAGTTAGAAATGTTGGAGTTGTCCTCTCGATTCACGGCCTAATGACTCGGCTCATATGGCATTTGCCAATTTTATGATAATCATAATGGTGTGTTTTATGTTTTACACAATAAAACCAGTGAGCTGCATGCTTTGGTGAGAAACTGACTGACCAATATAGGCTCAAGTTCTAATCAAACCAAGATTTCTACCTGCTCTAGGGTAGAGCTTACAGTGTATTGTATAAAACTACAACTTCAGGCTCACTAATACATCGACTTTGGTACACAACAAAACAAAGATAAACATATAGACTACATTACATCGATGAGTGAGACGTATGACAGATACATGACAGGTGTGTCGCAGGTGTCAGCGGATGGCTTACCTGGTCAGGTGGCGGCTGTCATCGTGTACAGGCATCTCCTTCTCCTTGAACTCATTCAACTCCTTACGAATGGCAGCCTGCAACGGAACAGCAGACAAATTGTCACACACTTATGGCTATATAAACAGTGACTAACTTCAATGAAGACCCAGTATCCATAGTAACATACGCTCCCAACTAGAAAGATATTGGATGTCTGTTACTGAGTTATTGACAGCTGGAATCACAGCACGAGCACGAGCGCTGACTGGCAATTGTTTATTGCTGACTTGGCAAATGCTTGTTGCTGACTGCCAACTGTTGGCTGTTTTTAGTCTCATTCTCAGAGCAAGGCAAACAACTGTGGCAGGAAGTGTAAGCGAACGGCCCACCTTGTCCCTGGGAGTGAGCCTAGTCCATGGTTTATCTGCTCGCCTGTCGTAGTCCTCTGCCTCCGTCACCTCTACGTACTCGCTGAATTGCAGAATGTTCCTCTGTCTCAACTCCTCAATCGTTGGCCGGAAACTCAACTACGTGAAAATCATCAAACATCACAGCTACAACCGTCACAGTCACAGCTACAGCCGTCACAGTCACAGCTACAGCCGTCACAGTCACATATCTTTTATTAGGCTTCGCTGTCACAATATTACTACAGCCTGCTGTTTAGTCTATCAGCGGACACTTACCTTTCTGTTGAGTTTGACTTTGATGTCTTCAATATCAGCCTTTCTCTGGGCAGCATTCTGGTCTGTGGATGACAAAGAGATCAAGGAGTCAGCAGCGCAGGCCGATGGGCTGCCAGCGATTGGGTAAGCATCACGACGTCTGACTGACCGTGGAGAATGTTGCGCTGCTCCAACTCCTCGGCTGTTGGCCGCATGCTCAGCTTACGGCCGAGTTTTACCGCGTTCTCCTTGCGAGAGGAAGTGATGCCGTCCTCAGACTTGGCGTGCAGGATGTTTCTCTTCTCCAGCTCTTCCTGCTTGGGCCGATTCTCCAGGAAGCGATTGAGACTGTCATTCCTCGCCACTTTGGCGGCCAGACCTGTTAAAAAAAATCCAATGGTTATTTCATGCGCTGAGAAATGAGTGTGGGGCTGCCGTATGCGGCGCCAGGTTACTCTCGGTTTCTAGGCAGGCCGGAACACACCAGTGGCACTAGGGCCCAGCAGGAGGACTCAGTGGGATTCGAACCCACAACCTCTCAACACTTGCGTGTGTCGAGGTGCATGCTCTACCACTGAGCCATCTCCTACTTCTGCAGGAGGCAGAGACAGTACTGCAGACAGAGTGAGCTGCACGCACATTGGAGGAACTAAGCAGCTCTGGACCCACGGGTTGAGTTGAGTGCGATGGAATCATAGCGTAATTACAGTTCACAGTTGGCAGCACTTACTGTCCTGATGGTGGGGGTCATTAGGGTCGTCCCTGTAGTGAATCTCCTCATCTGACGAATCCTCACTAGAGTGGTAGCTACCTGTGTCGCCTGCTGCAGCAGTTCTATAGCAATAGGGGACAGTTTATTATAACCTCTGACGGTAATAACTTAGGACAGACTAAGTGATACAAATATGGAGTTGTTGAGAAGTGAATGGGTAGTAGCGGCGATGCCGTAATTAACAACGAATAAACACTCACCTGTGTTGCAAGCAGAGGATCATCACAGAAGGATTGCATCAATGCGAGTGGCATACGAGCAGCGAAGCGGCTAGTAGCGTTAAACTAGACTAGATAAATCTAGAAGAAAGAGGGACTAACCTCGGTTTCTGCGGCGTGCGCACTATGACGACGGGGCGAGTCTGCACGGGCTTCTTGAGGGCGCTCTTCTTCGGAACGGCGTTTAGATCCGGCTCGCGGATTGGAACTTCTTTGACCAGTGGAATGCCGCTGACTACGTGCTCGCCCTCGTCTGAGGAGCTGTCGTCCTCCGCGGCGTCGTCGTCAAAGTCGTCCGGGGGCGGCGGAGGCGCATAAGGAGGCGGTTCGTTGTAGTCAGGCGGCGGCGGGTAGTTGTATTCCATGTCCTGATCTTGAATGAGTGAAAGTAAAAGGGCTGGTCAGCGAGAGCAGGGCAGGTGAGAGGGAGAGAGGAAGAGAGAGGGAGAGGGGGGGGAAGGTACGCACAGTCAGCATTTGCTACATTGCCGCCATCAGTCTGATGCTCTATCTGCTGCAGTATTGGCGAGAAGTTCATCTCAGCGTTTATGTCGGCTGGCAGCGCTGTCGAGAAGGAAACATTTCCCGCACCCTCTTCGGCAGCACGCCGACTGCCGCTATTCTCGGCTAAAACAAGATGGCGGTATTCGTGGAGCAGACCGACGGCGGCGGCTATCTCAACGACGTACAGTAAGACTCAGACACGTAGCGGATTGAGGATACGACGCTGAGGCGAGCAGACGGATCTAAGCAGTACTTACCGGAGACGGGATTCTGCGCTCCTGCTGTCAATTCAGTCGATCGGTCAGCTATAAGAGAGTAAGTAAAACTCGTCACTTACACCTACACTTACACCTACTCACTGATATGAATGGTGTATGTAGCGGAGCAGCAGAAGGTAAGTAGAAGGCTGACTGGCGCACACACGCACGCAGGCGGACGCACGCAACCACACTATTGATGCTCGTTCACCTTGCACACATATATATATCCATTAACAGAGGATAATAAAGGGCAGTCGGTTCTTAAATACCAGTCACAACAGCAATCAAAACAAGGAGAAGGAGAGAGCTCTGGGGTAGAGAGAGGGAGGGCACATTCAATCAGTTAGACTCTGATAATTTATATTGGCATACAGACAGAGAGACTAGGCTCTCTCCTGAGACAGCTATCAGTGAGAGAGACTAGCGCTGGTACATACGTCTGATTTATGGTAGTCAAACCAGATTTAATCCAATTACTTGCTGAACTCAAAATTTTTGGCAACAAGAAACAAAAATCATACAGCCGCAAACAGATCAAAATGAACACTTCTGTGGTAGAGTGAACAGCAGAGAGCTCTAGTTCACTGTGGAGACAGGATAGCAGAGCTGAACAAGAGGGGGGGGGGTGACAATAGCCAGACAGTGAGTGAGTGATCAGCGGGCTAATCGGGAGTCATTGTGGGGTTTCCAGAATTCAAACAACTACACGCAGCTCGTAACGGAGAGAGACAGAGAATTCACTGCGCTAGTCGCTCCAGTGATCTGGTTAGCTGGTGTTAGTGAAGTGAGTGATGAGAACAGATAGTGAGATTCGGGCAACACACAGAACCCACCGGCAGCTGGCTCATTGGCCTCATCCGAATCGGACCTAGGGGAGACAACTTCTGTCTCGATATTTACGCCGCTGTCGGTGCCTGATAAAATCGAATTACACACATAATACCTCCCGAAATCTACTCACAAGATCAGCAACACGCATAACTTCATCTTATGAAAAAATCTAGTGAATCTCCTTCAAAACAGTTCCAGTAGGGTGGGAATCCTTTGTACAGACGTACGAGAGACGCCTGAATCATTTCAATTTACGGTAGGAATAAATTCCCAGCGATCAATGATGCATGCCCCTAAACTATTTTTGTGACTTACTGGCACTGAATCTACATAAATTCGCCAGCGACATACATCAACCACTTGAAGGATGCAGGCCGCGCCGTCGACTGGTTGGGCACAGTGGTTGCAAGTGCACGGACCTAGATATATCGCTCGCTCTAGTCTGTGTACAACAGCTGCTCCCCACACGTACATCTGCGTGGCCGACTTTTCCTGAGTGACATTCGATATCAATGAAACTGTTACACATATAATGAAACTATCGCTGGCGTGACTGCGATGACATGATGGCACACATCATTCTTTCATACCATCTATAATTAGTGAGCACACAGCGAGGTCCTGTGGAGATAACGATACCCTTGCAGCCCACGCTCAGTTTTTCAGCCCTCCTAACACATACTTGAGCTATCACCTAATAGATATGGCTGTCATTCCAGCAGCTATAGATAAGACCCTAGTAGTGTAACGCTATGATGCCGATTCTAGGAGATGTATATTATTATAGACAAGGACGCTGTCTCCTGAGACGCGAGCATCAATGGGCTTCTGCGAACCGGAAGCGAGAGCGAGAACGGAATATTCTTGGGGGGTCGTCGATGGGACAAGACGATTAGGAAGTAGGAAAGAGGCAGTACCTGGCGATGTTTGCTTGTCTGGTTTGGGTGATGACACTGCGGTGGTGGAGTTGGCAGTGGACTCGTCCACTTTCAATACGCCTCTCTTTATCAGTTCATCACGGCTTTTTCGCACAGACAACCTCCGCTCAAGTACTGGCAGAACGGAAAAATTTCCGGATACATGTCTATGTAGGACAATGTCTATGTCTATGTAGACTGAGTGGACAAGCAAAGACAGATGTATTTAAACTATGAGCTGATGTACGAGCTAACATAGCCACTATACTTCACCAGATTTGTCATGGAGTTCGAAGATTTATCTCCTACCAATACTTACCGTCCACCTTCTCCTGCATCTTCTTGCTCTTCTTTTTCCGGCGCCATTTCCATGGTTTAAATATGATGGCGAGACGGGCCCAAAAGCTTTTCTTCTTCGTTGGCGATGCTGGAGTATCTGGAATGGGCGCTGGTTTGGAATCATCGGTGTTCTGAGTGGATTGGGAGCTCGGTAACGACGTAGCCGTTTTGTCCTGGTTACGATTCTCATCTGGACTCACGATGGTGCTCTCAGCCATTGCCGTGGCAGTAGCTGATGACATACCATGCTCCGGAGCACCAACATTTGGCTCTACTGTGTCGGAATTGTTAAGTGACTGTTCTGAATTGGAAATGTTTACCGAAGTAGGTTTATCCACATTTTTATGCAGTAGTGCTGCGGTAGAATTGTCTTCTATCACAGTTGTTTGAGGGTCATGTCCATCTGTGTCCGCACCGCTGCTTTCAGTGGTCACTGTTGGAATGGGTATGGCAGATATTGTTGCTGTATCAGACACCTGACCAGTGTCCTGATTTGTGTCCCGCATCTCAGATTCTTCGCTATTTACAATTGAATGGTCGATTGTGCTCTTCTCGGTTCCATTCAAAGTTCCAAGTGATGATTCGTGATTTTGCAGATCTTGAGCTGATACTTCCGTGTCAGAGGTAGTTGTATCACCTTCCTGATTACCATTCTCCACAGGTGACTGTAACGAGTCGGACTGAAGCGACTTCCCTAAAATTTGGAGGAACACTATCGTAGTACTCAGAGCAGTTTTCCGAAAAGTTGATTTGAGGAACAATTACTGCTATATGAAATGTTTCCAGTCATGCGGAACGGCTCAATGTAGAGTTCAGAATGTAGTCTCTGAAATTCTAAGGAAATCAAAACGCATCGATCTGCTATAGTTACTTACCGTTCAACTGAACAGAAGTGGTGCCGTTGACCTTGCGGAAATCTGGCGCATGGCACTCAACACCACCAACAATCACCTCACTCATATTTGTTCTTAGTAAGATTATCGATCAAACATGGGTGAAATAATTAGTCAGCTCTCTGCATCGAGTGTCACAACGGAGCAGAAACTTCAGTGGAACTAAGCGTGTGGGATGTGTCGAGAAGAAGTACGAATTGCTTACTCCAAACATAGAACAAGACACCGTAGTAGGTGACAAGTGAATGACCTTTTTCTATTCTACGATAGTGCCATACTTGTGGAGCTGCTTCAAACACCTGAAAGGTTAAAGGGCGAGGCGAAGTCGGTCGTTAAAAGCCGATAACACGAGACCAACAGGGAGCGCCACAGTAAACAATCAATGCTGGTTTCGGTTCTGCCATTCATGACCTACATTCATGAACTTCCGCTAGCGCGAGGGGGCGCTGCTGGTTTCGTTTTAAAAATTATCATGTGATCTGACGTATAACACGTGAAAGGAAACTACGCTCCAGATTTCTGCGTGGAAAATAATGAGCATGATGGTGCATGATGTCATGGTCCTGTGACTATATACGTCAGTGCGTGCGCAGCGCTACAAGGAAGGCCCTATAAGAAGCAGAATCAACGCTGTTGTCAGTGTTTTGTGAAGAACGTTAAGTCAATATCTGCTGTAAAACCGCTTCAACCCAGGTAAGGTCTTCGGTACCGACCTCTGTTCGTTATATATGGACAAGTTAATCCAATTCATTCGGCAGACACACATCATGTCATCACCATGCTGCTGAATTTGACAAAAACCATCGCCATGTACCGTTTTATCGCTGCCATACTTTTTTCGTCAGAAAACCATGAAACTTCTATCATGTGCATTTTGAAGAGATGGCTATAATTCTTTTGAAGCTAATTACTAGTAAGTCCTGTCGTCATTCAACATTTACTTTTTAGGAAACCAAAATGTCGAATCTATACCCATCTCTCGAGGACATGAAAGTGGACCAGATGCAGCAAGCTCAAAATGCAGCTGCGCAGAGAATGGCCGCTAGTCAAGCACAAGCTATCCAATACCCTGGCATCGCACCTGCCCCGGGTGCTCCAGGCTCTGCTCCAGCTTATGGTGCTGTGACGGTTAACCCCACGAGCAGCCTGTACCCATCGTTGGATGAATACATGGGAATGGACCTTGCGCTACTAAGACAGACCACCCCTCAGAATCAGCAGGTGGGTCATTGATGAAGTCAGTACTAGTTTCTAGGTGACTACTAGTTAATGACCATTCGAATATTCAGATGTTATAAATAGCAAGATAATTCTATGTGAGGTGTAAAAATAGAATGAAGTAGTCAGTTGACGTCTGCGAGAGCTTACTAACCGGTCACATGACTCATAGAGGCTCACATGACACTATCTCACATGTCTGTCTACTTGTTATCTCTTGTTTGTTACCTTCATTATTTGCTTGCTATATACGTCCATGTCCCTCTCACCTCCTCTCTAACCCCTCATCATCATCACCCCTCTCTCTCCCAACCTGCTCCTTCCCCTTCTCACCAACCTCTTTCCTAGTCTGACTCTTCTCACTCTACTCACCCGTTCTCCCGTCCCCCTTCTCTCCCATCTCACCCTTTCCTCCCTTCTCATCTGCCTCTCTCCCTACCTTTCTCCCTGTCTCTCCTTGCCTCTCTCCCCCTACTCACTCCTACCATCACTCCCTCATCCTTTCTCTCCCCTTCACACCCTTTCTCTCCCATCTGACCCTCTCTATTCCCTTCTCACCCTCTCTATTCCCTTCTCACCTGCCTCACTCCCTGCCTCACTCCCTGCCTCACTCCCTGCCTCACTCCCTGCCTCTCCCGCTCACCCCTTCTCTCCCTTTCTCTGTCTGCTCACCCCTTCTCTTCCATGTCTGTCTCCTGATATATACACCTCTCCCTGCCTTCCTGTCTGCCTCCCTCTCTGCCCACATCTACACGTCTATAGGGCCTGTGTATATTATTTGTAGCAGGTTACAGCATACAGCGGCCCGAGCCAGTCGATGGTTGCACCAGTCAGCGGCAATGATGTCGGTATTAGACGAGCTGAAATCAAAGGAGGCGTCAGGGAAGTGATTTGTTGTAAAGACGGAGAAGGCAAGATAGGGCTGCGAGTGAGGGCCGTCAACAAAGGAGTCTTCGTGGCGCTAGTACACAAGAATACTCCCGGTTAGTACGAGGCGTACCGCCTTGGAGAGAGATACTGGATATGATTGATTTCGTCACAGATCCTTTGTCATAGAATAACCATTGGCTGTTGACTAGAGGAACCAATGCTATCGATTGACTCACAGTTCAAAGTACTATCACAGTGAGCGTTGCTTATTAGTTACTAGTATACTAGACTAATGAATGTGTCTTATCATTTTCTTATTATTAGACTACTTGACCTTGACGTTTATATCATATACTATGATATTTGTAGCTGCGATGGCTGGGCTAAGATTCGGCGATCAGATTTTGCAAATAAATGGCAACACGGTGGCTGGCTGGGACACGGACAAGACGATGGCATTCCTCAAGAAGGCCAGCCCAGAGAAGATCACTTTCGCTGTGAGAGACAGGTGAGGATTTGATGCAAGAGTAATAACAATTGTAATGATAACTATAATGGTAATGCCAATAGTAACAATAATTATAGTAACGATAAGTGATGATAACATTGCTAGTACACGAGAACACTCCTTGTTAGTGCAAGGCGGCAATGCCGGTAGTAACAATAATAATGATAACACTAATAATAATAGTAATAGTAACCAATTATCTTCTCCATGAAAAATCCAGTAATAATTGATTATAATAATAACAACAAAAATAATAGTAGGAGAAGGGTGATAATAATAATAAATGATAAAAATTATAATGATAAAATGAATGGTCGAAATTTGCCTAGATTTTGAGACACCGTCCTGCCAGAAACAGTGTATGAAAATAATAATGACGATAGGAACGATAATATTGGCTAGTACTGCATTTTAATCGAGTTATTCTAAGATTTAAGATTAATTGCTCAGAAGGTTAATATTACGCCACAAGATTAATCTTGTGGCTAGTTAGAGAGTAAATTTCACTGGTAAACCAAGAGTAATATGCTACAAAGATGTGTGAGCAAGTATGATAGCATACTTGTCTAAGCAAACTCAACACCAGCGCAGTTGAATACCGCTAATGACCCACCAAAGACGTTACAATCATGTCAACGTCAGCTGCTGCACCTGGTAGCTATGATACTGCTGTGAATTCTATAATTCAGGAACTGGTTTGTAGTGGCAATATTAAAATAAGATTAATCCAAGATCAAAAATATGTCGTGTAGTTGAAGATGTCGTGTAGTTGCAATCTCACATTGCTCATGCGTTTATTTTCCAGACCGTTTGAGAGGACCATTACAATGCAGAAAGACAGCACAGGTCACATCGGCTTCATCTTCAAGGACGGCAAGATCACCCACCTTGTGAAGGAAAGCTCCGCCTGCCGCAATGGTGTACTCATTGAGCACAACCTTATCGAGGTCAATGGTCAGAACGTCGTCGGGCTGAAAGACAAGGAGACCGCCAAGATCTTCGAAGAGGTGCCTAGTACCGTCACCATTACCATCATGCCAACGATCCTCTATGAACATGTCGTTAAATGGTAGGTCAAGGTCAAACTGTGTTGCTGTTCTGGGTTCTCTCCGCCTCACTAGCCCAGAATCAATTCTATGGTGAACTGAAAGTATTGCGGATCAAGTGATAAAATCTGAGAATGTAAAATGACTTTGGTCACAGGATTGAAACCTGTACTGCGTATCTTCAGCCCCTGTTCAATGCAGTCAATGAGAGGCCGTGCTTTCTACAGTAACGTGACATGTGCTTGATGAGACTTACTCAACCAAGATCTGATACATAATGCTTTGTAACTGTTTTGGAGAGGCAGGATGCGCCTCTACCTACTTGTCTCTTGTCATCAAGCCTATCTGACCCTGTGTCTATTGCTGTTTCAGTATGGGATCCAGCCTTGTCAAGAAGCTGATGGACCATTCAATCCCCGATGCCTAGAAGTATTGAAGTTTCTCTCTACTGTTGTGATATGCTTTGAATACTTCACTCGAGACTCCTACTACCCATTTATTGAAAAAAAGCTCATATTTTTATATAGACTTAAAATAATTTTCATTATGCCTTACGGATGCTGTCTGTAATTATATATTGTTGTAATATAGATTGGAAATTCCATGGGTGCTTTGATTCTTGCAGCTGCGGGACAGCCAAACATGAGGTGACTGGTGTCTCAAGCCTCATTGGTCAGCAGCTTGATGAGTGCTTTTGATTTGTTCTCAACCGCTAAATCCAGCGGTGTCTTTCCTTCCTGCAAAAGTACATGAGTCTAGACATTTGGTGCAGTGAATTAAGACAAAGAATAATGAGATCATGAAGAAGTAGCCTACAGCGTTCTTCAGGTCTGAATCAGCACCATATTTGAGCAGCGCCCGGGCGACGTCCACGTGGTCAAACATACAGGCAGCGTGAAGGGCACTCTCACCATTCTGAAAGTATGTCAAGAGTGTAAAGCCAAAACCGGGTAGAGTGTCAACATGTGGAGTCGAGCTGGGACACTCACTTCTAGTAGAGCTGTACGAACATTGCGCTTCAACAGCACTTCTACCACCTTCAAGTGTCCTTTGTGGCATGCTTTAAACAAGGGAGTTGCCCCATCCTGACAGATAAGAATACTCGTTGATAAAACGACACGAGCGCCCACCCCGTATATCAATGATCGGCTGTATGTTGTACCTCGCGAGGTGTGTCAACCTTCACCCCATGATCAGCGAGCTGCTGCACGCAGTCAGCATGGCCATACTGAGAGGCAATCCATAGAGGCGTGGTTCCATCCTAGATCAGTGAACACACGAGTACAGGAGACTGAAGGACACCAGAGTTGGGCTTATCGTTTACTGACCTTGCGCGGAGCGTGAACATTAGCACAGGACCTGAGGAGGAAGGAGAGTAGCTGAGAGTGACCATTCTGGGCAGCGAGGAAGGCTGCTGACGCCCCGTCGACTGTCCTGGCATTCAGGTCAGCGCCGTAACTCAGCAGGAGTTCGGCGACCTGCAGGTGATCTGATTGGCAGGCAACCATAAACGGCGTTCCTCCATCCTTAACACCGCAATAACAATAATAATAATGACAATAATACTAATAATACAGATCCCGATGACAGCTGACGCGTATCGAGTGTATTACAATGCAGATATCCACTGTACAACCAGACCTGATACCGTAAAACAGGATTATTATACGTGGAAAATATTTGCAATCTTACAATTTTTGCATTCTTGGTTAAGCCTTAGTTATATATAATGACATCAAAAATAAATGTGCATTGACAATATTTGCGAATGACTCGATCACGAAAATCCTCAATTCGGAAAATAATTCTATTCTACAGTAGTTACCAATGGTACTGTAGTAGCATAAACAACAATTATTATGGATCGGAAATTGTCTTCTCATGACACACTGGGTACCACACGAAATTGGAGTCAACGGCGAAAATACTAGATGCACACAAGCGCCATAAATTGATATTACATAATTACTGGTACATAGAATTCTAATATATGCTGATAACCTGTTATAATAATATTAGTGCTGCATTTCTTCAAAATAATTAATCTTGATTAATCTTCCAATTAATATTTTTAATCTTGAATTAATCTTCTTTTAATCTTGCCACAACAAACTAGTTTCTGAGCTATAGAATTCACGACAGTATGATTGCTACTGACTGCAGCAGCTGATGTCGACATCACTGTAATGCCTTCGGTGGGTCATTAGTGGTATTCAACTGCACTGGTATTGAGTTTGCTTAGATAGATATGCGATCAGACTTGTTCACAGATCTTTGTAATGTACTATTATTGGTTTATCAGTGAAATTTACCCTCAAAATAGCCACAAGATTAATCTTGTGGCATATAATTAATCATCTGAGCAATTAATCTTAGTTAATCTTAGTCAACATTAGAATAACTCGATTAAAATGCAGCACTAAATAACAATAATAATAATACTAATACTAATAATAATATAATAATAAAATATACATCAGACTGTGTCAAACTAACGTTCAGCCACTATATTATTATTCAGCTCTGCGGCAACTTTCAGCAGAGAGGATGAGAACATATGTTAAAAACAATATGAAGTGAGCTGTTCACTATCACTATATGGTACGGAAGCACTGGCAGCAATGTGTAAGCGGGTGGGAAGCAAGCAGACAGGCGATATGAGAGGGTACTAAGCTGGGGTTGCAGCTACCTTGGACATGGTGGATGAAACGCCTATAAAAGACAACGGATAATGCATGCAAAACCCAAACACGGCATAATAAAGGACTACCAAAGTAACTCAACGATAACCAGCGAATGTACCACAGTTTGTTACAAGGATGATTTGTAAAAAAGATGAAGGGATAGATAGAAAGAGTGGAGAGCACACGTCTGAACTCCAGTCACGTCCGCACATCTCGTATG
>ERZ1740065.682-NODE-682-length-18803-cov-3.867132_pt1 | contig 18803 bp, 20 predicted proteins | sample MGYA00581738_ERZ1740065 | MGnify/ENA primary metagenome ERZ1740065 (study PRJEB43018, sample SAMN04849749) | marine metagenome | isolation source: floating plastic debris | place: Pacific Ocean | collected 2008-09-01 | study: EMG produced TPA metagenomics assembly...
TGGCACAGCGCTTTAGCGATGGTTGTTTTACCAACCCCGGGCAGCCCGGAAAAGGAAACAAGAACGGGCATGGTTTGACCCCCTTATAAGTGGTCCTAAACGGAGGCGAGCAGGCGCTTTCGTCAAGCTCAAATCGGAGCATAAGGATTGGGATTCTCGAAGGAGTTAGACAAATCTTCTGTTCGTGGCTGTCCTTGTTAAGGAATTTCATCTGGGTGACATGATGAGGATTTAAGACGCCAGCAATCAATCGGGGATTGGTTTTGGTGCCTAATAAGTCGACACGCATTTTTCTAGGGATTGTATGTTCGATCGCCCTCTTTGGCTGTTCGGGTGCGTCGGGGCCGACAGAACGTCAACATCCGGATGATTGGCGTGCTGAGCTACCTCGTCTGGAAATGGGCACAACTGCGTCAGAGGACACGCCTCTGGCGCTTTTTCGTATCAAAACGCGCCAAGACTATTTGGAGCGTATTCTTGGCATCCCGGTCAAAGTCTATCAATCCAGCGACTATAATGGTGTGATCCAGGCGATTTCATCGGGTCAGATCCAAATCGCGTCCATGGGCGGCGGCTCTTATTCTAATGTCGAAGCGCAAATCGGCGAACTAGCTGAAGCGTTTCTGGTGCGGCGCGACTCATATGGGATTTCTGGCTATTATTCGACCATCGTTGTGAAAGCCGAAAGTCCTTATGAGAGTATTGAGGACCTCGAAGGAAAGTCGCTCGCCTATGTCGATTTCAATTCGACCTCTGGGTATATTTACCCGCGCTGGGCAATGCGAAATGAAGGCATTGAGCCTGATACGTTCTTTTCCGAAGCCGCGATGGCGGGTGGGCATCTACAATCAGTGATGGCGCTTTCTAATGGGCAGTTCGACGCGACTGTGGTGCTGGCAAATGGCGGTAATCCGGAAATCGGGTTCGCTGGTGGAACGCTGAAACGACTCCAGAGGCGCGGCATCATAGCGCCTGAGGACTATCGTACGATTTGGCACGCGGGTCCTGTCCCAAATTCGCCATTCGTTATTCGCACAGATGCTCCAAGAGAAATGCGGGACCTGATCAGTGGCGCGCTGGCGGCGATGCCGTTTGAGGAACCCGAGACGTTTACCGACATGGCTCGCCTTCCTGGCACAGCCTATAAAGCAGTCAGCCGCGACTATTACACCGACCTATTCGAAATGCGCACCGAGGAAATCGCGTCGCACCGCAAACGCGCGATTGCTGGAGGAAAGTAAGATCATGGCCTCTCACCTTGCGCGTTCGTTTTATCTTTGGCTCGGGATGTCGGCTTTCTGGGTGTGGTGTTTGAATCCGGCCGAAGCGCAAACCGACACCTTTGTGGTTGAGCCAATTACGGTCGGACTACCTCTCGCGAACCAAACTCAAGACGGCGTTGGATGTAAATCCAGCGCCGATTTACTTGACCCGGTTGCAAAGTCCTATGCCGAGCTATTGGCAGACCGGTTCAACACGGACGTTACGATTTGCCTGACCGACACGCCAGAAGAGGTCGTGGCGCTCGCGCAAGAGGGCGAGGTTAACTTTGCTTGGGTCACCAAGGAAGCGGCGGCTCCGATTCTTGGCGATTGGAGGCCGGCGCTGACGCTTCGGTATGAAAACGGTCTGGGCCGCGTTCCATTTGTTATGTTCACCCTGAAAGGGAGCCAGTCAGTCGGGAACTTATCAGCGCTGCAGGCGAGTGATATCGGATTGATTGACCGCCCGCCCCAAGCCCTCCACATCGATCTCGCCAAGCGTGTTTTGAAGGATTTTAATCTGCTCCGAGACAATGGTGTAGAGCCTGTCTCATATCCAACCCACGAAGCCTTATTCGAGGCCGTTGAAACTGAACAGATTCCTGCCGGAATTCTTGAAGCCGGAACCTGGGGGCGCGTTTGTGCCGTGCTCGACCCAGATGCGACTTTCTGCGATCATTTTGAGGTCATGCTCTATGACCGCCAACGCGCGGACATTGGATTCATCCTTCCCACAGATACAGATCGAGAGCGTTTTTATCGCTTGATCGGCGTGCACATTGCGCTGCACCTAGATTTGCCGGCGGCTCACGATTGGTTGCGCCAAGGAGAAGGCTTCGAATTTGAGCCGACTGAGGCCTCGGCAATGAACGAAAAATCAACCGATCGAGCCGTCGCGTTCTAAGCATGTCGGATACCGGAGCCACAACAGCCACGATGGTGCGCGGGATGCCAGGTGGATCTTCGCGAGAGGTCGTTGAGCAATTTGAGACCGACCGCCAGGCCATGCTCCGACGTCGACGTATGGGATTTGCCTTCGGTTTTTTGGGTATTGGCGCATTATTCCTTTGGTCTTTCACGATCTCTGAGGTTATCGGCACGCCGCATAGTTCTGACCCATTATCGAGGCTGGGCGACTTTCTTGCGCGAATGAACCCAAATCTCAGAACCGAAACCCTGCTCGAAGACGCAACGACAGAAGGATCGTTCCTGAGTTGGTTCTACGGTTGGCAATTGTGGTTCTCTGCACTGTGGGAGACTCTACAAATCGCAATCATAGCCTCAGTCTTGGGTGCCATTTTTGTAGTTCCAATCGCGATGAGGATGTCTCGCAATCTGATGCCGATTGCGTCGGTTCGCTTTTTCTTGCGCCGGCTGCTTGAGGCGATCCGAACTCTGCCGGATCTCATCGTGGCGCTGATCCTTGTTGCCGCCTTCGGAGTCGGACCGCTCGCGGGTATTATTACCATTACCCTCTCGACCACTGCGCGTCTCGGAAAGCTTTATTCCGAGGTGAATGAGAACGCCGACATGCGCCAACTCGAAGGTGTGAAATCTACAGGTGCGGGATGGTGGAGCCAGGTTCGGTACGGCATTTTTCCACAGGTTGTTCCAAACTATGCCTCATACGCGATGCTCAAGTTTGAGGGCAATATTGGCGCGGCGGCGGCGCTCGGGATCATTGGGGCTGGCGGCATTGGGATCGAATTGTCTCGCGCGATTACCTACACGCTCTTTGCGGATTACCTCGCAATATTACTGCTGATGACCTGCATGATTTTTGTCATCGACATGCTGTCTGAGTGGATCCGTCACCGTTTAATCGGCGTCTCAGCAAGCGGAGCCATCTAATGACCAGTGCTTCGCAAGCCCCGATGATAGAAGATGCCGAAGCGCTGGTCCCGGGCCTTGTGAAACGTACACTACTAGATCGCCTGCGCTCAGTGGCGCCGTTTTTGTTCGGTCTCTCGGTCTTTGTTTGGATTTGCATTGATATCGATATCTCTCCTGCGACCTTTTTGGCAGGCTTCGAGAAACTTGGAATCTTTCTTGGGAACATGTTCCCACCGAGTTCTGGTGGTCAAACGCCCAGAATTCTCAACGCGCTCCTCGAAACGTTCGGGATGGCATTTGCGGGAACGTTCTTGGGCGTGATCTTCGCCGTCCCGCTCGGTATTATTGGGGCGAAAAACATTGTTTCATTCGGGCCCGTGCATTTCATCATCCGTCGGATCTTTGACTTTTTCAGAGGCATTCCGGCGCTGATCTGGGCGCTTATCCTGGTTACGGCTTTTGGGTTAGGGCCATTCGCAGGCGTCATTGCGCTTGCGCTCGCAGATATCCCGGTTCTGTCCAAGCTCTATGCAGAAGCCATCGAAAATGTCGATCGCAAGCCGATTGAAGGTTTACGTGCCGCAGGCTGTGGGCGGCTGGATGTCATCCGCTATGGTGTCGCTCCTCAAGTCACACCGGTGATTTTGAGCCAAGCGCTCTATTATCTGGAATCCAATTTCCGGAATGCTGCTATCCTCGGTGTGGTCGGAGCGGGCGGGATTGGGATTGAACTTGAAGAACGGATCCGCATCTTCGCATTTGATGAAGTCGCCTTTATCATCTTGCTCTTTATGATTGCTGTTGCCTTCTTGGATACGATTTCGGGTCATCTGAGAGGCAAGCTCGCCTAAATGACGCAATTTTCGCGCGTCCACATTTTGTAAGTTCCAACTGCTCTTTTTTCTGCGCTGCCCGGCAGGCTCGCTGTCATCGCGCCCCATCGCGCACCATGCGCTGCAGCTTCCTCGATTGGGGCACCTGATGCGAGGGCATCTAGAACGCCTGCAGCAAAGGAATCGCCAGCGCCTGTTGCGTCGACTTGTTGAACGCCGATGCTTTCGAAGACGGAGTGTTCTGCTGCACGAAAGACTTCTCCGCCGCGTGGACCATCCGTCACGATCACAGCTTGGAGCCGACGGGTACACGCCTTGCGACCATGATGAAAGGCGTTTGGATAAAGGTCAGCTCCGATTAAGTCGTCTTTTGATCCGATCAAGACGTCTGCTGGTATCGAGTCTACCGCCTTGGATTGCGGCCAGTGTGCGACGATCGGAACCGATTCAAGCTCTGCTAATCCTTCGAAGCCCTTAAAGAGTGCGCGAAGAAATAGCCCATCTGGGCGATGGACCTGGACGGGCCCGATTTGAATCTCACCGATGTTTTGCTTCATCATGCGGCGGATGGAGCGGTCTAGATTCGGATCAGAATGCTCGAACATAATCGTGCGTTCGCCACTCGGCTCTATCAAGATCAGCGTTGTTCCGTTCGGTAGATCCGCGCGCTTAAGAAAGGAATAGTCGATACCAATCGCAGACAGTGCGTTTTCGATTTGATCGCTAACAGGTGAGTTAGGGATCACGCCCCAAACAGCCGCATCATGTCCGGCATTGACCAGGCAAGCGGCTGCATTCGCCGCGCCGCCGCCCAGCCTACCTTCGCGCAGGCCTGCTTGCTCAGGTTGTGGGCGAAATGCCAATATTCGACGTCCGGAATCGAGCGGTTGATCCAGCCAAACCGGGCAATCCCAGCCGACTGATCCAAAAACTAAAAATCGCGCCATTTATCGAGCCTTTTTCGCTTGCCAAGTGAGGCGCATCTCGCTTTTAAGTCCCTTTAGTAGGGACGCAGATTTTGACATATCTGGAATTTGTCCGCCTTCAGGTTTCGACAAGGCTACCCGAAGATCGCAACATTCGTGCGTCACTGATATTGCTTTGCGGAATTTTTCTCGGCAGCGGTATGGCTGTCTGCATTCGTTTTCTTGGCGACGACTTTTCGCCGTTCCAAATCGTCTTCATTCGGAGCTGTGTGATCCTTTCAGTACTGTTACCTCTTATGCTGCGTACAGGGTTCTCAATATTGAAGACGGATCGTCCAGTGATGATCTTTGTTCGCGCTGTTTCAGGTTTCGCTGGCCAGGTTTTCGGTGTTCTAGCAATCATCAATCTTCCGCTGGCGGAAGCGCAAGCGCTCGGCTTCTCTCGAGCCTTCATGATTGCACTGCTCGGGCTGATATTTTTGAACGAAGAAATCACCAAGCTACGCTGGTTTGCAATTATTCTGGGCTTTGTGGGGGTTGTCGTGATCGCTCAGCCGCAAACGGGCTTAAATGGCTTTGCGCTCTATGCGCTAGCCAGTGCGTTTTGTTTCTCAATCAGTACGATCATGGTCAAAATATTGGTCGCGACACATTCGCGTCAGACATTGATGACTCATGGCGCGCTCTTCCAATGTTTGTTTGCAAGCATTCCGACACTGTTTGTATTCCAACCCCCGCAATCGGGTGACCTCATCTGGTTCGTCTTGATGGGGGTGATTGCTTTGTGCGTGCAGCCGATCAATCTGTTGGCCTATCGCATCGGCGATGTCAGTCGTCTTGCACCGGTCGACTTTACCAGATTGATTACAGCCACTCTGCTGGGGTTTTTCATCTTTCAAGAAGTGCCAAGCTACATTTTTTGGCTCGGCGCGGTCATGATTATAGGTGCGAACCTCTTGGTTCTACGGCAAAAAAATGCGCCAGCATCGAAATAAAGAGTCTTAACAAATCGGCGTACTGTCACATTAGTTTGACTAAAATCCACAGGCTAATTGTGGTTTATTCTATGCAACAATTTGGAGCGAGGGGCGGGATAGTTGCTAGAGATAAATTCGCTTACGAAAACGTTCGGTGCCGTGAAGGCATTGGATAATGTGTCTCTGAAATTCGATACGGGTGAAATGGTCGCGGTCATCGGTCGATCCGGTGCTGGAAAATCAACGCTGCTGAGATGCATCAACATGCTTGAAGCCCCAAGCCAGGGCGAAATTACAAATGACGAGCTAAACGTATCGGCACTGAAGGGAAAAAAGCTGAATGAGTGGCGCGCGTGTTGTGCGATGATTTTTCAGCAGTTCAACTTGGTTCCGCGGCTTGATGTTCTGACCAATGTAATGGTCGGATCGCTATGTGGGCGGCCGTTTTGGGCCTCAATGTTCAAATATTTCCCAGCCGAGTATCGCGCCAAAGCCGTAATCGAGTTGAACAAGCTCGGTATGAAAGATCAGGCGTTGCAGCGCGCAGGGACTTTATCCGGCGGTCAACAGCAAAGGGTCGCGATTTCTCGCGCAATGATGCAAGATCCAAATATCCTATTAGCTGACGAACCTGTAGCATCGCTGGACCCGCGCAACACACATGCGGTGATGTCGACGCTTCGTGAGATTAATACAGAGCGCGGCATCACCGTATTGGTCAATCTCCATTCGATTGATATTGCACGTGAATACTGTTGCCGTGTGATCGGGCTTCGCGACGGCAAAGTCGTCTTCGACGGCGCAATGAGCGAACTGACAGATCAAGCATTGGAAACAATTTATGACGGTGACGCGTCGGAAGAGCTTATCAAGCCGACACTGGTGCCTATCACAGAGCCACCGGTCGTGGGGAGTGCGGCGTGAGCATGTTGCTCGCGGACCATCCGCTTGAAACCGGCTACGAATACTTCGCCAGTCAGCGGGTCCCTGATGATCCTGATGCGCCAAAAGGATATCCACCGGGCGGTGCACCGTTCATCGCACCAGGCGGATCTGTACGAGACTCCGTTCTCGGCCCTTGGACGCGTATTGGGGCGCGTACATCTTTGAGCGAGACGATCTTTGGTGCGTACAGCTACATCGTAAACGATAGTTCGATTGCCTATGCGCGGGTCGGAAAGTTCTGCTCGATTGCACGCCAAACACGGATCAATCCAGGAAACCACCCTACTTGGCGGGCCGCCCAGCATCATTTCTCTTACAGAGCGGTGTCTTACGAGCTTGGCGAGGAAGATGATTATGATTTCTTCCAATGGCGGCGAGACCACCAAGTTGATATTGGCCATGATGTCTGGGTCGGGCATGGCGCAACGATTCTACCGGGCGTAAAAGTTGGAACAGGCGCCGTCGGCGGGGCGGGTGCTGTGGTCTCCAAAGATGTGCCGCCATTCACCATTGTGGCTGGTGTTCCTGCAAAGCCTATTCGAGAGAGGTTTCCGCAAAAGGTTCAACAAGGCCTTCTCGACCTCGCCTGGTGGGATTGGGAGCACGATAAACTCGCTGTCGCACTCGCCGACTTTCGTGAACTTGAAGCTGAAGCCTTCGTGCAAAAGTACCAATAATCGAGTAGATTGAGCGCGCATGACGGGAACGCTAATCTTCGTTGTCGGCCCATCAGGCGTTGGGAAGGATACGCTGCTCGACGGCGCGCGTGTCGCATTCTCGAAAGATCCCCGGGTGCATTTCTTGCGGAGGGATATTACCAGACCTGCATCAGCGGGAGGCGAAGACCATAATCCAGTTACCGTAGAGCAGTTTGAGGCTAATCGAGCCATCGGTGCCTATGCTCTGACGTGGGACGCTCATGATCTGCGATATGGTTTGCCGAAATCAGAACTTGCACCCTTAGAGCGTGGAACGAGCGTGATCGCAAATGGCTCAAGGTCAGTGCTCGAACTCGCGCGAAATCAGTTTGATCGTTTGGCTATCATTTCGGTCATGGCGGAGGAAACCCTGCTCAGATCCAGGTTAATGCAACGCGGGCGGGAAACCCAAAAAGATATTGAGCAAAGGATTGCCCGCGCCACTGCATTTCAAGTCGCTGGCGATAATGTAACGACCTTCCTAAACAACGATAGCGTCGAGGTTGGAATTGCCCGATTTTCGCGACTGATCGAAAATTTGCACAAGAACCGGATGTACGCAGATCTTTAAGCGGGTTGCTCAGCCAAAGCCGGGAAAACTGCGCGTTCTATAATGTTAAACGGGGCGCAACGATCAACTTGTCTGTATACGGCTATTCCATCCACCTTATGAGGTTTGGCGATGACGCAACTGAAATGCTCAGTCAGTAGGCTGAGCATTTTGTCGCGCGTGTTGTCCGACACAATGCGGCTTGAAAGGGTCATATGCCAACGAAACTCATCGAAGATGTAAGGATAGCCCCACTCGAGCAAACGTGCATCTTGCTCAGAGGATAAGTTGGCTTTGCGGCGGCGCTCAATATCACTCTGTGTTATGGGCGCGCGGAAGCGATCAAAATCTTTCACACACGCTTCATGAAGCGCTCTCATGGCTTCAACATTACTCGTCAGTTGGAGTGCCAGAAACTGACCCAGGGGTTTTACGGCAAGATCGACATCGAAAGCGCTTTGGGATCGCGAAAAGGCCTCAAGTCGATCAAGCAACGTTGCTTCAGTCTCGCCGGCCTTTAGCTCGAAAGGCGCTTTCATTGTTGCGTGGAATCCATAATGCGCAGGTGAACTGGTGAGCCGGTCCATGTCGCCAATCGCAAAGTTTGGATAATCTGGTCGTGTTAGGTTCTCGCCCGTATAAGCGTCTCGCCCCAGCCATTCCGACCCCAATGCCCAAAGCGGGTCATCGGCGGGTGGCGCGTAGTAGATCGCGTATCGGGCTGAAGTTTTCATGCAGCGCGGCGTCCTTTAGACCAGACTTCCTTGATAACCGGCCAGTGCCCCGGCTGATAGCTGACGCGGACGAAGTCGGCGCGCTTTCCGGCTTCCAGGGTTCCTCGATCATTCAAATTTGCCATTTTCGCAGGCTCTGCCGTAACAGTTCCGATGGCCTTTTCGAGCGGCCACGAAAATGGTCCTTCGGCGAGCATAAACGCTGCCCTTATCATTGAAAGTGGCACATAATCCGAGCACAGAGCATCCAAATGACCCGCTTCAGCCACTTTGCGCGCTGAAGCATTGTCCCCATGAGACTTGCCGCGAACAAAGTTGGGTCCGCCCATAACGGTGATCATATTGTTCGCTTTTGCGGTCTCGGCTGCTTCGTATGATACGGGAAACTCTGCGATTTGGCATCCGAGTCCGACCGCGGTCTCGATATGATCAGCAGTCGCATCATCGTGGCTCGCCACTGGGATGTTATAATCGCGCCCGAATTCAGCGATCAGCCGCCGACGGGCATCTGCGCCGTCCAGATCGCGCCAGGACATAGAGGCTTGAAGGTTGGCTTCAATTTCTTCGATTGTCCGGCCACGCTTTAGCATCTTTTGTTTCCAAGCCTCAAGTGACCCGGATTGCCGATTGCCTCCTGGTGTATGGTCCATAACGGAGAGCATCTTCAAGCGCTTGGTGCCAAGGTAGGGCGAGACAAGTGCTTCAATCTCAGGGTTCGTAACCTCACACCGCAGATGAAGCAGATGGTCGATCCGAAGCGCATGCGCATCTTCCGCTTCGTCCATCCCGCGCATCATGACCGTCAGAGCTTCACCTCGATCGAGGCCGTTTTTCTGGCCACTCAGCGACAAGCTATCAAACACAGTCGTGACACCTGCCGTCGCCATTTGCCCATCATGCGCGAGCGCGGCCCCGGCAGAATCCCATTGCGCGCCCGGGCGAGGCATCAAGTGCTTTTCCAGATTGTCGGTATGGATGTCGATCAGTCCGGGAATAATTAAATCACCTTCGGCGTCGAAGGCATTTGCAGCGCTGCCATTTCCCACGGAGGTAATTGTGTCGCCGTCAAAGGTCATCGCACCCTCTACAACGCCTTGCGGCGTTACAATGCGGGCATTTTCAAACGCTCGGAGTGGCATCTTAGGCAGGCTCGCGCACAGCGAAGTCAGAGACTTCGAAGAAACGTGTTGCAACCGCTTCGCGGACAGCCTCATCATGGAAAATCCCGATTAGAGCTGCGCCATTTCCGAGCGCGCGTTCGATCAGCTTGATCACCCGTTCGCGGTTGGCCGCATCCAAGGAAGCCGTTGGCTCATCGAGCAGCATAACGGGGAAATCCAAGACGAATGAGCGGGCAATGTTTACACGCTGTTGCTCGCCGCCAGAGAATGTCGCCGGCGGTAATGCCCAGTGAGCCTTTGGCAGTTGCAACATATCCAGCATGAAAGACGCCCGATCTTCAGCCTCTTTTGCATCGACGCCATTGTCGAGCATGGGTTGCATGACAAGCTCGAGTGTCGAGATGCGAGGGATCACTCGCAGAAACTGACTGACATAGCCAAGCGTGCGACGGCGAATATCAAGCAGCTGGAAAGGAGGGGCGGTAGTGATGTCCACCATTTCGCCTTCATGCAAAACGCGCACCGCGCCACCAGTTGGCAGATAGTTGCCGTATATAGAGCGCATGAGCGTTGACTTCCCGACGCCTGATACACCGGCAAGGACAACGCACTCACCACTTTTTACAGAAAGGTCGAGGCGCTCGAAGACTGGAATTTTTGCTGCATCCGCATTGTGCAAGATGAAGTGCTTTTCCAGGTTTTCGATCTCGATGAAAACTTGTCCCGACATTGAGAACGTTCCTAGCTCTAGGTTAAATTTGGAGGACGGCTGACACCAGAAGCTGCGTGTAAGCATGCTGAGGGTCGTCCAAAACTTGATCGGTTAGGCCCGTTTCAACAACGTACCCATTCTTCATGACCATCAAACGGTCTGCGAGCAGGCGCGCGACGGCGAGGTCGTGCGTAACCACGATCACAGCAAGCTGCGAGCGACGCACCAGGTGGCGCAAAAGGTCGAGTAAACGTGCCTGAACCGAGACGTCTAGGCCGCCAGTTGGCTCGTCCATAAACACAAGGCGTGGTCCATGAACAAGATTGCGCGCGATCTGAATGCGCTGCTGCATGCCGCCTGAGAAATTACGCGGATTGTCGTCGATGCGGGCAATATCAAGCTCGACGCGGTTCAACCACGTGATCGTGTCTTCTCGCATGTTGCCATAGTGCCGGTTGCCAAGGTTCATTAGCGGTTCTGCAACATTGGCACCTGCGGAAACCCGCATGCGCAAACCGTCGCGCGGGTTTTGGTGAACGAAGCCGAGTTCTTCCCTTTGTACACGACGACGATCGGCTTCTGAGAGGCCGAACATGTCTGTTAGACCGCGTTTCTTGGTTGCGAATTCAACTGTCCCTGAGGTGGGGTTTAGATGCCCCGAGATGCAATTAAGCAGGGTCGACTTGCCCGATCCGGACTCACCAACGATTCCAAGCACCTCGCCCGGAAACAAATCAAAGCTGACATCTTTGCACCCGGTGATCAAACCATATTTCTTGGTCACATTTGTTGCGCGCATGATCGGCGCATCGGGCACGAGATTGAGAGGGCGTTCTTCGGTGGCAAGCGCGGTCATGCCATTACCTCCTGTGTTTCGTTTGAGACGTCGTCTGCGATTTCGCTGAGCTCATGACCGGCGTGCGGGCCAACATGGCCCTGAGCACGACGCTCGGCGCAATAATCACTGTCTGAGCAGACGAACATCCGATTGTTGTCATCGTCTAAGACGACCTCGTCCATGTAACTATGTTTGGCGCCACAAAGACCGCAAACTTCGTCCCAAGACTGCACTTCGAAAGGATAGTCTTCAAAGCCGAGGCTTTCGACCTTGGTGAAAGGTGGAACGGCATAGATCCGCTTTTCACGTCCCGCCCCAAACAAGTGAAGCGCCGGGCTATTGTGCAGTTTTGGGTTATCGAATTTTGGGATCGGCGAAGGTGACATAACATAGCGATCGTCCACCATGACCGGGTAGCCCGCGGTTGCGGCGATACGGCCAAAATTGGAAATGTTTTCATACAACTTCACGTATTGCAGCCCGTACTCTTCATAAGCATGCATTGCGCGCGTTTCGGTTTCGCGAGCTTCCAGATTTCTGAGCGGTTCAGGCTGAGGAACCTGAAAAACCAGGATTTGTCCTTCAACCAAGGGTTTCTCCGGGATTCGGTGGCGGCTTTGGATGATAGATGCGTCGCCGGTATGTTCGGTGGTCGATACGCCGCCAACTTTTGCAAAGAACCTGCGGATCGAAACCGCATTGGTCGTGTCATCTGCGCCTTGGTCAATACACTTGAAAACATCGTTCGGACCAATCAAGCTGGCGGTGATCTGAATTCCGCCTGTTCCCCATCCATAGGGCACTGGCATTTCGCGAGAGCCAAATGGAACTTGGTATCCAGGGATTGCGACCGCCTTGAGAATGGCGCGTCGGATCATGCGTTTTGTTTGCTCGTCAAGATAAGCGAAATTATAGTCTGCGAGGCCGGGGCCGGCATTAGCAGACTGTGTCTGAGCCTGTGTCATTATTCAGCAGCTTCCTTTGCAGCTTGACGTTCCGCCCACTCTTCACGCTGCTTCCGCACGAACTGAAGGCTCGCCTGGAAATCGACATAGTGTGGCAGTTTCAGATGTTGGACGAAGCCGGACGCTTCGACATTGTCGCAATGGTAGAGCACAAACTCTTCATCGTGCGCGGCGAATTCTGGCTTCTCGCCCTCCGCTGGGCGGTTCTTCAGTGCTCGGTCAACGATCGCCATAGACATGGTTTTGCGCTCATTGTGTCCGAAGGTGAGACCATATCCGCGCGCATAGCGTGGTGGTTCTTCACCGATCGAACGAGAGTTGGAAATCATTTGACATTCAGTGACTGTGATCTGACCGATAGCGATGGGAAATCCAAGCTCTTCAGGAATGAACTCCACATCCACGTCGCCCATTCGAATTTCACCGCAGAGCGGGTGTGTGCCGCCCCAGCCGCGTTGTGTCGAATAGGCGAGGGACAGGAGGAACCCTTCGTCCCCACGCGCCAGCGACTGCAATCTTTGATCGCGGTCAGCGGGGAAACTCATTGGCTCACGCGTGAGGTCGAAGGGGTCCGTCTCGTTTTCATTTGCGGCCGCAACTTCGTGCTCAAGCAGATCTTCGTGTGCGAACACGTCTTCAATGTTCGGAAGCTGCTCAGGAAGATGCTCGTCGTCGAGTTCTGTGCGATCGAGCGGCGTTTCGCCATTGGCCATCAATTGAAAATCTAGCAGGCGGTGGGTGTAATCGAAGGTAGGTCCTAAGACTTGACCGCCTGGAATGTCTTTAAACGCTGCCGAAACACGGCGTTCGACACGCATCTCACGAGTATTAATCGCCTCGCTGACTCCAAACCGAGCAAGCGTCGTACGGTACGCACGAAGCAGGAAGATCGCCTCGCCAATATCTCCGCGCGACTGCTTTACCGCGAGCGCCGCCAGATCGCGATCGTAGCACGAGCCTTCCGCCATAACGCGGTCGACGGCCAGCGATAGCTGTTCACGGATTTGTTCGGAGTCGATCTCGGGAATGGAGACATCGCCGCGACGGTCTTCCGCCAAGAGATTGTGAGCGTTTGTAATAGCGCGCTCTCCGCCTTTTACTGCAACATAAGCCATATGCGAGATCCCCTAGGCCGGCATTGTTCTGGTTGTGCGGGGCAGGCCGATGACCTGATTGCCCGCTGTGAGGTAGCAATCCACGCCGAGCTGGAAGTCTGCGACGTTTTCCGCGCGTGCATTCCAGAAGTTCTCTGGCATTGAATTCGGATGAATCGTCTCTTGCGTTTCGATGCCCGGGCCATTGAGTGTAATCGCCGGGCCCGTCTCAAGCGATGAGAGCTGGATGACGAGACTCGTCGATGTGTCCGGGTATTTTGCGTCGCCAGGATGGAACTCGTCGATGCTTGGCCAGACATCACCCTCTTGAAGAAAGGCAAAGGCGGCTTCTTTCGGTACGGTCGTAATAGGGGCAGAGCAATGGAATCTGAGCCACGACACAATGCTGTCAGTCTGCAAGGCTGGGCTTAGATAGATAGGGGTGTCAAAGTCCATGAGAGTCAGCGCCAACCCAGCAGAAGCAGGGTTGAGTGGTGCAGGTGCCGGCGGAACATCCAGGGCGTAAATGCGGCCAGGATAAGAAATCGCGTCTAGAACTTTACGAAAGCAAGACTGCGCGTCGAGAACCGGGTCGTCGAAGCCAGGTGTGACCTGTGATAAATCAAGCGTCTGTGTCATTTTTTGTCTTCCCGGGTACGGACCATCGTGAAGAAATTCACGCGGGTCGCGGCTACTTTTGAAGCGCGCTCCGCTTCACGGTCGTCAATTTGCTTCTGAAGCGGCTCGATCAGAGCCGCGAAAGCTTTGTCGTGATGTGTTTCTGACTGGAGCAGAGCGTCTGCTTTCGCCGCGATCAAAGCGTGCTCAAGGTTTCGACCGGCAATGTAAGAAACGCCCGTTTCGCCTTCTGCCAGCCGAACGGCGCATCGCGTCACCGTCATTTCGCCCAAATTGAATTGCCCTCCAGCGCTTCCGGCCCGACCCCTGACCATGACCAGTCCGCGTTCGGGCTTGCGGATAATCTCGCAAGGCACTTCGTTGAGCCCCAGCGCACTATTCCAGGCGCTTTCGACGTTCACAGGGTCACTACAGGCGAGGATTTTCATCCAGGATTGCCGGGCAGCATTAGCGTCGTTTGGAAGTGTGTCAGTTTCGACAAATTTTTCGTTCATGGCGTTTTGAGTGTTGCGAGCTTTGAGTAAAAACGATAGTTAGCGAGTAGTAAAAATATTCAGGAACGGGCGTAAAAGCAATACAAAATTCTGTGACGAATTTATAAACAAGGAAAAATTTGTCTAAAAGCAGTATAAAGGTAAATAAAAATCCTTTTAAGGAGCGAAGAATTGCCAAACAGAATTTGGGAACGGGTTTCAAGCCAAATAGAAGAAAGTATTCGAAAGTACGAATACGCACCTGGGGACAAGCTTCCAACAGAAGCGGAGTTTTCTCGTCAGTTTATGGTAAATCGCCATACTTTGCGGCGTGCGCTTTCTCATTTGCAGGAGATTGGACTGGTCGAAAGTACGCAAGGGCGCGGGAGCTATGTGCGACGCCCGGCGATTCGATATACAATCGGGAAAAGGACGCGGTTTTCAGATCAGCTGACCAATCATTCAATCAAAGCCTACACCAAGACGCGACAAGTCTTGGTCAAAGGCGCGACCCGGGATGTTGCAAAAGCCCTGGATATTCCAATCGGGAATAAGGTGATTGTGGTCAGTCGGATCGGATACGCGGGCGACTTGCCTATTTCAATGGCGACTCATCACTTCGACTTTCATCGATTTCCAACGTTTCAAAAGATCTACCCGGAACACAAAAGCATTACACAGACGCTGATCCACTGCGGTGTTCTAGACTTTACTCGCAAGTGGACCCAGGTGCGCTCGCGTCTTCCCGGGCCGGATGAATGCGAACACCTGAACATCCCCAAGCATGTCCCATTGATTGTTACAAAATCCTTGAACGTCGACCCGCTTGGTAAACCACTTGAGTATGGCGACGCCGTCTTCGCATCCGATCGTATGGAACTGGATATTGCGAGCACGGACGACGCGAAACGCTACGACGACTAGACTTTCGAACACAGGACTTTCCATGGATACCCGAATCACGAATGCGAAAATTGTAACAGCTGCAGATGTCGTGGACGGCTCGCTGGCTGTCGTTGACGGTAAGATTGAAGCGTTTGAGCCGAATGGTTCTGGCGTCGATTTTGATGGGGATTACCTAATCCCAGGCTTGGTCGACATTCATACCGACAATTTGGAGAAGCATTTCTATCCTCGACCTGGCGTGGATTGGGACGCTCAGTCGGCAGCGATTATTCACGACGGGCAATGCGTGTCCGTTGGCATTACGACCGTGTTTGACAGCCTTTCAGTTGGATCCTGGTCTGACAATGAAGCGCGGCACCTTGAGAACATGCTGAAGCTTGTGGAGGGCCTGGAAGTCGCTGATCAGAAGAAGCAGCTTAAAGGCAGCCACTTGCTCCATTGGCGCTGCGAGACCTCGAGCCCGGTTCTAGAAGACTTGATGAGCAAGCTTGTTCCACATCGGATGACGCACTTGCTATCCGTTATGGATCACACGCCAGGTCAAAGACAATATCCAGACATCGAAAAGCACAAAGCGCGCTGGAAAGCGCATCTCGGTCTAACTGATGACGAAGTTGAGGCGCGGGTTGCGAATGCTCAAGAAAAGCAGGCCAAGTATACGCCTATGAACCGTGAGGTTGTGGACCGCATCGCCAAGGAACGCGATCTTAAACTGGCAAGCCATGACGATCAGCTGCCGGAACACATTGAGCAAGCGGTTGAAATAGATGCAACGATTGCCGAGTTTCCGACCACGTTAGAGGCGGCCAGGCTCGCCAAAGAGCACGACATGACTGTCGTGATGGGCGCGCCCAACCTAATGCGAGGCGGGTCCTATTCCGGCAATGCGTCAGCGGCAGACATCGCGAATGAAGGGCTGCTTGATGCTTTTGCATCTGATTATGTGCCAAGATCGATGATCGAAGCAGCGTTCCGCCTCACACTCGAGCCGTTTAATTGGTCGTTGCCTGCTGCGATTGCCACCGTAACATCAAACCCGGCGGTGAGTGTCGGACTGACTGATCGCGGCGAGATCCAAGAGGGCCTGCGCGCAGATTTTGTAAGAGTGCAAGTGAAAGAGGGGCGTCCATTGATAAAGGGCGTTTGGGTTGAAGGGGAGCGTGTGGGGTAACCCTCATATGAAGCGAGATGCCGCAATCATGGCGCATCGTCACTTACAATACGTGGAAGTGCGAGGGACTATACCGTGATCGTTTAGAGTGGATGGCACATGGGCTGAGCGCCCTTGCGCCCGATATTGTATGTTTGCAAGAGGCCTTTGAGTGTCTTGAGGCAAACGTCGATACTGTAGCGACACTCGCCAAACGCCTCGGCTTGCGCGTGCATGTGCTTCGGTCGCGAGAAAAGATCAGATCTTTTCAAGGCAAAGATCATCGGTCATGGTCCAACCTTGCCATCCTATCGAATGCCACCCTGAAAGAGCGGCGAGATGTAAAGCTCGTATCGCACTCTTTAGACCCGGATCGTTGGGCGCTCCGTCTTAATTTGGATTTTGATCCAGGTGTTTCGGTAAGCGTGGTGAATACTCACTTCACGCATATTCGTGGCACATCAGGGATACTTGGCCGGCGAGCTCAGGCCAGGCAACTTGCCGATCGCCTTCGCGTTGAAACAGATCCAACCATATTTTGCGGCGATCTTAATGCGGTTTGGGGCTCTGAGGACTTGGAGGCTCTTGTAGAACTTGATTGGGCGGAGCCCGTGGAAGAGGATCCAGGCGGCACGTTCATCGGCGAACGCGCCGGCTCGATTCCAGACCCGCGGCGCATTGATCACATACAGGTCAAGTCGGGCAAACATCTAAAGACCAGGCGCGAGAGGCGGTTTCCTGCTCTCCTTTCACCTTGCGGCCCGCATGGCGAGTATCCAAGCGATCACGCCGCGCTGGTCGCCGATATCTCGGTCGAGGCCGCGTGATGGCAGACGGAACAGGCATCGCATCCAACGTGCAAAATCGCGCTAAGCGAAAACGCCCGGTCAATTGGCGCGAAGTTATCGGATTGTGCGCATATTATTGGGGGCAGCAAAAGGCGCTGCTAGGCACGGTTCTCGGTGTAATCGTGATTCAGATATTGATCGACCTCACCATTCCGATCAGTTCTGGCTTGCTTGTCGACCGCGTGATCGCCGCGCTGAATGAGACAGCAACCTTTGGACCTGCCTATCAGGCTCTGTTTATGTTGTCGGGCGCGACAGTTGCCTTTCATCTGTTTCGTTGGATTCGGTTTCATCTGCTGCATCAGTTTTTGACCAAATCCATGGATCACTTGCTGCGCGATGGCTTCGGTCAAGTTCAGCGGTTTTCGGCGGACTGGCATGCCACGACATTTGCGGGCGCGACCGTTCGCAAGCTCACGCGTGGAAAATGGGCGTTCGATTCCATGACGACCATTTTGTGGAATAATTTCTTCCCAATCTTCCTGAGCATTGTCGGGCTGACTGCCCTCATCGCTTATCGGTTTCCCTTGATCGGCCTGATGTTCGCGGCAGTCGTTATCTTCTATACGATCACGGCCGCGATCATCGCGACGTATTACGTGCGCCCCATGAATATCAAGGCGGCGACATCGGACAGCGCGATAGGCGCGTCGATGGCTGACACGATTATGAATAATCCCGCTGTCAGCGCATTTGGTGCAGCGGACCGTGAGGATCACAGGTTCTTTAGACTGACAGAACGTTGGCGTGACTTTTGCCGGGTCGCCTGGAACCGCGGCGCCGATATGTTCTTCATTCAGAAGATCATCTGGGCTGTGCTTCAGTTTTTTATGGTGCTTGCCTTTATTGAGATGGTGCGATCCGGACGCGCAACACCCGGCGATGTCACCTTCATTCTGACGGCGAACATTTTGGTCGGCTCCTATCTCCGCGCGATTGGCGATCACATTCGGATGCTGCAGCAAAGTTTTAGCGAGATCGCGGATATCGTCGATATCGTTCAAAGCCCGCTTCAGATTGCCGATATTCCAGGCGCTCAGCCACTCAAGGCCGATTTGGGACAGATCGATTTTGAAAGAGTCAGCTTTGGCTATGAAGATGGTGCTTCTCAGCTTTATCAAGACTTTTCTTTGACGATTGCTGCGGGTGAGGTCGTTGGCCTGGTTGGGCCATCTGGCTCAGGAAAATCAACCTTTGTTAAACTGATCCAGCGCCTTTACGATGTTATTGGCGGAGCTATCCGGATCGATGGGAGTGATTTTTCGCAAGTCGCGCAAGCGTCCCTGCGCCAGGCGTTTG
>ERZ1740065.683-NODE-683-length-18789-cov-4.868474_pt1 | contig 18789 bp, 15 predicted proteins | sample MGYA00581738_ERZ1740065 | MGnify/ENA primary metagenome ERZ1740065 (study PRJEB43018, sample SAMN04849749) | marine metagenome | isolation source: floating plastic debris | place: Pacific Ocean | collected 2008-09-01 | study: EMG produced TPA metagenomics assembly...
ATTGAAAAAATCACAAATAGAGCATCTAATTCGCAGGTAATCAGGAAGAAAAATTTTTCAAAAAAATGGTAGTTTTCAAATTTTAACATTTGCCCCCTGGTGCCTTTTCGTCCGCCCAACCAGCCGTTTCCACTCCCTACGGCCGCACCCGTACCGTCTTGCGATTCATCACCACCTCCTGATGGCTGATCGACTCCTGATGTACCGCACTGAGCAATTTGCCGATAAAGCCCTTACTCAAGCCGTGCTGTGCCCCCCGCGTAAACGCTTCTTCCAACAGTTCATTCCAGCGGCTGGGCTGAAGGATCGAAATGTTGTTCTGCTTTTTGTACTCGCCAATCTTTTCCGCCACCTGCATACGTTGCCCCAGCAGGTTCAGCAACTCCTCGTCGAGCTGGTCGATTTCACCACGGAGGTCTTCGATGTTGTGTAGAAAAACGGGATCGTCACTCGTTTGATCGCGGATGGTGAGTTCGGCCAGTAGCGCCGCGTAGCGGCTGGGCGTAATCTGCTGTTTGGCATCGCTCCAGGCCGCATCGGGATCGGGGTGGACTTCGGTCATCAGCCCGGTAAAGTTGAGGTCCATCGCCTTTTGGGCCACCTCGGTCAATAGCTCCCGGTTGCCACAAATGTGGCTGTTGTCGCAGAGGTAAGTCATACCCGGTAGCTGGCGCATCAGTTCGATGGCCAGGTTCCAGTGGGGCTCATTGCGGTAGCGGGATGGGCGGTGGCTCGAAAATCCCCGGTGGACCACCCCAATCCGGGTAATGCCGGCCTTGTAAATCCGTTCGATCGCCCCGATCCAGAGGCCCAAATCGGGATTGATGGGATTTTTGATCAGTACGGGAATATCGACCCCGTCGAGGGCATCGGCAATTTCCTGTACGGCAAAGGGATTGACGGTAGTCCGCGCCCCAATCCACAGAACGTCTACCCCATATTTCAGGGCCTCAAAGACGTGGTCGCGCTTGGCGACTTCGGTCGTTACTTTTAAGCCGGTTTCGGCCTTTACCCGGCGGAGCCACTTCAGCCCCACCGTTCCTACCCCTTCGAAGGAATTGGGTCGGGTCCGGGGTTTCCAAATGCCCGCCCGGAAAAGGTCGATGTCTTGCTGCGCCAGCGCTCGGGCGGCCCGGAGTACTTGTTCCTCACTCTCGGCACTGCAGGGCCCCGCAATGCGTAGCGGACGTTGCTGGGGGCGATCGAAGAGGGGTTGAAACTGTAAATCTATCATGGTAATATTTTTTTGATCTGATTGGATTGTTCAATCAATTGATGAAAAGTTTTAAAGTCTTTTTTGATGAGCAAGCTGCGAAATTGAGCCAGTGTATTGATGTGCTCGTCGAGGACGTCGAGGACGTTGTCGCGGTTTTGTTCGAAAATGGGAATCCACATCTGGGGCGAACTTTTGGCCAAGCGGACCGTGGAACCAAAGCCCCCGCTGGCCAATTCGAAGATCCGTTTTTCATCCTCTTCCTTTTTCAGTACCGTAAGGGCCAGGGCAAAGGAGCTGATGTGCGAAATGTGGGAAACGTAAGCCGTATGCACGTCGTGCTCCCCCCCTCCCAAGTAGACAATCTGCATGCCCAGGGCCTCGTACAGCCACTTGACCACCGCTACCGCATCGGGACTGCTGGCTTCCACGTCGCAAAACACGCAGCACTTGCCGGAGAATAGACCGGGCAAGGCAGCCTCCGGGCCGGAGAATTCCGTGCCCGCCATCGGGTGGGTCGCAACGTACTGTCGCCGCTGGGGATGCAGGCGGATACGCTGGAGGATATTTCGTTTGGTCGACCCTACATCGAGGACCACCTGCGAACCGATCAAGTCGAGCACCCGCGGCAGCAAATCCTCGATGGCATTGACCGGTACGGCCAGGACGACTACCTCCGATCGGCTGATGGCAACTTCCAGTGGGGCCGCCTCATCGATGAGTCGCCGCCGGAGGGCCTTGTCCAGATTGTCCGGGTCGCGATCGACTCCAATGATGTGGTTGGCAAAACCACTTTCCTTGAGGGCAATGCCCATAGACCCTCCGATCAGACCAATCCCGATGATGCTTACGATCATGACTGTTGTTTTGAAGGGTGACCGGATAAGGTTTCCGCCCCAAGACGGGCGATGCGTTCCCGGGCTTGCCGCAAGGTCGCTTGGTCACTACACAGGGAAATGCGGAGGTAGCGCTCGCCCCGACTGCCAAAGATGCCGCCCGGAGTGATGAAGACCCGCGCTTCGTCGAGCAGGTGATCCGAAAGGGCGTAGGCATCCGCCCAGTGATCGGGAATTTTTGCCCAAACGAATAGCCCCACCCGCCCCCTTTGGTAACGACAGCCCAACTGATCCATGATCGCGTGGGCCAGCTCCAAACGCTCGCGATACGTCGCATTCAAGGCCCGGTACCAATCATCGGTCTGGGCCAGGGCCTCAACGGCAGCGAGTTGGACGGGGAGAAACATCCCGGAATCCATATTGCTCTTAAAGCGCAGGACGCATTGCAGGTACTCCGCTTTGCCCGCCAGCATCCCGACGCGCCAGCCCGCCATATTGTGCGACTTGCTCAACGAGTTCAACTCCAGAGCGACTTCCCGCGCTCCGGGGGTGGCGAGCAAGCTCCGGGGCTGATCGTTGAGGATAAAGCTGTAGGGATTATCGTTGACCAGCAGGAATTGCCGCTCCCGCGCCAGGGCGACCAGCCGTTCGAAAAAGGAGGCACTGGCTTGCGCCCCGGTGGGCATGTGGGGATAATTGACCCACATGATTTTTACCCGACTCAAATCCATTTGGGCCAGAGCCTCTAGATCGGGTAGCCAATCGCCCGTTTCCCCCAATTCGTACTCGCGGACTACCGCTCCCGCCAACTGAGCAGCGGCCCGGTAGGCGGGGTAGCCCGGATTGGGGACCAAGACCTCTTCGCCCGGATTGAGGAAACTCATCGTAAGGTGGAGAATGCCTTCTTTGGAACCGATCAGCGGCAGGACCTCCGCTTCGGGATCGAGCGATACTCGGAAAAAGCGTTGGTACCAGTCGGCAAAGGCACGGCGGAGTTGGGGATGGCCCCGGTAGCTCTGGTAGCCGTGTTGACGGGGCTGCTGGCTCTCGCGGTGCAGGCGCTCGATCACGGCCGGCGCGGGCGGGCGATCGGGATTGCCAATGCCCAGGTTGAGCACTTCGTGTCCTTCCGCCCGGAGTTGGGCGATGGCTTTGAGCTTTCGCGAGAAGTAGTACTCCTCGGTACTGGCGACGCGTTGGGCGGGTTTAACTATCATGGTAGGCTCCGGTTTGGTAGGTTCCCAAAATTTTCAAATCCTCCGTGACGACTCCCAAGTGGTCGACCGTAGCACCAAAGGCCAGGGGATCGGCGAGGGTAAAGTCGATAAAGAAGCGATAGTGCCACTCCTGTCCGATGATCGGCATCGACTGGATCTTGGTGAGGTTGGCGCCCGCCCGCAGCAGCGCTTCCAGGACGCGGTGCAAACTTCCGGGTTCGTGGGAGGTCGTCAGACACACCGATACTTTGGCGCCCGGATGATCCAATTGGCTAGGGCCGTGGTCGAGGACGAGAAAGCGGGTGTAATTTTTTTTATTGGTTTCGATACCCGGTGCGATCACTTCCAGCCCGTACTGCTCCCCCGCTAGTGTACTGGCGATGGCCCCGACTCCACGGTGCTCCCCATCGCTGACCCAGCGGGCACTGCCGGCCGTATCGTTGCGCTCTACCAGGCGGATGTGTGGATGCTTCCGAAAGAAGGGACGGCACTGGGCGATGGCCATGGGGTGGGAATGCACCTCGCGCAAATCGGCGATGGACTGACCGGGTAGGGCAAGCAGTTGGTGACGAATCCGCAGGTATACCTCTCCGGAGATGTGGAGGTCAGCCTCATCCAGCAGTTGGTAGTTGTACAGCAGGCTGCCCGCGATGCTGTTTTCGATGGCCATCATTCCTCCGTCGGACTGGTGCCCCCGTTCCACGCTGCGTACGAGGTCTTCAAAGGTCTCCATCGGTACGATGGCGATGTCGCGGTGGTGGTGATAACGGCGGGCGGCAATTTCGTGGAAGGCCCCGGCAGCGCCTTGGATGGCGATCCGAGGCGGAGCTGATGCGGGACGGTCATTGCTACTGTTCATGGGTCATTATTTTTTGGTGACACAAAAAAAGGAGCCCTCGGCGAGGACTCCTTTTTACTTTTCCCGCCGGGAAAAGTAAGGGCATGGCAAAGTCCTCATTACGATGATTCGTAATAATAGTAGGCCCAATAGAAAAAGTTCTTTGTTCTCAATTTGGCTGGTTTACATTGGTCGTGGCAGCAATAAAAAAGGAGCTCCTGAGGAGCTCCTTTTTTATGACCGATCTTTTTTACAATCTCATTAAAGCTCCTCCTTTATGGTCGTCCATAAAAGTAAAAAAAGCTAAAGTAAAAATAAGATTTGTTCGTCGGTTGCATTACTGGAAACGCTTTTGTTGTTGGCGTCTATTCAAACATAAGAGGATTTGGGCGATAAAGCAAGTCTGAGGAATTTTTTTTTCGACTCTACCGAATAGCGTGGCACCGGAGTGTAAAAAGTCCTAGCTTTATTGTTTAAAAGTAAGGAACATGTTGAAACTGTCGCAACGCAGCCGAGATTTACCCGACTCGCCCATCCGCAAGTTGGCTCCCTACGCGGAAGCCGCCAAGGCGGCGGGTCGTAAAGTGTACCACCTCTATCTCGGCCTACCCGACCTCCACACCCCGCCCGCCGCCCTCCTACGCCTGCGCCAGTAACCCATCGACGTGCTCGCCTACTGCCCCTCCTGGGGGGTCCCCTCCTACCGCCAAAAAATTCCCGATTACTTCGCCCACTACGACATCCACATCGAGCCCGAAGACATCCTCGTGACCACCGGCGCCTCGGAAGCCATCTTCCTGGCCTTTCTCGCCTGCCTCGATCCCGGTGACGAAATCATCGTTCCCGAACCCTTCTATGCCAACTACCTGGGCTTTGCCGCCATGGCGGACATCCGGGTCGTTCCCGTCACGTCCTACCTGGCCGAGGCTTTTGCCCTGCCCCCCGTCAGCGCCATCGAAGCGGCCATTACGCCCCGCACCCGAGCCATCCTCTTGTGCAATCCCAACAATCCCACCGGAGGCATCTACACCGCCGACGTGCTCCAGGAACTGGCCACCATCGTTCGGGAACGACAGTTGTTTTTGATGGTCGATGAAGTGTACCGCGAATTTGTGTACACCACCAACCCTTTCCGCTCGGCCCTACAGCTGGAAGGCTTGGAGGATTACGTCATCGTCATCGATTCGATTTCGAAGCGGTATAGCGCCTGTGGGGCCCGAGTGGGTACCCTCATCAGTCGCAACCGCTCCCTCTTGCAAGCCCTTTTCCGCTACGCCCAGTTTCGCCTCAGCCCCCCCGGCTTTGGTCAGATCTTTGCCGAGGCCGCCCTCGACCTGGGCGAAGCATACCTCGAAGGTGTAGTGGCCGAATACGACCAACGGCGGCGCCACTTGTACGCCCGCCTCAGCGCCCTCCCCGACGTGAAGTGCTACCTGCCACAGGGAGCTTTTTACCTCTTCGCCGAATTGCCCATCGACAATGCGGACCGGTTTTGCCAGTGGCTCCTCGAATCTTTCCAACACGAAGGGCAAACCTTGATGCTGGCACCGGGGAGTGGTTTTTACGCGACCCCCGGATTGGGCGAACGCGAAGTACGCATCGCTTACATTCTCCAAACCGCTGATCTGGACGCCGCGATGGATTGCCTCGACGTCGCCCTTCGCGTATATCCGGGACGCCGGGTACTGAGCGATGCCCTGCACAAAAATTAACCGAACGCAAAGTAAACAGCACCAATGAGCACAGCTAAAAATGCGGTATTGCAAAGCATGGTCCGCCTACTCCACGAACGCCAGCCCCAACTGCTGGCCGCCAATGTCCAAGACCTCAACGCTTACCAGGGAGGGGAGCGCGCCATGTACGATCGCTTGGTGATCGACGACAAAAAAGTAGCCGGGATGATCCGCTCGGTCGAAACGGTACTCGCCAAGCCCGACCCAGTGGGGAGCGAGCGCTACCGCTTTGAACATCCCGAGGGGATGCTCATCGAAAATCGGACGGCTCCCTTCGGCACCATTCTGATCATCTACGAATCGCGGCCCGACGTGACGATCGAAGCGGCCGTACTCGCCTTCAAAGCGGGCAATAAGATCTTACTCAAAGGGGGAAAAGAAGCGCACCATTCCAATCGGGCCCTGGTAGCACTTTGGCACGCGGCCCTACTCGAAAACGACTTCGGTACCGATTGGATTCAGTACCTGCCATTCAACCGCAGCGAAACCCAGGCCTTTCTCAAAAATCCCGATCGACCGGTCGACCTGATCGTACCACGGGGTGGGGAACGGCTGATTCAATTCGTCAAGCAGGAGGCCCAAGCCCCCGTACTGGTAAGCGGCCGCGGCAATAACTTTCTCTACGTTCACCACGCTGCGGATTGGAGCAAAGTACTGCCCATCATCCTCAATGCCAAAACGCATAAGATCAGCGCCTGCAACGCACTCGATAAAATCTTGATCGACGCGCAGTTGCCCCACCTAAACGAACGGCTGGAACAATTGGTCGATGCCCTTCGGCAAGCAAAAGTGGCGGTGTGGACCGATCGGCGGACGGCGGAGCACCTGGGAAGCGCTACGGTTTCCATCATCGAAGACGAGGCCATTTGGTACGAGGAATTTTTGTCGATGAAAGTGGTGATCGGTTTGGTCGAAGAGGTAGAGGCCGCCATTGTCAAGATCAACCGCTACTCCGGTGGTCACTCGGTCAGTATCCTCACCGAAGATGCGGAGCGAGCGCGGGACTTTATGTTTCGCATCGATGCGGCCGCCGTTTTTCACAATGCCTCGACCCGCTTTACGGATGGTGGCGAGTTTGGGCTGGGGGCGGAGCTGGCCATCAGTACGGACAAGTTGCACCACCGGGGGCCGCTGGGTCTGGAACATCTGGTGAGCAACAAGTGGTTGGTGTACGGCGATGGTCAAATACGGACCTCATGAAAGAGAAAATCATCATCAAGATTGGTAGCTCGACGCTCACGCGGGGAACCGATCAAATTTCGCGGGGAAAAATAGAAGACCTGGCCCGACAAATTCTGACCCTGCGGGAGACCTACGAAATCGTCCTGGTGTCTTCCGGCGCCATCGCCACGGCCAAGCAGTTTATGCACCTGGCGGGAACCGACGGCCTGGCGGTCAAGCAGGCGATGGCCGCCATTGGTCAACCCATTTTACTGCGCATCTATCAGGAAGTTTTTAGCGATTTTGGCCTACAGGTCGCCCAGTGCCTGCTGCACTCCCAAGATTTCGATCTCCCCCAATCACGGGAAAACATCGTCAATACCCTCGACATTTTACTCAAAAATGGCTACGTTCCCATCATCAATGAAAACGATACCGTAGCGACGGAAGAAATCAAATTTGGCGACAACGATAAATTGGCCGCGCTCACTGCTGCCCTACTCCGAGTAAACCTATTGGTACTGGCCTCCGACATCAACGGCCTGTATTCTTCCGATCCCAAAGCGGACCCCCAGGCCCAACTCATCGAGATCGTCGACGACGTCGATCGGGTTCGGCACCTAGCCGGAGACAGCCGCTCCGCACACGGTACGGGAGGCATGCGCTCCAAGCTAACCGCCGCCGAAATCTGCTCCCGGGCGGGAATTGAAATGTGGATCGTCAACGGTCGGGAAGAACGGTTTGTGGCGCGGGCGCTAGCGGGAGAATTGTCCTTTACGCGATTCAAGGCAGGCGTGGCGTCCTGACTGAGGTCAAAAAAAGAAAAAAAGCACAGAGTCTTCGGTGCTGACCCTAATTCCCAAGTGTTAAGCTCAGGTGCTCTGTGCATCAAAAAATAGCTTTTAAAAAAATCTATTCTATTGTTGGAGCTACTCGATGAGTAGCGGCAAGGTTTGTTCGACGCGCTCGCTGTCGGTCGACTGGATCGTCAACCAGTAGGGCCCCGCCGGCAGTTGGCCCAAGGGCAGCTCGGGCATTTCACTGCTGCGCAGCCGTTGTACGATGCTTCCCCGAGCGTCAACCAGGGTAAATTGCCACTCGCCCCGCAAAGACCCCACATAATCCAAACGCACGCGATCGCGCGCCGGATTGGGGTAGGCCCGCCAAGCAGCTTCCTCGGCCCGGCCATCTTGGGTACTGCTCGGAGTACCGGGCATGGCCACATCGTCGTAAGTAAAGAACTGCTCGTAAGAATTTTCCGTCGTATCGACTTGACCAGCAACCGACTCGATCACGATGGTACGGATACGTTGGAAAATGGCCAGTTGACTAGAAAAGCCCGGCGTAATCCAGGTCACCGAGGTATCCAAGGTAATGGTGGTGATGCTGAACCCCTGTACGATGGCAAAGGTATCCGACTCGTTGCGGTAATGGACGAAGCGCGCCACGTCATTGAAGGTCCCTTGGGGCAAGTGTAGGGTGCCGTAGCCGTCGTACTCGTTGAAGGAGCTGGCCGTCACGGTATTCATCACGCCCACCGATTCCGTGACGTATTCGTAGGTGTCGTTAAAGCTATCCCCAAAGCGCATGGGGTAGCAAATTCCCTTTTGGGTATCGGTCATACGGGTGAGGGAGCCCATAGTGGCACTGCCCAGAGTTTGGTAAGCCGAAGCATCTTCGAGGTAGTAGCCGTAGTTGACCGTGGAGCCCATCGAATTGACCTCTGCGGCAATGGTCGCATTGGGAAAGGAATTGAAGTAGGGCGTGGTCGCGGGATCGACAAAGGAGAAGACAAAACGCATATTCCCCAGGGGGGTCAGGTTAGAGAAATCCCAATCGTAATTGGCTCCCGTCCCCGTATCCTCGGGTACTTCAGCCAAGCGATTGTTCGAGACGTGGCCCGCTTGCGGAGCCCAGCCCTGGTTGAAGACGGGTTGTGCAAAAGAGGGATTAACTTCAAAAAGGAGAAAAGCCAATAAGAGAAAAGGGTAAATAGGTTTAATCATGGAATTACTTAAAGGTGTGGTAAATGGGTTTCGGGCTTACCGGAGGTCGTAATGTAGAATGATGGTCGCAATTTAAGTCGGGCACCCGGCCCGAACAACGAACGTTTGAGCAACGGGGCTTTCCGAGAATAAACAGTCGCTTCGCTTTGACCAACGGTTGGTCCTACTCCGCGCTGAATAAGGCCAGCAATTCCGCTTTCTTCCGTCGGGCGACGGGCAGTTGTGTACCGTTGGACATTTGTACGTAGCCCCCTTCGCTTTTGTAAAAGCCCTGGAGGTGGTCCAAGTTGATGAGATAGGATTTGTGGATGCGGAAAAAGGGCTGGCCCGCCAGCAGTTGCTCCAGTACTTTGATGTGACGGGACATGAGCAAACTGCGATCGGCCAAAACGATTTTGGTATAGGCCCCTTCCGACATTCCGTAGAGGATTTCGTCGGGACGGAGCATCGTCAAACCCTCCAATTGGGGAATCGCGATGCGCGTCAATTTGGCCTTGAGGCTGGCCATGCGTTCGGACCAGTCGGGGAGTGGATCCCGTTCGTCACGGGCCTGCCGCAGGCGGTCGAGGGTGGGACGCAATTCTTGACCATCGAAGGGTTTGAGAAAATAGTTGATGGCATTGACCCTAAAGGCCTGGATCGCGTACTTGTCGTAGGCCGTGATGAAGATGATATTGGCTTGGATGGGTGGCAAACGCGCGATCAAGTCGAAGCCACTCATCCGCGGCATTTCGATATCCAAAAAGAGCAGGTCAGGGGCGTATTCGGGGATTCCGGCGAGGGCTTCTTCGGCGCGGGAATAGCTGGCCAGTACTTCCACCTCGGGGCAGTGCTGCTCGAGTTCCCAACGCAGGGTTTTGAGGGCGTGGACTTCGTCGTCCACCAGGATTGCTTTAAACATCGTTCGGTTGATTTAGGATGGGAAGGTAAATCTCCACTCGGGTTCCCGCGGCCTTCCCATCCGCCGTCACCTTGTCCACAATTTGCAATTCACAGTCCAGGCCGTAGACCTGCTTGACCATCGCCATGCGTCGACCACCCAGGGTCATCCCCAGCGAACGCCGCGACAGCACCGAATTTTGGCGCAGCTCCTGAGCGTAGGCCCGGCCCACCCCATCATCCTCGATCGTGTAGTGCAACCGCCCCACCGTCCAGCGCAAGTCGATCCGCAGTTGGCCCGGCCCTTCCTAGTTCAACAGACCGTGGCGAATAGCATTCTCCACGTAGGGCTGGACCAAGAGTGGAGGGATCTGCAGGCCGCTTCGCAGCAGACCCGGCGCCACCTCGTAGCTCACCGTCAGTCGATCCTCAAAACGCATTTGCTCCAAATCGACGTAAGCACACAAAGCTTCCCAATCCTCCGACAACAATACGAGCGTCCGCTCGGTATGCTCCAAAATCATTCGAACCAGCTTGGAAAACTTATTGACGTAGGTCGCCCCCAATTTGACCTCATTGGCGATGATGAAGTGTTTGAGGGAGTTGAGACAGTTGAAAATAAAATGGGGATTCATCTGCGATCGCAGGGCCATTACCTCCACCTCGGCTACCTGCCGTTGTAAGGCCTCCCGCAGGCGGAGCTGGCGGATGCGGTAGCGATACGCCAAGCCCAAACCCAAACCCAGTAGCGCACTGAGCAAGGCCCAAAACCAAAGGCGTTCCCAAAAGGGAATCCCCACCCGTACTGCAAACGCTACGGGGCCAGGGGCTTCCAAGCCGTCCTTGTTGAGCGCCCGCAGCTGGAAGCGGTAGTCACCACCGGGCAGTTGGGAATAGTTGATCAGGGTGCCGGGGCGGGTGGGAATCCACCGCTCGTCCAGCCCCAGCAGGCGGTACCAGTACTGCGCCAGATCGGGCTGGCTAAATTCGATGGCGCCAAAGCGCAGGGCAAAAAAGTTTTCGTCATGGGCCAGCTCCAAGCCTTCGGTCCAGAGGTTCCGCAGCGGGGCGGGATGGGGGCGATTGCTGACGGATAGGGCTTGTAGGTAAACCGCTGGTGGGCTGGTATCGCGCTGCAGCCGACGGGGATCAAATAGAAACATTTCGCCATCCGGTCCCAAATTCAGTACGGTAGAATCAGCCAGTAAGAACGTCCGATTGAAATAGCAACAGACCTCAGTCAGGCCGTCCCGAATGGAATAATTGGTAATGCGAAAAGTACGCAGATCAAGATGACTCAAGCCTTTGCGACTACTCAGCCACAGTCCCCCCGAAGCGTCGGGACAGATTCGATTGATGCCCGCGTAAAGCAGGCCATCTTCCATTGTAAATTCGCGAACCCGCTCCCCTACCGCTCGCTCGGGATCGTAACAAAACAAGCCGTTGTCCCGGCTCCCCATCCACATCCGCCCCGTATCATCGCGCTGCAAACAGTGGACGATCTGCGTCCCCACCGGATCGCCCTCCCGAAGCAGCCCGTCCAGAAATTCTTCTCGCTGCGGATCGAAGATACTCACCCCCTTGTCCGTCGCAACCCACAAATTACCCGTGGCATCTTCCTCAATGCCAAACAGATAACGATCGTAACACAGGCTATTGGACCGATCGGGATCGTGCCGAAAATTCCGCAAGGTGCCCGTAGACCGGTCCCAATGGAAAAAACCCTGTAGGGTGGTTCCAAACCAAATGCGCCCATCCGAATGCTGGGCGATGGAATAGACGACCAGGGGTTGCTCCGCAAAGTCCGCGCGATTGCTAAAGGGTAAAAGCTCGGCTCGCCATCGTGCCAAATCCACACGTACGATCCCGTGATTGCCCCCCACCAGCAGCTCCTGTGGGCCGGTCCGAACGTAGCAGACGGGAGTGAAATCCGCCAGTTCGGGAGGCGAAGCCAAGGGCCCCAAGTCCCGGAACTGCGCGTCGAGCCGACGCAAACCGACCGGGGGGTCGGCCAGCAGTAGGTGCTGCTGCTCCTGTTCCACCAAGTAGCGAAAACGGATCGGTGGGGCATCCAATTCCCGGCGCAGCGATCGGCGCGAAAAACGATTGGCCAGGGGATCCAACCAGGTCAAGCCCTTGCCCGTAGCCGCCCAAATCCGCCCCTCCCGGTCGTACAGCAACTGACGAACATCGCGCTCGGTAAGCACACTCAGCGGATCGTCGGGCGTACGTTGGAAAAATTGCGGTGGGGAAGACTCGGGATTCCAGTAACCAAGCCCCCGATTGGCCTCCGCCAACCAAAAATCACCCGCTCCCGTGGGCAATAGGTCCCTCACGGCACCCGCATACAGGTACTTCCCCCAGGTTTGGGTGCTGGTGTAAAAGGGCAAGATGCCACCGTACAAGGTACCGATCCAGAGGGTAGTATCGTCGTGGCCCACGATATCGTTGACAAAGCCAAAGTTGAACACCATATCGGGATGCAAAAACTCCTGGTGCTCGCGGCTCTCGGTATCGTAACGGATTAGGCTGCGCCCGCCGATCCAAAGAACTGACTCCTCCCGGGGATCGGCAAACAGTTGTAGCGCCTTGATGGCAAAGCCTCCATAGTCGCGCTGATCGGTCAGGTGGTGGCTGAAAGTACCGCTGTCGGGATCCCAGCAAGTCAGTCCCCCGCGATCTTGACCAACCCCCCGATAACCCAGCCAAATGCGGCCGTGTCGGTCTTCGTGAATGGCGCCGACGCTCGGCCCCGATAGCGATAAGGAATCCACTCCAATGTAGGGATAGCGGACAAATTGGTCCCTTATCCGATCGTATCGACACAGTCCTGCCCCCTCCAAACCGATCCAGAGGCGCCGCTCCCGGTCCTCGAAAAGGACCCGTACGTTATTGCCAGCCAGGGAGGCCGTGTCCCGACTCCGGTACTGATAAGTCTGAAGGTGAGAACCATCAAAACGATTGAGCCCATTGTTGGTACCGATCCAGATAAAGCCCTCGTGGTCCTGCAGGAGACAGTGTAGGTCATTGCTGGCCAGGCCATCGCTTTCGGTGAGGCTCACAAAGCGATCTCCCCGGAGCGAGGGGTGCTCCGCTTGTGCGAGCAACAGCGTTGCCCAGATCCAACTGCAAACCGCAAGAAGCCAGTGGAGCCGCATGTGATGAGATTTTAGGGGACGTTCGACGCCGGCGGGAAAGATACGAAAAGCTGGGGCAAAGTTCGCGCGTCCGTAAACGCTGCCCCTTGGCCCCTAGGCGACCGGCGTTTTGGGGAGGCGGACGATAAAGGTACTACCGCCGGTAGGCTCACAGTCGACGCTGCACTCTCCACCGTGTTTTTCCACTACTTTTTGACAAATCGACAAACCGATCCCCGTTCCGTTGTACTGGGTATGGCTGTGGAGACGCTTAAATAAGCCAAAGATCTTATCGACATTATTCTCGTCAATACCGATCCCATTGTCGCGGATGGTAAAAACGTGATCCGGCCCGTCATCCTGATAGCCGATCCGTACTTCCGGTGGGGTTTCGGGGGCGACGAATTTGATGCCATTGGACAGCAGGTTTTGAAAAACCAGGTGTAGCAAATGACGATCCACCCGAATGCTAGCGGGAAATGCGTCCATCTCCACCCGGGCCTCCCGGTCTTGCAGGTCACTTTCGAGGTCGCGCAGTACCGCCTCGATCAACACCGTCGGATCGACGCGCTCTATCCGCAATTGCTGGTTGTTGATACTCGAAAATTGCAACAGATCATCCGTAGTTTGGCGCAGGCGCTGGGCCGCATCTTGGATAAAATCGAAGTAGCCTACTTCCTTTTCTTGGAGGCGATCCCCCAGGCGCTTGCGCAATACTCTGGTGAAGTTGAGGATGTTTTGGGCGGGGGAACGCAAATCGTGAGCGGCCAAATAAGCGTACTGCTCCAACAGGTAATTGGAATCCACGAGCGAGGCATTCTTGCCGGCCAGATCGTCGTTGATGCGTTGGAAAACAAAGCGAATTTCGTAGTAGATCATAAAGAGCGAAATCAGGGCAAAAATGATTTCGATGGTAATGACGAGGAGGAGTTTCCGCTGGGAATCGGCCTCCATGATGGATACGATATCATCCATCTGACCGAGGAAGGATTCTTGGTTGAATTGCAGCTGGCGAACCGTAGTATTGCCCTTCCCCGTAGCGGCTTGTTCCAGATAGCGTTGGCAGAACTGGAAATAGGGTTCGAGGGCGACGAGTTGGGCAAATATTTCCTTTTGGCGACGGTTGGAGAAGGTATTTCCGCGAAAGCTATCGGAGAGGCGCTGGTGCGCCTCGTACCACTCTTGGTAGATGGCGTGGAGGTCGGTAGGGGATACGGTGGCGGGGTTCACCTGACGAATGAGGACTTGGGCCAGCAAGCGTTGGCTGAGCATCCGCTGCCGTCCCCCCATGTTGATCAGTTTGGCATCTTCCCGCTTCTGATACAACCAGTACTGAATAAAAGCTTGGTTGACCAGAATAACCGTAATTGTTACTAGGATAGCGACAAGGTAGACGCGGTTTTTTCTCATTGGGAGGGGCGAAGGGCTTATAAAATCTCCTGGCAGACAGTCTCCAGATGCTCAATTTCCAATGGTTTGCTAATCAGTTTGTGGACAATGGCCAGGCGCTCTCCTCGCTCCAGGTCCTTGACGTAACGCGAGGTAGTGAGCATAATGATCACCGGGGACTCGGGGATACCAAGCTTTTGGTATTCCTCAATAAACTCCCAACCACTGAGCATGGGCATATTGATGTCCAAAAATATCGCGTCGGGAAAGACGGGGTCCGGCTCGTCGGCCAGTGTCTTGAAAAACTCCAGGGCCTCCACGGGGGAAACAAAGAATTTGGACTCTTCACAAAGATCAGACTCCTCCAGGATTAACTTATGGTATACGTTAGTAGGATGGTCGTCATCGATAAAAACCAAAAAGCGAAACTTCTTCATCAATCACATTCCTGAGGTTAAGAGAAAGCCGGGATCATTCGTAACTACAATCGACCCCGTCAACCTCATAATACTAAATAATTCTGAGATTGTTTCGCAATTTCTGGCAGAGAATTTTCCCCGACGCATGTCTCCAGCCACAAAAACCCGGTCGATATTGGTTCGGTACCGCTCATCCCGGACGTTGCCACGCCCGTCTACCGCTACCCCCAGTTGATCCAGTAGCCCCGCAAATTGTGGTCGGATAAAACCCACCGCCAGAAAGGCCAGCTCACAGGGCAGCTCCCGCTCCGTCCCCGGCAATTCGCGCAATTGGGTACGGCCACCCGCCGCGGGCAATTCCCATTCCACTTCCACCACCCGCAGCGCCCGCAAACGCCCCGCGCCATCCCCCAGGAAAGCCTTCGTCATGATCGCCCATTCGCGTTCGCAACCTTCCTCGTGCGAGGAAGAAGTCCGCAACATCATCGGCCACTGTGGCCAGGGTGTCGCTTCGGAACGGTGCTGCGGAGGCTTGGCCAACAGCTCGATCTGCTGCACCGACTCGGCCCCCTGTCGATTGGCCGTCCCTACACAGTCGGAGCCCGTATCACCCCCACCAATAACGATCACCCGACGGTCCGTAGCCACCAAAGTGGCGTCCGTAGCCAGTGGGTCGCCCGCCACCCGACGGTTGCTCTGGGTGAGGTAATCCATGGCAAAATGGACTCCCTCCAACTCCCGACCCGGAATCGGCAAATCGCGGGGGATGGTCGCACCGCCGCAGAGTACGAGGGCATCGTATCGCTCCAGCAAATCGGCCGGATCGACGTTGACACCGACGTTGGCCCCGGTCACAAAACGGATGCCTTCCGCACGCATCACCTCCAGCCGCCGATCCAGGACCCACTTCTCCAATTTGAAATCGGGAATGCCATAGCGCAGCAGGCCCCCGATGCGATCATCGCGTTCGTACACCGTCACGGTGTGCCCCGCCCGGTTGAGCTGACTCGCCGCCGCCAAACCCGCCGGGCCACTGCCCACCACCGCCACCGATCGACCACTACGCACCGCCGGAGGCTCAGCCCGGACCCAACCCTCTCGAAAAGCCGTTTCGGCGATGGTCTTTTCAATGTGCTCAATGGCCACCGGATCGCGGTTGATGCCCAGTACGCAGGCCGATTCACAGGGCGCCGGACAAATCCGGCCGGTAAACTCCGGGAAGTTATTGGTATCGCGTAGGATGTGAAAAGCTTGCTTCCAGTCGCCCCGATTGACCGCCTCGTTGAACTCGGGGATGATGTTGCCCAACGGACAGGCGCTGTGGCAAAAAGGGATGCCGCAGTCCATACAACGAGTAGCCTGTTCGATGGTCCGCTCGTCGCTAAAATCCTCGTAGATTTCGCGGTAATCCTGGATGCGCTGCTGGGGAGCGCGAGAAGTCGGCGTCTGCCGATCGTATTTTAGGAATCCTCGTGGATCTGACATGTGTTTGTTTTTGGCGGGAAGCGCTAGGCGCGACCTTCCCGTTGGTGAATGAGGGATCGACCACCGGGCGAGGTGGGTCGAGTAGCCGGGGGCGTCTCCATCCGGGCCAGGGCTTTTTTGTAGTCCCGGGGCATGACTTTGACAAAGCCTTCGCGGTGGCGGTTCCAATCCTGTAGCAAGCCCAGGGCCCGCTTGCTCGACGTGTAACGGAAATGGTTGCGAACCAGGATGCGCAGTTGGCGAAAGTCCTCGGTATCGAGACTTTCCAAATCCACCAACTCGGGATTGCAGCGGTGGGCAAACTGCCGCTCGGGGTCGTAGATGTAGGCTACTCCCCCGCTCATCCCCGCCCCGAAGTTCTTTCCGGTTTCTCCCAACACCACCACGACGCCTCCGGTCATGTATTCACAACCGTGATCCCCGACGCCCTCTACCACGGCCTTGACCCCGGAGTTGCGTACGCAAAAACGCTCGCCGGCCATTCCTTTGATGTAGGCCTCGCCGGAAGTGGCCCCGTAAAAGGCCACGTTGCCGATGATGATGTTCTCTTCGGGTCGAAAGGTCGCCTCCCGATCCTGACTTACGATGAGCCGGGCACCGGACAAGCCCTTGCCAAAATAATCATTGGCCTCTCCCTCCAAGGTAAATTGCAAGCCCCGAGCGGCAAAGGCCCCAAAACTCTGGCCCGCCGCTCCCCGGAAGCGGTATTGAATCGTGCCCGGCGACAAGCCCTCGCTGCCGTAGCGCTTGGACACCTCGTAGGAAAGCATGGTTCCGACGGCCCGATCGGTATTGGCGATGGGGAAACTGCCCGTAATCCGCTTGCCCAGCTCCAGGGCCGGACGGGCCATTATCATCAATCGGTGGTCGAGAATGTGATCGATACCGTGATCTTGCGCCACCCGCTGGTACTGCCCCACGTCTTTGCCTACGGGCTCTTGGTACAGCAACGGGCGCAGGTCGAGCGATTGGTATTTCCAGTGGGCCAGGTCTTCCTTCAGACGCAGGACACTCACCTGACCCACCATCTCATTGACCGTACGGAAGCCCAGCTCCGCCATGATTTCTCGGAGGTCTTCGGCCAGGAAGCGGAAGAAGCTAATGAGGTGTTCGGGTTGGGCGGTAAATTTTTTGCGCAGGTCGGGATCCTGGGTAGCGATCCCGACCGGACAGGTATTCATGTGGCATTTGCGCATCATGATACAGCCTTCGACCACCAGGGCTGCCGTAGCGATCCCCCACTCTTCGGCACCGAGCAAGGTAGCGATGGCCAAATCGCGACCGGTGCGCATCTGGCCATCAGCCTGGAGGACTACCCGGTCGCGCAGGCGGTTTTTGAGAAGGGTTTGGTGCGATTCGGCCAGGCCCAACTCCCAGGGCAGACCCGCGTGCCGGATCGAGGTGAGCGGAGAAGCGCCCGTGCCGCCGTCGTGTCCCGCAATGAGAATGGCGTCGGCGTGGGCCTTGGCCACTCCCGAGGCAATCACTCCCACCCCCGCCTTGGAGACGAGTTTGACGTTGATGCGGGCCTCGCGATTGGCATTTTTCAAATCGAAAATCAACTGGGCCAGGTCTTCGATGGAATAAATATCGTGGTGGGGTGGTGGGGAAATCAGTCCCACGCCCGGTGTAGAATGACGGACACGCGCAATCCAGTCGTTGACCTTGTGGCCCGGTAGGTGCCCACCCTCACCGGGCTTGGCGCCCTGCGCCATTTTGATTTGCAACTCCTCGGCCTGGGAGAGGTAATGACTCGTTACCCCAAAGCGTCCCGAAGCGACCTGCTTGATGGCCGAGCGTTCGGAGTCGCCATTCGCCAGTGGGCGGTAGCGGCTTTCGTCCTCACCTCCTTCCCCGCTGTTGCTCTTACCACCGATGCGGTTCATGGCGATGGCCAGGGTGCGGTGGGCTTCGTAGGAGATGGATCCAAAAGACATGGCCCCGGTGGCAAAGCGGCGGAGAATGTGCTCGACGGGCTCGACCGCTTCGAGAAGGATGGGGGTGCGCGGACGGAAATCGAGCAGTCCGCGTAGGGTACAAGCTTGCTCGGACTGCTCGTTGATGAGCCGGGCGTATTTGCGGTAGGTGGCGTAGTCGTGATTGCGAGTGGCGTGCTGAAGTAGGTGGATGGTTTGGGGGTTGAACAGGTGAAATTCACCACGTCTTTTCCACTGAAAAACACCACCGGCATCCAATCGGCCCTGACCGGGGAGGGTGGTCTGATGGGCACTTTGGTGACGGTATAAAATTTCTTGGGCGAGGCCGTCGAAGTCGAGGCCTTCAATTCGGGAAATGGTTCCGTGAAAACACTGATCGATGACGGATTGAGCAATGCCCACCGCTTCAAAAATCTGTGCCCCTCGGTAGGACTGCAAGGTCGAAATACCGTTCTTGGACATGATCTTAAGCAAGCCCTTCCCCAGCGCCTTTACGTAGCTACGATGCAGTTCCGATACCGTTATGTCCGCCTCCAAAT
>ERZ1740065.684-NODE-684-length-18754-cov-11.927590_pt1 | contig 18754 bp, 16 predicted proteins | sample MGYA00581738_ERZ1740065 | MGnify/ENA primary metagenome ERZ1740065 (study PRJEB43018, sample SAMN04849749) | marine metagenome | isolation source: floating plastic debris | place: Pacific Ocean | collected 2008-09-01 | study: EMG produced TPA metagenomics...
AGGGGGAGAGCTAGAGAGATAGAGATGGGAGGGGAGTGAGAGATGGATAGGGGAAGGGAGAGCCGGAGAGGGAGAGACAGATAGAGAGGAGGAGAGAGAGGGTAGGAGAGGCAGAGAGGGGAGGGAGAGGCGAAGAGAGAGGGAGAAGGGGAGAGCACAATCTATCAGCTGATTTTTAGTGCCAAATTCAAATATTCGATAGTAGATGCAGCGATATGTGCACAGTTGTATGATATGTGTTACAAACAGTGGAGACTTCACTGTTTATATCAGAATCCAATCCTGAGCTCCTTTTGAGTGATTAGTTATATACAATAGCTGAAAAAGCTGGTGAAAGCGGAGGCTACGGCTACAACTACACAACTACACATACCGAGAGGGCTGCAGTCAACTGGAACTGGTGGTGGGGCCATAGGAAATGACTCTCCAACACCACTCATAGTAGGCTCTACACCTTCTTCATCCTCTATGAGCTCGTTGATGTCAGAGAAGTCCACCTAGGGAGGTTTGAGATTATTAAAGGCGTTGAAGGTCTATTTCAGTATAAAATAAGTTTTAAGAAAACTTACTGCAGTGGGACTCTTTTCTGACCGATTTTCGTCATTTTCATTGCTTTCATCACCAACGTCATCATCAGCAATCAATGACCTGACATTCATATCATTACCCAACACATTGAGAGCCCCCAAATGTCGCTTAGACTCATCATCCAAAAGACCATCATCTTCCAGCTGTCCTTTGGCATCAATGTTTCCTAAACAATAAAATGGATTCCATGTAAATCTAATATAGAGACCTTAAATGTATGTCTCCTGGCCTCTCATTTCATGCGTGAAACGATGCCGAACTAGCAACGATTATAGATGATGCATATCCTAAGAATTCAATTTTACCACATCACAGCTTAGTACTACTCTAAGATATGGAAGCGAGATACCAAGTAAACACATTTAAAACGATCGTAGGATTAGTTGTGATCGTAATCATTGCGGAACTATAGATTTTTGTCATACAGTGGTGTCTCAACTTACCAAAAAGAAATCCGGTCATAAAGCAATTATCCTCGTCATCTGACATCTTCAAGGAGGTTCGCTACACAACTAGCAAGCAATGTATACAATTCTTGACTGGTGAAGTTCAAGCTGATGCAGTTCTCATGTTGCAATGGTCTTCTTAGACGAGTTGGAGCATGCTAAAGATACTTTCCACATCTTAGGAAAAAAATGAGCGATGTTATCTTCAATCAGTTAGATGTAGATGGTAATAGTTATCCGTGGCGTCTGGTAACCGACAGCATCTTTTCTACATGTATTTTGAAGAGACCGGAAACAATGATTTTATTTGACCTTGACAAGAAAGAAGTAGTGTACTCGCTACAAATAGAGATTCGTTCCGCCCAACTACTATTAGATGAGCCCAACGATCGGATGATCAGCAGGTTTATATCAGAGCGATGTTTATACCCTATCAACACGAATGTAGATATCGTATAGTTTATGTGGAATATATTCAGACTCTGCATTAGAATATGTAGGAATGTCTAATATCCCCTCAGAATCACGGTATTGTCCGATTTATCGAACAGAAGCAAGGGGAGATAACATTCTTGACACCAAAGTTCCTCGTCCAGATGTCTTCAACAGAGCTCTTCATAGTGGCAACATCAATGATCAGGATACGTGAACCTATGATTGGACTTGGTGTGCTGAACAGGAAAAATGATACGAGTATCTGAGTAAAATGTGGTCAAAGTAGAGATCAAAATTCTCGGTTACTGCATATCATACAAGGAATGAGCGCGACGTAGCCTGTGTAAAGAACAACATTTATTGGCAACATCAGTGAACAAGAGAGTAGCTCAAGACTGCATAGAAGTACCAACTAAGAATAGGGTTGTGACATTGTTGTGTATACACTTGATCACTGTACTTACACAGCCACCGGGAATTTCATCTTCGGCTGGATGACTGCGAGACAACCACAGGCAGATTTTACTACCCAAACCAGCAAGAAATGTCAGTCACATTTCAGTGTCTTACTACCGCTGTCACAGCATAAAATATACTGCTGCTAAATCAGAATAGGGAACACAAAAAGTATGAGTTACACTATATACAATTGGGAGGATATGGCCTATGGTATAAAGTGTAGTAGAACAGGGTTATCAACAACGACATCAACAGAGCTGGGTGTGACCAGTTGGGAGTGCAGTGAACATTACAGGAGCTGCACTAGAAGGGACTGCTGTACAAATAAACATAACTGTTCTCTCTAGTATAAAAAACCGGGTACAATCATAGCGGGAGAATGAATATACAAGGGGGTAGTAGAGCTGGAGAGGTAGTCTTTGAGGCCAGTTGGTCGGTCATGTGAGATACTAGATCATGGTCATCACGCGCACGCGCGCACACACCAGCATATACGCATGCGTCCATATCCATAGTGAGCAATGGCATAGTCCAAGCAGTAGCAGCGCTGCGCGTGTGTGTGCGAGTATGGTTGTGTGAAAGTCACCGGGTTGTGTGGGAGCTGTAGGCGCGCCCAGCTGTACAGAGGTAAACCGGCGGCGTCGCGCGCTCAAGATGACGCGCGACAAGGTGGCGGTGGGACTATGACATTCTTCGACTGCATGCCTGTCACCAGATTACTGAGGAATGTAGGCCTGTAGAGCAGTGGTACAGGTGACACTGCCGAGTCATAGTTTGCTGCTGTGTACAGAGAGGGATGGTGTGGCAGCACTACCATTGCTGAAGAGCTCTGGTGGGCTGGTGGTGGCTGCGGGCTGTGCGCTCGAGAGCAGTCGGATTTTGTATCGTCAGACAACTCACCATGAGACACTCCACTGTCGACTTCCTGAAATGAGACCAGCGTAATTTACTCAGCTGCAGTGAATGAATGAAGGGGGAATATGCCCATTGGTCGCTATGGCTAGGTCTGGCTGTGGTGACCCTTACCTTTTCACTGGCGGTCAGGTGTTTATCTCCCTCCAAGTGATTGATTGCTTCGACTATGATACTCAGGTTCTGACTAGCTACAGTTGACAGTTTGCCATAGGATGCCATGCCTTCGTGCTCGCTGGGGCACATATCTGCAAGCTGGCCGTGCACAGGATGGCGTTCGGCATGAGCAACATCAGATGAGTGTGGAAACTGACTGGGTGTGTGAGTTGTTTCCTCGTCATTAGAAGCCACCTACAGAGCGGTTCAGACGGTTGTATATAAGGTCACACGGGAATACGGATTTGTCCGCCTACAGTCGGCCTTGCCGCGAATGTCACATCCTTGCGCAAACAGCCGTTGATAAGGGCAATCAAGCGGTGGCGCATGCATCGTAGGCGGCAGCTTCGTTCATACCGAGTAGTATTTGGCACGATTCCAAAACATTGTCAGCTGATCGTAGCCATCTGTCTGGCTATAAGAAGGGCTATGTATGTACCCATTATCGATATATCGCAGCTCTCAGCTGAGCCCAGTGCCCACGCCACTGCCGATACCACTCTCAGCTGACTCATCACGACAGACTTTGCCCTTCCAGCACAAGGATTTATGGGACATTCTTATCAGTAATTTGTACTAAACATCCAGTGGCTAGACTGGCCAGGGTCAAGGTGATTACACTTGTTATCGTGTTGATGTAGCAGTGTCACGTACCTGAGACTCATCTGTCGAATTGTGGCGACTCTGTATGGGCGAGAGGCTTGGGGTCGGGTAGCTGTGAAGAGCTGGCGACGTCTGCTGCTGCGCTGTCTTCTGCTGAGCCACTTGAGCTGCCATCATGTATGTGTAGCTCTGTTCGAGGAGCATTCGCCTCTGCTTCTCCCGCTCCAGCTGCACCCGCAGCTCCGTGATATCTCGTCTCAACTCGTCGATGAGCTCTCTGTCATGGGCTGCCGACGTCGGGTACGACATGCTGATGCCCTCGTCTGAGCTCTCTGAGTGTAACAAATGTATCACTCAGTATTAGCATCTCGCGCGGACACAAATCTTCAGCCAACAAAGTCAATTCCACCGCAAACAGCTGAACAGTGCACTGCCGATTGTCATTAGTTATGCATACTGATTCCAGTTTTACCAGCTCCGCATAACAATCCGTTTACGCATCATTGACTGTTTTGAACTTCATTACACAACTGCCAAAAAATGCGAGCTCTTTCAATGTGGCAAACAAGAAGAATGGATCATATGGTGTGTGATTCGTCTGCTCTCGGATCAATGTCTGATACTCGAATCGTAGCTGACAATGCACCATTCAGCGGTCAGCAGCAGCCAATGGTCACGAGTACCAAATATTTTCTGGCCATCACTGCTCAATGACAACAGGCCAAAATATTGGCTCGTGATTACATACAAAAGAGCAGCCAATCCCCACAACTGCCAACAGCTTGATGTAGAGAGGCAGAGCAGGCAGTGTCTGCTGCAACAGCTGTGGCTGTTTACCTGTGTCTCGTTTCCTACGCTTGAGCGCCAGCCCAGAGTCCGACGACTTGTGCAGTTGACTGTTCAACGCCTTCTTCAGCTCCTCGTTTTCAGTAAACAAAGTCTTGTTGTCGTCAAGCAGTTGCTGCATGTGATCAGCTGCGTTCTGCAGGACAGCGGCCTGCAGAAAAACAAGAGCGGTTGAGAATGCAGTACATACAAGCCTATCTCACTGCTATATGATCATCAGCAGCCGCAACGTACATGGATTTGCTGACAGAGAGGCAGCAACAGCAACTGGGAAGACACAAGGTGCCAAACGAAAGAATGCCTTCATCGGCAAACAAATCACTCAGAAGCCGGTTATAAGGAAACCTGTGGTTAACCGCAGGACAGTGTTTACTCCGATGTGAGGCCGGCGCTGCTGTGCTTACTCATGCACTTGCGCGCGAATCCACTGCTACACAGCTGCTGTTGACGATTTCGGAGTCGAATGCGCACGCTCTCGCAGCTGATGCACTAAACAAACGCCGCGAGGGGAAATATCACTACTGCGCGCTCGAAATGACAGCTCCCCTTCACCAAGGCCACCTCACGCTGGCATCTAGGAGAAAACAAGGGGGTGGGCCACCCAAACAACAACCAGTAGCAGACCTATTAGTGGGGAGGCAGGTGTACAGACAGAGCCAGTGAGACAGGGGGGGGGGGACAAGGAGAGAGGAGTGGGATAAATAACGGGCCAAGAGATGAGATGGGCGGCACCAGTCACAGCGATGGCGGTACAGCACGTGATCAGCTGCCGCTGTGCCATCGCCAACCAGCCACAAACGCTGGCGTACTTGCCCACACACCCGCGCGCATTGTACAGCCAACTGGCCATGTCTGGTTACTCGGCTCAATTTTGAATGAGGCGTTTGAATGAGCCGTTCAAATGTCTGACATAATGACAACTCAGTTGAGTAGATGGTCGAATAGATAAGGCTTGTCTGTACCTTACTCAGCTTCTCTCCTCCATCTTTCGACGGCAGCATGCCTTTTAGCATCTGATACCCTTGGTTGATACTTTGCATTCTGCGTCGCTCATTGCTGTTGGCTATCTCACGCCGTAACCTACGCTCTCTCTCTACCTGCTGCCTCGGTCCACTACAACCAAACCATGTGTCATACATCGGCATCATTCTCACGACGTAACAATACCGGCACGAGGACGGTCAAGGATGACACTAATTTCAACGCGTAGCACATAAAATAGTTAACACTGTGGTCTTTGCCAACCGAAATACTGTCGTAGTAAGACGAATATATCAATCCAGATCTATAAACTACCAGAAGTCAGTACGTAGTCGAGAGCAGTTAGCTTTTTACCTGCTCTTCAACGTGTCCTCACTATCCAACGTCTTCAACGCCATGCACGAGGAATGTCCAAGCAATGGACTTCCTTTGACGGCATTAACAACCTGTCTCATGCTCAGTTAACTGTAAGATAGAGAGAGCTGAGCACCACGACTGATTTACCAACTACGGTAGTAGTAGTAGCGCGCACTCGAGCTAGCGAAGAACCACCACGCAGCAAGCCGACCAGCTGTTGCGAACCTATGAATAAGCAGGTTGGCGGGAAGATGTCGGAACCGGCTCTATGTATTCATGCGCAAATAAAATCCCAAGAATTGCATTTTTAACCGGATCAAGACCTTATTTACGAATAGTTATGCATTCCAACCAATATTTTTATATTTTTTACAGTTTTTAGTTCTATATTTCTGTAATATAGTTGCGATATGAACTCGTTCGATGAAATTGGCTTGTAGCCAGGCGGCGTGATACAGAATTTTATCAGCTGGTCCGACGATGCCTACTAAGGAGAATCTGAAGTTAATCTGACTTGTTTTTTTCGCTCTTGTATATAGACAAAAGGGTTATTTGCAAAAAGTTCTTAAATTCCATGTATGAAATATTATTTTTATACAAATTCTGAGCGTTGATAGTCCATAAGCTAGACAATAAACGCGAAAAATTAGGTAGTAGATAACGTTTCGGCTTCATTCTTCATACCTACGCACTCGCACTCCGTCTGGTATGCAGCCAAGAAATACGTCAATGAGTTCGAATGGGAGATTACTCCCACTACTACCTTTGTGAAGGTCGTTAGAAAAACGCTCAGATAGTCGCTTGATCAGCTGACACTGAAACGCAGCGTGTGATGTAAAAAAACCCTTTAGTTAGTACTGTTGAAGTGTGGTGTGGTCAGTTGGTCACCTGATTTTTTATTATTGTTTCTTAGAGAACGAATTTATTGCATAAGATTTGGAGTAAATTGAAGTAGTTCAGTTTAGTTTCTATTCCAGTTCTGTGTAACCTGGTAGCCGATTAGTAGTAGTATGCAAACCCAGGCTGTATCTGATTTCCAGCGATCTCTCAATGCTATCAATATCCTGGTATGAGCCGGTTGGTATTTTTGGCAAGGAGAGGTTGTTTGTGCCCAGCTGACTAAGCAACCGGGAGCCTCGCCATGGACATTGATCAGCTAGCAAGGGGTGTACTAGAAACTGTACAGATCTTGTTCTTCATGGTCTTTGAGCCTGCTATTGACAGCAGCATTCATATACGGCAACTAACAGTATAAGTAGTAGCGCAGTCAGCCGGAATCAGGTTCTCTGACATTTAGGCAATGATTGCTGTACTGAGAGTGGGGAGCCAGAATTAGTACTTGGGTAACTGTCAGTGTGGTGAATGTTGTTTTCTATTGAGAAATGATTTAGAGTGATGCTGATTTATTGCAGTATAATACTTTAACTGGAGTCAGTGACGGACCCACTGTCATCAATCAACTTAGCGTCACTCACAACCGTCTAGTAATGATCAACAATATGGAGCGAACGCTAGCCAATCAGTTCTCCGTGTTCTCATCCGCAGCCTCCATCACCAGAAACTGAGAGAGACTTAGCATTTATTATTTGCTAACGGAGGTAAATTGACCAAACATTCATAGCTCATGCATGTGGAATGCCAAAACATGTCAATAAAAACAGAAGTATGTATAAACTGGTTCTTAAAAATTATAACAACTTTTCAACTAATATCTTGATGGCAATACAGAATTATAGTCCTAGCGGCGGCAGCAGCATAACAGCGAGCTGACGCCTCTCTATCATCAACACCTTGACTGGATATTACAGGCTGGAGAGGGGAGCCTTCAGAGAGTAGCGGAGAGACAAGACAGGTGAATGACAGGTGATTGACTGCTATTGTATGCGTCCAGGGGATAGGTAGGGTGGCGTAGCGATAATCTAGGCAGAGCAATCACCGGACTGGTTCATAGCAGGCACCGGTATGCGAGATGAGTGCAGCGTCTTCTGCACAATTGACTCTAGTTTCTTCCTAGCCTTGCGTTCGTCCTCCAGCTCCCGCCTGAGCCTCTGCTGTTCCTGTGTAATAGCACCAAGCGCGGTTGATATAGAGAGACATTTGGGAGTGGTGTGTGTGATAAGGCTATATCTTACCTGCTGCAGGTCTTTGATTTGATCTTTTATCACATACACTGTGTCCACAAGACTCCTGCAGAAACAGATCAGCTAGTGTCAGCAACAAGAAAAGACCCGTATGACACAGTTCGGTCAGGCTGCCAATACTCCATGGGCCATTGACCGAATTCCTGGCCCATTATAGACATTAGATTATACCGACCGCAAGTAGAGAGGGATATGGATACTATATACAGACCGCAGGTAAAGATGGATAGCACTTACTTCTCTTCGATGAACGTCTGGTTGTCTTTGGTCACCTCGCAGATGATCTTCTCGTCTTCTGCGATCAGCATATTTGGGCTGTCTAAAATTGCTGCAAAACAGACGACCATGACTGAGTACTGCGGGGCGGCGTAACTCCTAGATTTCTATGAAATGCAAATCTCTCATGCCAAATATTTCAGGATTTAATTCATGCCCAGCTGTCATTGGTTAACGTATCGGCTGAAGGAGTACAGAATGTCGGAGCAAAATAAAATGACGGAGCGAAGAAACGCCCAAACGGTCAGGAGGCGCAACTGTAGAGGGTGAGGCGCATGCGGTTTCCTGCCGTAGATTCACTTACAAGCGGCCGTATCGTACAGCGGCTCATCGGCAGCACGCTGATAGGCCATGTCACATGACCAGGGCAGCTGCCGATCAGCTGGTCTCTCTACAGCTGCTAAAACACAGAGCGAGAGGCTGGGATTGTGGTTGGTTACCTCCAGCATTCCTTCCCGCTAACAGTGCTGTCTACTACCCTGTCTACTACCCCATCCACACTGTTACAGCAGTAAAACAAGAGTACTAGTCTGTTTACTACTTTACTTTACTACTTTGATAAAAACTTGTAAATGTATCAGGATGCATGAATTGATCACCTAGAGCTGGCACGGCAGCGATAGGGTGCACTTACAGGAATTGACGGTGTGGCGCGTTCGCACGCTCGTACAGTAAGCTTCAATCACTTTCAGAATCTTGGCGTCTTCCTGGAGAATCTTGCTGTCATCAACTGTAAGACACAGGTGGTGTCAGTTACCATCGGTTACCATTGCATTACAGTCATGCGCAGGCCTTGAGGCATTGAGCCTCACTGACATGCAGGCCTTGGTGGAGGAAGCCAGAGTGTTGATGGGTTAGCAGAGTGTTCCGCAAAGCTCCAAACCTGCAGCCAGCATGTCCACCAGAAAACTATTTTAATCCTTACATACCGACGATGAAACAAGGTCACTAGCTTTACCATGAGCAAAACACATCACCACATGATAGACTGAACAGTGGGAGCAGCCTGCCTGCCGATGGTCAGCTGAGAGAGAGAGGGTGTCTCCCAGCAGCAGCGGAGACAGCCTCTCCTGATTATAGCGCAACATTCACCACAACCTAACGAGGAGCCAAAGCGGCTTCACAAGCTGTGGTCCAAGCCCTGGCTCTGCGTGGAACGCCACCAGAGGACACACAGGACACACGGCAAGTAATGGCTGGTTTTGTTTGAGCGAGGAGCTAGTGGCACAGTGATATAGTAGAATGGATATAAAGTAGTTGGTGGGTTTAACCGATCAAAGCGTTTTGGGTACAACGTAGTGGAGAGGTAACAACATAGAGAGGAGTGCTGAGTCGCAGCAATGCATTGCGTGATACCAACTTTTCCTATAGAGAAATGATGCTTCTGATAAAACACGGACTACAATAGAACGAGAGCGGAGGATGAGAACATTCACCAGAGGAAAGTATGCACTGGATTGACTTTCCAAACATATTCTCCACTGGAGCGTAGCATACAGATTGCATAACGAGCCAGTCAGTTAGAGGACAGGGAAATCTCAATCGAGATGGAGAGATAAATCTCATATCAAGAGCCAAAGTGGTAAGCGGTGCCACGAGAAAGGTATTCCAAATACCCATCAATAAAATTACCGTTGTGCTTGCGTCTGCCAAGTGTGCTGGCTTTCCTCTGTACTTTAGGACTCTTCGTACTGTCACGTGGCATGAACTGCGGTCGCGATGGAGGAAGAGGACGCAGGCACAGAGTGGATGCTGCAGACCTCACAGCACCTGTACACACACGCTGCATTGAAGTCTAATATTGAGTGTGATCGACAGAAGGATGGAGAGATAGGGCAGAGAGGAGGTAGAGATAGGGCAGAGAGGAGGTAGAGATAGGGCAGAGAGGAGGTAGAGATGACACGCAGATGTAGCCCAGGAAGATGTATGCATAGGTGAACAGACCTAGTTTGTCGTAGGATTCAATGACTTGAGCAGTTTTCGCAGAGCTGGTCAGGTTCTGTACTCTCGCCTTGCTGGTTGCCTGAGGAATGGAAGCGATCATCGTCATAACTATGCAGACAAACAGACAGATGGAGTGACAGTGGAGTGACAGTGGAGAGAATCATGTACCTGGGGAGGCATGGTGGCTGATTTGACCGACTTGGGAGAGCTGATCTGCTGAGATTGGTCGGCAGGGGTGTGTCTGGATGAACTAGAGATGTGATTGTGCCAGGCTGACTGCTTACTCGACGAGATAAACGAAACAGTCATCTCATCGATCATCGGACCTGTGACAAAGTCAAACTAAAATACGTGTGACATGACACAGTCACGTGTCAAGGTCGACGCTGAGCTCACCAGAAAACACGAGAGCGTTGGACCATTGCTCATTGTCTTCTATCTTCTTGACGTTGAGCCCGGCCAGCATCAACTTACCCTGAAATACAGGAAACAAATGGCACTCAACTTGTCTGTACAATGATATTAAAGACCCTCCAGCGCCCCTTCACGATAACAGTGTATCTAATGTGTATTACAGAGCAATTAGTGAACAGCACTCACAACAGAACAGGAGTCAGTGCCCTCTGTGCAAATTGGCTTTCATGATCTTATTGTTTGAATGGAAGTAGGAAAAGTGAAAGTCTACATGGGGAAGATAACTCCTGACATCACATAATTCACGGTAGTAACCCACCCACCCAAGGTTGGATTTGGATTAAAAGTGAAAGTCTACATTGGGAAGACGGGAATATTTTTGCAGAAAAATCAGTGGAAAACATTTGCGATCGAAAGATCCTTGTGAAAATTCTAGACTAGTATCTTACCGAGTAATCGGTGAAATTCTAGACTAGTATCTTACCGAGTAATCGGTGAAATTTTCTGCAATCATCTTTTTGCAATTATGAACATTTGCCATAATCACCAGCGCAGCTAGTCAAGGCCGACCACAGCTACGCTTGGCCCATAAAAACTCCAGCAGGTATGATCAGCGCATAGACATAGATAGAGACTACCGAACTATTGGACAGAATGAGTGGAAACCAAAACGAGGCGAGACAGCATACCTCATAAGAGTAGCTCATATCACGCGACACCGAAATCATTAGGATACATGTCGGGAACATCAGCATGATCCTATCAGTGGATGGCGGCGCGCCATCTGAATGCATCTTGACATGGGCAGACAACTGTACTTCACCCAGACTGGAGAGCTCCTACAATACAACGACATGCAGGGGAAAGGGAGACAATATGGAATAGAAGAGGTGGGTGTAGCGGGGACAGTAGCCTACCTCCCCTTCCCAGTTAGCTATATCGGCAGAGACCACCTCCAGTTCCATCTCCTTGTCTTTCCTGATTTCAGCAGCAGCATTCTGGATATCCCAGTAGATGGAGATGGCACGCTGCGTATCGCCTCGATCAGCGTGGCTGTCCTACAACAGTAGACGCCTACATGTGACAAAGGTATGCAGTCTTACACAAGTTTGAAGTACTGGGAGAGGAGAGATTTACGTCGATGTGTCTCTCCAGCTCTTTGAGCAGAGTCGGGTATTTATCGAGCCGTCGAAACGGCAGACTCAGGTGCCCAGTCAGCGTTTTCGATCCAGGAGCCGTCGCTCCCTGAGATTCCATAAATACACCCAGCGCCTCCCTGGGAGAAGAGGAGGTGTAAGCAGCTGTATGCATGCCTACTAGACAACATCATGTCATACGACAGTCCTGACATGTCATACGACAGAACTGACACGTCATACGACAGAACTGACATGTCACATGACAGAACTGACATGTCATACGACAGTACTGACATGTCATATGGACACCTCACACCGATGGTTTTTTCATGCCCACATTGACAAACAGCAGGGGTAAGGAGAAACATACTTGTTGGCTGCCAGTACAGCGACGGAGCAAGGATGGTTGGCTGCGTAGGCGAGGTAGAGGGTCTTGAGTAGAGAGGCATTCTTCAGAAACACTCCCCCAACGCGCTGCAGAGACACTGGTTGCCTGCCAGGTCAAGATTCAATGTACTTACATGTACATACGGGTTAGTGTCGGCTGAGTCGTACATGTGAGTGAATATAGTGACATACTTTTCGCACTCTGTTAGCATCTGTAGAAATCTCTTTTGGAATGATATGAGCTCCAGAAGATTCCCGCACAAGTAAGAGTAGTCAGTAGTAGAGATGCTGAAACCGTAAGTAGATATAGTCGGAAAAAAAACAGAACTCAACAAATGACAAACACAGGCATGGCACTCACATGTTTGCTGTGGACAGAGACGTGAGGTACGTCTGTGCCAGGGTCTGTAGGTCATTGAAATAGTCCCCTTCACTCTCAACCAAATGTTTCGTAACCTGAATATCAAAATTCTCAGTTAGTTATAAGTCAATGTTTTATAAGTTAGCTGTATTGTAGTCAGGTCGGTGATATGTTATCTGTATGAAGGCCACAGGTGGTACGGCAGCAGAACCCGAGCATATGGCACACATCAGCAGGAGAATCATGACGTAACAGCCGTACACTCTATCTTCTCACATCGAAACTACTAAGTCACACTCCAATCCCGATACTCCTCCACACACATAGTGTGATACAATAACATGTACAAAATTACTCTCACTGTATGAAACAGTAACCAAAGGCTGGCAGCCCGAGTAAGCCTACACCACACAGGCTACCACCAAAGCATTAGTTCAGCACATGAAGATGATGGATTAAAATTTATAATCACCAAAGAATGGTGCTGTTCCTTGACACTGAAGTCAACAGCAACCACACTAGGGGACGGCACTCTATTCTCGTCTGAAATGAAAGATGTGATGATTAAAATTGGCATAAAAATTGGCTCAGCAATGAGACTTCGGATTGTTACCCTACCTGTTTTAGATTCTACGACGTAATTGCTCGGAAACCATCCTGTTTTACCATTCAACGTTCCTTCCCACCAGCCACCGTCTACTTGTTGTGTCACAGTGATAATGTCGCCTTTCTCAAAGCACAACTCATCATTGTTTGTAGCTTTAAACAGATATTTCGCCTTAACTTGGCGTGGTGGTGCTTCCATCCTTCAGTAGAGCTGTACAAAGAGGTAATGCAAATGAATTACCCACAGTGTTGTACAAGTTACAGGAGTTAGTCGACAAAACTTTGGTATCTTTGGTACATGTCTGCTAGCAGTAAATGAAGTACAACCAAACACAAGAAGTCTAAGAACTTGCCCTACCTTTGTGTTCAAAATCAAGATCTGATCCAATCAACTTGTGTCATGTTAGTAGTATAGCTTTGTCTTGGAACATGGTAGGAGGTAACTAATCATACATGAAGGTTTTTGTGTCTGACCTGACAGTTAATCGGCCAGAATAGAAATATCGTTAGACCTAGAGTATACCGGGATTGGAACGGGTATATCATATAAGTCAAGCGTGTAAAATTCTTTTAGGCAACCTCAAACTATTGGTGCTGGAGGTAAGAATTAGTACTATTTCGTTATGTTTGAACTAGTTGAACTGGATAGGGTGCGCATCAGTTCTATCGTTGAATTCGATCGTGTAAGTTATCACTTACTAGTTATCGCTACGCTCTATGAAGCAATATAATCCTCTCCACTACTAATCGTATGTAGACCTAAAATTAATCCCGAATGACGGTCTATTAGATTTACGATTCTGTGATTCATGAAGGCCGTATTTTCTAGTTCAGCCAATAACATTTGAGCGATATCTAGCCATCGCAGCGAGTCAAAGATAGTAGTAGAATGTAGCATCCGGTACTCATGCGGTGTTTGATAATCCGATCGACGAGTTCTCAGATGATATATCAAAATAACTTATATTAGCATGTTGGCAGATAATTAGGACTAAATTTGTTAACAGTGCTGGTGGGTCTGCGAGGATTTGCACTACACATCACCCATCAGTCCACCTTCAGCATAAAATCTCTCATATTTGACAGCCGAGTACGAGTGTCTTATCATCGCTTCAACTCGGAGCATACAGCAAGTCTTCAGTGTTGCATCCTTTGATTGCAGTTTCCTTGCTCAACGGTTACTATGGGTGCTGCAATCAGGAGACCGTTTAAGAACTACAACATTGAAAACAGAGCCTTTAATGTGATTGAAAAAGCCAAAACTCAGCCGAATCCTGCTCCTCGTTATCCTACTGAGGTATGAAGTACTGTTAAGCCCTAGAATCAACTACATGTATTTCTATCCCCTGTTGGCCTGGAATCGTAGCCTAAATGCCTAAACTCAAACCACAACTTCTCGCCTGCCAACTCTATGTTGGAAAACATGTTTATATCACTGTATTCGTGTTAAACTTGTTTCTGCAGCTGTATCAAATTTTATTAGACACATCTGATGAGCATGTTTAAAGAAAGCCTTGGCTCTTCAACTTGTCAAGTAATAAATAGGTGCTGCTCTTTGTGCACTATAGGGAGAGCTCGCTGTCTTACAACTCTTTGTGCACTATAGTTTATTTTGTCAGCCTTGCCTACTGGACTTGTGCACGTGTAAATTCGAATACGCCTACATGTAATCAACCAATCTCATTATTTTGGTAAATTTTACTCGTATGTATATTCTTCATTATTTAATAACTAGTACAATCCTTTTCGAGTTTTATTACCATAGATTAGAAGAGAAATTATGTAGGTAAAAGGAAGAGTAAAAACTATCTATGTCTTACAAGGTATCTCAGTACCAGGGTTTTATCACGAGGCAAAACTCTGATACTTGGATGTACTTTTCCATAATGCACCGAGGCAGAAGAAGTCTAGGAATTAGATGTAATTATGTAGGATTAGATGTAACGATGTAGGATGGTGCCCACAGTTATACAGACCATTGAATGTTGTGTAGGCAGCTCTAGAAGCCAGAAACAGAGCTACCAGACCTGCCGAGCCAGAGTTCACTAATCAGAGAATGCCTGAGCTCGATGAAAGGCTAAAGAAACTGTATGTCGAGAGTCGGGGTGACAATCCTGTGATAGAAACCAAGAGAAAACTTCCTGAGGATAGACGTGCGGTCAGTTATCATCCCTGTCGCTACAGCCTGGCTTCTGCTTCTAGCATTGCAGCTTATCCGAAGTTAGGCTGGCAGACACAGTAATGAATGCATTTTTGTAAAATTACTTACTGTAAAATTTTGCCGCATGGCTGTAAATGCGTTTGTTTCTGAGGTCGTACGGTTGCAACAACTTCCGCAACATTTTTTCATAAAAGGACAAGCAAAAACAGCAAATATTCTCCTGTTGCAAATATTTTTTGATATCCGAGTTTGCAACCCTGTGACATGTCACATTCCCGGAATAAAATATTCAGATCCGAATGTTTTGATAATAAATCTGTGACAAAGCGCTGTGACACGCAGACCCCACCCGAAAAATGTTCGAGTGAATATATTTATTCCTGAGCTGGCTCCAATCACAGGAATACGTCATCCCGGATTGCTTTCAAGTGCAAGTAGCTCTCAAGTTAACTCTTTAGATTGGACAAGCTTATCCACATCTACCACCAGCTAGTAAACTCACTATTGTTCCTGACTTCCCAATTTCTTACACTGGCTAACTAAATTCGTTGATATTTAGATTCCTCTTCAGTCCTACTGGAACCAAAACTATGAAGCGTTGTAACTAATCACTTATACCTCTTAGCTTATACCAGTTAGCTTCTGTCAGGTATATTGATCATGCATGGTGCTCCCACTGCTCGTAAGTACTGTTCGTCATAAGCTTGAGCTATCGTTATGCAACTTTTGTAGAGTACTTACTTGTTTGTTGTAATAAACTTTGAATAAAACATAGCTCCCACACTAGTTGTCTTTTAAATCTCCCATCTGACATGGATGACGGTGTAGATTGAAGCAGATTACCGTATGTCTGTGAGGTGTGGTGAGAAATATGATTAGTAGGCAAGTTTATCAGTTCCCTAACTGCTTTATCGATATGGATACTCATAACTTCTATTAGAAGAGACACAAGCGCTTTCTTTCGAGAATCCATGAATCCAATCTTTCGTCACAGTTACGTCACATCTGAAGTGGGGGGGGGGGAATAAAATAAGCCGCGCCCATGTGAATACAAATAAATTTAATCCATCTGTGACAACAGCGTTCACGACCTCTGGACAGAGTTTTTTCCGACTGAAAATAGCTTGTGACATGACACAGGGTCGGGAACTCGCTTATTTTATGATAAGGCTGGAAACGCAAAAGTTTCACAGTTTACAGTAATCTCATCTAAAAATTACTGTAGAACCGGATTTGATAGCGACAGAAATGTTAGCGTTTTCTTCTACATCATCAAGAAATACAAATGATAGCAATCTTATAAATGGGAAGACAACTCCTATATAAGGTATAATGGGCATAATTTCTATAGCAAACTCCAACTATAGCAATCATCTTTCGTCGCTATTTTCACCCAGTTAGACCATCGCTATCAAATCCGGTTATACAGTATCTCAAAGTTTAGCTTAGGGATTTCTTGTTTCTAACCTGTTGGAAATACAAGTTTTTAACATTCGAGTTCTATATTTCTTCATTTTATTTTCAGTTTTAAATTTTTCCCACTTTTATTACCGATATCAGCGATGACTTTGAGCAGTGTTGTGTCTGCATATACCACTCTGTGCATGTACAGTGTATGTATACTCGTATGTACAGTGTACGTATACTCGTATGTACAGTGTACGCATACTCGAATGTACAGTGTACGTGTATTCATAAGAGCCGGTAGTATTATCAGTTGCTGGATGTTACAGGTCGTTGACCCGGAGTTTGGTTACATGGAGCCGCTGATAGCCACCAGTGGCAGGATTCCCCTCAGACTGGCCGTGGAGATGATCAACAGTCACAAAGACGATCCAGAAACCAGCTCAGCCAAGAACCTCGCAGACAAGTACAGCCTTGACTTGGAGACAACGTACCTCATCCTCGAGTACTTCCAACCCTTCAACCTGAAGCTTCCTAAAGCGGAGAGCCTTGTCGGCAAACCTCACGCACTGCTGAAAGACAGGAAACTGAAGCAGGCTCAGAAACTGATAGCAGAGGCTGAACAAACGATGAATAAATCTAAACCCTCTTGACTATTAGTTCTGTCAGATTTTCATAATCTTGTTTTTTTGCATCTTGTGTTGAATAATGAGGTGGAATTGTTTGAGTGTAGACTCAGTTTATTTTTGCCTGTAGAAGCAATTTGTAGCCTAGGAGTGCTGCTAGTAGGGGACTAGTGATGCCTAACCAGTGTTCTTGTCGGTACCGGGTATCTCATTGATCCATGATCTCCCTGTACGCGAGATGATCGTCTACCATACGACGGAGCACTTGGTACTTCTTGTCATAGAATGGTTTAGTGTCAGTGTTAGGATGGTATACCTGACCGTCGCAGTTAGCCTGCTCTATGACCTGAGAGAGAGGTCCTAACGCGGCTGACACACCGAGTAAAGCGGCTCCCAGCAGCACTGACTGCGACTCAGACGGAATGATCACCGGACGCCCCAGGATATCAGCATGCATTTGTACAAACGTGACATTCTTAGTGAGTCCGCCACACATGTAGACGGCAGATACATCATGGCCTGATGCAGTCATAGCGTCTACCGTATATCGTGTGCCTAATGCCAGGCTCTGTAGCGTGGCCACGTACATAAGTGCTAACTGATCGACCTTGGCTGTCAAGGTCAGCCCACTGATCATGCCCTTCATGATCGGGTCTGCCAGCGGTGATCGGTTGCCGTGGAAGTCTGGGAGAATATGAAGGTCGCGAGTGAGTTCATGGACTGTGACGTGACGATCCTCGGCAAGTTGGTGGGCGTGTGACGCAAGGTGAGAGTAGCACTGTGACGAATCCCCGTCGAGAGTCGTCATCAATTCGCCATAGGCAGGGTGAGTCTGAATTATGTGGTCTATCAGTTTGCCCGTAGCGCTCTGACCGCCTTCATTCAGCCACAGGCCTGGATGAATAAAACTTAGATTACTATGCAGTACCAGTGCAGTCATATCCACAGCACACACTCCTAGATGGGGTCCAGAGAATTGCGGTAGAATCAGGTGATTCATGTCGCAATAAAATATTCTGTTAGTTTTGAGACGGCGACAGTGTGCTGACGGACTACTGAGAGCAGTGTGAGATAAGATCCTGTGACCCCTGGATATGACCCTATGACTCCTATGACTGGCTGTACTCTGATGACAGCTGTTGCGATTCAATTCCTAGAGAACAGTTTTCATTTTTCTTTGGATTCAGCAACACTATTCTAAGTCATTTAGCTTCTGGAAAAAGCTTTATTTGAGTGAGACTAATCACCTTTGGTACCCATCATTACCCATGATACACCACTACCTAGCTTCACCATCACTACTGAGAGTCAAGACTGAGATTGAAGAAACATAAGATGGGTGTCTGATTTTGGCATCACAAAGTTTTCTCCAGCCTTGTGAAATTTAATGACCCCTGCACACAAAAATCCCTTCTGCTTGCACAAAGTAGCATTGCCACGCAAATCTATTAGTAGTATCGGTAGTACTAGCAGTATCGGTAGTACTAGCAGTATCGGTAGTACTAGCAGTAT
>ERZ1740065.685-NODE-685-length-18745-cov-5.713751_pt1 | contig 18745 bp, 16 predicted proteins | sample MGYA00581738_ERZ1740065 | MGnify/ENA primary metagenome ERZ1740065 (study PRJEB43018, sample SAMN04849749) | marine metagenome | isolation source: floating plastic debris | place: Pacific Ocean | collected 2008-09-01 | study: EMG produced TPA metagenomics assembly...
CTACCTGCCGTCCATTTCCATTAACAACTTGCTTGGACCTGACGTCTGATATTATATCTGATTTTACTGACAAAAATGCGCCGGGTGCATGGCTCCCGGCGCTTTTTTGGTTTTTCATCAGGGCGACTATGCAAGCATTGTCATCGGATTTTCGAGATTCTCCTTGATGGCCTGCAAGAGTTGCGCCCCCAGCGCTCCGTCAATCACGCGGTGATCGACGGAGAGGGTGACTGACATCACCGTGGCGACGGTCAGATCTCCGTCCTTGCCGACGACAGGTTTCTTGACGCCCGCGCCGACGGCAAGGATCGCGCCATGGGGCGGGTTGATCACCGCGTCGAAATTGTCGATCCCGAACATTCCGAGGTTGGAGATCGCGAAGCTGCCGCCCTGGTACTCGTGCGGTGCGAGCTTGCGGTCGCGGGCGCGGGTCGCGAGGTCCTTCATTTCGGCTGAAAGCGTCGAGAGGGATTTCATCTCTGCGTCCTTCAGCACAGGCGTGAAGAGCCCGCCTTCGATGGCGACCGCCACGGCCACATCCGAGGGCTTGAGCTTGAGCATACGGTCCCCCGCCCAGACGGCGTTGGCATCTGGTACGGATTGCAGCGCGAGTGCACAGGCCTTGATGATGAAATCGTTCACCGAGAGTTTCACCCCACGGGCCTCAAGCTGCTTGTTCAGTTCGCCCCGGAATTTCAGCAGCGCGTCGAGTTCGATGTCGCGGCGCAGGTAGAAGTGCGGGATCGACTGCTTGGCTTCGGTCAGACGGCTGGCGATGGTCTTGCGCATGCCATCGAGGCTGACCTCTTCATAATCCCGCCCCTCGTACATCGCCATGACCGTGCTTGCGCTTGGTCCGCTCGCGGCGACTGCGGGGGTGGCAGCGGGCGTTGCTGCAGGGGCGCTTGCGGCCGGTTTGGGTGTGGCCGACGCCTTTTCGACATCGGCCTTCACGACCCGTCCATGCGGGCCGGAGCCCTTGATCGACGCAAGATCGAGGCCCTTGTCCTTGGCGATCCGCCGCGCCAGGGGGGATGCGAAGATGCGTTGTCCCTCCGCGCCTTTTGGGGCCGGGGGGGTGGCAGCTGTTTCCGATTGCGAGGGTGCGGGCGCCTCGGATGCCGCAGGGGCTGCCTCGTCGCCCGAAACGGGCGCCTTGCCGTTGCCCGCATCAGCCGCTGGCGCGGCTTCCGGCGCAGCGGCTGATGTGTCGATATCATCAGCACTTTCGCCGTCTTCCAGCAGGATCGCGATGGCGGTGTTCACCTTCACGCCTTCGCTGCCCTCGGCCACCAGGATCTTGCCGATGGTGCCTTCATCGACCGCCTCGAACTCCATCGTCGCCTTGTCGGTCTCGATCTCGGCCATGATGTCGCCGGAGGAGACGGTGTCGCCCTCCTTGACCAGCCACTTGGCAAGCGTGCCTTCTTCCATCGTCGGCGAGAGGGCGGGCATGAGAATTTCGGTTGGCATGCTGCGCGCTCCTTACTTGTAGGTGACTTGTTTCACGGCGGCGATCACCTCGTCGGTGGTCACCAGCGCCAGTTTTTCGAGATTGGCGGCATAGGGCATGGGCACGTCCTTGCCGGTGCAGTTGATCACCGGCGCGTCGAGGTAGTCGAAGGCCTCCTGCATGATCACCGATGAGATGTAGTTGCCGACGGAGCCTTGCGGCCAGCCTTCCTCGACGGTCACGCAGCGGTTGGTTTTCATCACCGACTTGATGATGCTGGCAGTGTCCATGGGGCGCAGGGTGCGCAGGTCGATCACTTCGGCGGAGATGCCATCCTCGGCCAGTTTGTCCGCCGCTTCCAGCGCATAGCTCATGCCGATGCCGAAGCTGACGATGGTGACATCCGTGCCCTCCCGCCAGATGCGCGCCTTGCCGAACGGGACCGTATAGTCATCGAGATCCGGGACATCGAAGCTGCGCCCGTAGAGGATCTCGTTTTCGAGGAAGATGACCGGGTTGGGATCGCGGATCGCGGTCTTCATCAGGCCTTTGTAATCGGAGGCGGAGTAGGGCATGGCGACTTTCAGCCCGGGGACCTGCATATACCAGGCCGCGTAGTCCTGGCTGTGCTGGGCGCCGACGCGGGCGGCGGCACCGTTGGGCCCGCGGAAGACCATCGGCGCACCCATCTGACCACCGGACATGTAAAGCGTCTTGGCGGCGGAGTTGATGATCTGGTCCATGGCCTGCATGGCGAAATTGAAGGTCATGAATTCCACGATGGGGCGCAGGCCGCCGAATGCGGCACCAACGCCGATCCCGGCGAAGCCGTGTTCGGTGATCGGGGTGTCAATCACCCGTTTGGAGCCGAATTCATCGAGCATGCCCTGGCTGATCTTGTAGGCACCCTGGTATTCGGCGACCTCTTCGCCCATGAAGAAGACGCTGTCGTCGCGGCGCATTTCCTCGGCCATGCCGTCACGCAGCGCTTCGCGGACGGTTTGTCGCTTGAGCGTCGTGCCCTCGGGCCAGTCAGGGGAGGTGTCCGTTTCGGGAGCCGATGGAGCGGGGGCGGGCGCCTCGGAGGCCGCAGGGGCCGCCTCGTTGCCCGCGTCAGCCGCTGGCGCGGCTTCCGGCGCCGCTGCGGCCGTTTCGATATCATCAGCACTTTCGCCGTCTTCCAGCAGGATCGCGATGGCGGTGTTCACCTTCACGCCTTCGCTGCCCTCGGCCACCAGGATCTTGCCGATGGTGCCTTCATCGACCGCCTCGAACTCCATCGTCGCCTTGTCGGTCTCGATCTCGGCCATGATGTCGCCGGAGGAGACGGTGTCGCCCTCCTTGACCAGCCACTTGGCAAGCGTGCCTTCTTCCATCGTCGGCGAGAGGGCGGGCATGAGAATTTCAGTAGCCATGGATCAAGCCTCCTGCGGAACTTCTGTGGCGTAGATATCGGTCCAGAGCTCTTCGACGGCAGGCTCTGGCGAGGTCTTGGCGAATTCGGCGCTGTCGTTCACGATTTCCTTGATCTCCTTGTCGATGGCCTTGAGATCGTCTTCGCTGGCGTGTTTGCCGGTGAGCAGCAGCGAGCGGACCTGCTCGATCGGGTCCCGCTCATCGCGCATCTTCTGCACTTCTTCCCGGGTGCGATACTTGGCCGGGTCCGACATGGAATGGCCGCGATAGCGATAGGTCTTGATCTCGAGAATATACGGGCCCTTGCCCGCGCGGCAGTGGGCGACCGCTTTCTGCCCGGCCTCCTTCACGGCCAGCACGTCCATGCCGTCCACCTCTTCGCCCGGAATGCCGTAGGCTGCGCCGCGCTCCCAGTAGCTTGGCGACATGGTGGAGCGTTTCGTCGACGTGCCCATGGCGTATTGGTTGTTTTCAATGACAAAAACCACGGGCAGCATCCACAGCTCAGCCATGTTGTAGGCCTCGTAGACCTGACCCTGGTTGGCCGCGCCATCGCCGAAATAGGTGAAGGTCACCCGACCATTGTCCTTGTATTTATCCGCAAAGGCGAGGCCCGCCCCAAGCGGCACCTGTGCGGCAACAATGCCGTGGCCGCCGTAGAAGTGCTTTTCCTTGGAGAACATATGCATCGAGCCGCCCTTGCCCTTGGAATAGCCGCCTTCGCGACCGGTGAGCTCGGCCATCACGCCGTTGGGGTCCATGCCACAGGCCAGCATATGGCCGTGATCGCGGTAGGAGGTGATGCGCTTGTCGCCTTCCTCGGCGGCCGCTTCGAGGCCCACCACCACCGCCTCTTGCCCGATGTAGAGGTGACAGAACCCGCCAATCAGACCCATGCCATAAAGCTGGCCGGCCTTCTCTTCGAACCGGCGGATCAGCAGCATGTCGCGGTAATAGGCCTTGAGCTCGTCGGCGGAAACATTGGGTTTTTTGGTGGATTTTCGCGGTGCCATCTGAGCGGTTCTCCCTCGTCGCGCCCGGGCTCGGGCAGATAGTTTAGCGTTAAACTATTCTTTATCGGATTCGACCGGGGATTGCGAGAGGCAATCTGACGCGTGGTCAGCCACATCGCAAGATACGTTGTTTTTATAGAGAAATCCGACTAGCGAATGACGATTTCATCGGCGCGGATCATGCCGAGAACGGAGCGCGCCTGCTCATCCAGCAGATCTAGATCGAGAAAATCGTCAGAGAGGCGCCGCGTCAGGTTCTCCATGCGCGCCACGTCCTGCCGGGCCACCTCAAGCTGTTTTTGCAGCGCATCCGCTTCGGCGACGATCTCCGCCCGGCGGAACAACCCGAAATCGCCCTGTACGGCGGCGAATGTGAAATAGGTCGCGAGGCCCAAGGCGAGCGCAAAGAACACAAAGGTGCCAACAGCGGGTCGGGTGGAGCGGGTCATCTGCACTGCCTTTTGGTCGCCTCTTACCGGGCGTGACCGGACTATGGCACAGACCGGGCGGTATGGGAATCCCCTTTGTCACATTTCCTTTGAAAAACAGGCGGTTTCACGCATCCATCAGGGGGTGAGCGCGGCCACGCCGGGCAATTCCTTGCCCTCCATCCATTCCAGGAACGCACCGCCCGCGGTGGAGATATAGGTGAAGGCCTCTGCCGCGCCCGCCTGGTTGAGTGCGGCCACGGTGTCGCCACCGCCCGCGACCGAAATCAGCGTGCCCGCCCGGGTCTGGCGGGCGGCATCGGCCGCCGCGGCGTTGGTCGCCTGGTCGAAGGGGGGGATTTCAAACGCGCCGAGCGGACCGTTCCAGATCAGCGTTTTCAGATCGGCAAAAGCAGCGGTAATCGCCTTGGCGCTGTCCGGTCCCGCATCCAGAACCATCTGATCCACAGCCAGAACCGTGTCCGGGCCAAGCGGGACAACCTCGTGATCCGCACCGGCCTTGAACTCCCGCGCGACCAGACCGTCCACGGGCAGCAGGATACGGCAGCCGCTGCTCTCGGCTTTGGCGAGGATCGCCTTGGCTGTGTCGATAAAGTCAGGCTCCTGCAGCGACGCCCCCAGCTGTGCGCCCTGTGCGGCAAGAAAGGTGTTCGCCATGCCCCCACCGATGACCAGCAGATCGAGCTTGCCGACAAGGTTCTCCAGCAGCGCGATCTTGGTCGATACCTTGGCGCCGCCGACCACTGCTCCCACAGGGCGTTTCGGGGTGGATAGTGCACTTTCCAGCGCCGAAAGCTCCGCCTGCATCAGCCGCCCCGCGCAGGACGGCAGCAGATGCGCCACGCCGGTGGTCGACGCATGCGCCCGATGCGCAGCGGAAAAGGCGTCGTTGCAGAAGACATCGCCAAGGGACGCCAGGAACTGCGCCATCTGCGGATCGTTTGCCTCTTCCATCGGGCTGAAGCGCGTGTTCTCCACCAGCACAACCGACCCTGCGGGCAGGGCAGCCAGCGCCTCCGCATCCGGACGTTCGACAAAGCTCACCTCCTGTCCCAACGCCGTTTCCAGCGCGGGCAGGGTCACGCGCAGCGACATCTCGGGCACCACCTTGCCCTTGGGCCGCCCGAAATGGGCCAGCAGGATCGGCAGGCCGCCCGCGGCAAGGATGTCCTTGACGGTCGGCACGATCCGGGCGATGCGCGTGGTGTCGGTCAAGCGGCCCGCTTCCACCGGGACGTTGATATCCACCCGCACCAGCACCCGTTTTCCGCCAAGCTCCATATCGTCCAGCGTCTTCCAGCCCATCGCCTCATCCTTTCCTTGAAATTGCTCCGTGTTTTGCGCGTATCACCGCTTGCGTCAATGACCTGCTTGGCATTCAGAGCCGCAGGATTTAGGTAATCGCCCAAGCAAACAGACAGGAGCGCCGATATGGCCGAGATCAAAGACCCCGAGAACACCATCCTGATGGAGCTGAAGGGGGGCACCGTTACCATCGAACTGCTGCCGGATGTGGCCCCCAAGCATGTGGAGCGGATGAAGGAGCTGGCGCGGGCCGGGGAATATGACAACGTGGCCTTTCATCGGGTGATCGATGGGTTCATGGCGCAAACCGGCGATGTGCAGCACGGCGACATGGAAGACGGCTTCAACCTGCGCATGGCGGGTACCGGCGGCTCCGATCTGCCGAATGTGCCGGCCGAATTCTCCAAGATCCCGCATGCCCGCGGCAGCCTCGGCGCGGCGCGGTCGCAGAACCCGGACTCAGCCAACAGCCAGTTCTTCATCAACTTCAAGGACAATGATTTCCTGAACGGCCAGTACACCGTCTACGGCCAGGTGATCGAAGGCATGGAACATGTCGACGCCATCACCCGGGGCGAGCCGCCTGCGGAGCCTGACCGGATGATCTCCGTCAAGGTGGCCGCAGATGCATAAGGCACTGATCGCATCGCTGATGCTGGCCAGCCCGGCGCTGGCCACGGGGATCGAGATCGAGGTCGCGGGCGAGGCCAGCGGCACCATCAAGATCGACCTGCTCGAAGACGTGGCGCCTGGCCATGTCGACCGGATCACCGCGCTGGCGGAAAGCGGTGCCTATGACGGCGTCGTCTTTCACCGGGTGATCGAAGGCTTTATGGCCCAGACCGGCGATGTGGAGCACGGCAAGACGGGCGGTGACATGCGCCGTGCGGGCACCGGCGGGTCGGACCAGCCGGATCTGGCCGCCGAGTTTTCCGATGTGCCGTTTGATCGCGGTGTCGTGGGCATGGCGCGGGCACAGAACCCGGACAGCGCCAACAGCCAGTTCTTCATCATGTTTCAGGAAGGCTATTTCCTGAACGGCCAGTACACGGTTGTTGGCCGGGTGACAGAAGGGCTCGATGTGCTGGATGCCATCAAGCTCGGCACCGGGCCCAACGGCGCCGTGATCGGTGCGCCGGATGTCATGCAAAAGGTCACCGTGACCGACTGATCGGCCTTCCGCGAGCGGTAAAATCTGCGTGTGGCGGGCTGTGCGGCCCGCCCTTTTTGCGTCAGGCTGTGTCCCACCTTACGGGAGGATGCGCCATGCTGCGCAAAAGTCTCATCGCGGTCGCGCTCAGCTGGCTAGTGACCATGCCCGCGCTGGCCGACCCGTCGCTCTGGCGGGCTGAATGGCCAAAGACTGATTTCGACAAGACAACGGTGGATAACTGGTCCGAGATCCGCTCCGGCGGTCCGCCCAAGGATGGCATCCCCGCGCTTGATGACGTGGACTTCGTGGCCGTCACTCAGGCGCAGGGCATCGGCGACCGAGAGCCGGTGATCACCGTCGCCCTTGGTGGAGAGGTTCCGCGCGCCTATCCCATTCGCTATCTCACCTGGCATGAGATCGTGAACGACCGGATCGGCGCTGTTCCCGTTGCCGTCACTTTCTGCCCGCTCTGCAACTCCGGCATGACCTTTGACCGGCGCGTGAACGGCCGGGTGCTTAGCTTCGGCGTGACCGGCAAGCTGCGGGCGTCCGATATGGTGATGTACGACCGGCAGACGGAAAGCTGGTGGCAGCAGGCCATCGGCACCGGCATCGTGGGGCAGATGGCGGGTGTGGAACTGACCCATCTGCCGACATGGATGGAGAGCTTTGCCGATTTTCGTGCAGCGCATCCCGACGGGCTGGTGATGGCCGAGCCGGGGTACAATCGTGACTACGGGCGCAATCCCTATCGCGGCTATGACAGCCTGCAGCAGCCCTTCCTCTACAATGGTGAGAACCCGCCGCATGGCATCGCACCGCTGGCGCGTGTCGTGCGGGTCGGCGACCGGGCGTGGACATTGGAGCGTCTGCGCGCGGAGGAGACGGTCAGCGAAGCCGGTGTCACGCTGTCATGGCGGCCCGGCCAGGCCTCAGCACTCGACACCGCGCGCATTGATGCCGGGCGGGACGTGGGCTCGATCCGGGTGCGCGACGGGCAGGGGCGGGACATTCCGCATGACGTGATGTTTGCCTTTGCCTTCCATGCGTTCTGGCCGGACGGCAACTGGATGCTTGCGCCAAACTAAAAAAGCGCCGCGGGGAGGCGGCGCTTCTCAAGATCCCGTATGTCCGTCCTCAGGAGGCCGGGTTCGCCTTGCCTGCAGGTGCCGATTTCGCGCCCGGGTTCAGCGGATCGTCCTGCCGCTGTACGGAGCCTTCGAAATGCGCACCGCTTTCGATCGCGATGGTCTTGTGGATGATGTCACCTTCGACCCGCGCAGTCGATGTCAGGCGCACCTTCAGACCGCGGACACGGCCCACGATGCGGCCATTCACGACCACATCATCGGCAATCACTTCACCCTTGATCGTCGCGGTCTCGCCGATGGTCAGCAGATGCGCGCGAATATCACCTTCGACGGTGCCTTCGACCTGGATGTCACCCGTTGTCTTCATATTGCCGGTGACGTGCAGATCAGAGGACAGCACGGAGGCAGGCGGTTTCGCCTTCGGAGGGCTCGACTTGTACTCCGCCGGCTTTGGCGTCGCCGGAGCAGAGGAGGACGCCGCAGGTGTGCTGGTGTCAGCTTCGGCCTGTTTTGCGCCCGGTTCGTTGATTTTGCTCTTAGAAAACATCTTTTGCAGCCTTGATATAGATCATTGGGTTTACAGCTTTCCCACCGACACGCACTTCGTAGTGCAGGTGCACGCCGGTCACCCGTCCGCTTGCACCCATATCACCGATATGATCCCCGCGCGAGACCCTTTGCCCAACTTTGACGCGAATTTTTGAAAGATGCGCGTAGCGGGTTTCGATGCCGAAGTCGTGCTGGATCTTGACCAGCCGCCCGTAGCCCGACTGCCAGCCCGCATGGGTGACAACCCCATCGGCGGTTGCGTGCAGATCGGTGCCCGCGGGAGCTGCAAAATCCACACCCTTGTGCATCCGGCGTCCACCGGTCTTGGGATCACGGCGGAACCCGTAGTTGCTGGTGAAGCGGAAGGCTTTCTTGACCGGCATCGCGAAGGGCGCTTTTTCCGCCGCGATCCGGTAGAGGTTCAGCGTGTCCATCTGTTCCAGAATGCGGTTGGCGCGCAAAAAATCCGGCGAAACCTCTTCACCGCGGCTGGAGAAGGAGAGCGGCGTCAGCGGGCCACCCTCGCCGGAATAGCCCCGGCGCACCTGTTCCAGAATGTGCTGCGGCGGCATGCCCGCGGCGTTGAACATCTTGTCCAGCGACTCGACCGATACCGTCATCGCCTCTTCGAGCTGCCGGAAAATCTGGTCGTTGTTCTCTTCCATCAGCGCGATCTCGTGCGCCATCTCATCCGCGCGGTTCAGCGCCATCTGCGCATCCGCCACCACCTGATCCCGTTCCGCCGCGGTCCGGGCCAGCGCGTCTGCAAGGAAATCAACCGGAACGCCCGCGTCCTTGGAGGCAAACAGGTTTTCCGTCGCCTCCTGCGCCGTGTCGCTCTGCAGCGCGGCCAGCGCCTCGCGGGCCGCTTCGCGTTCCTTCATCGTACCGCGCAGGGTGGTCTGGATGACCTCGATGCCCGTTTCCAGCTCGTGCCGCCGGGTTTCGGAGGCCAAGAGCTCCGACTGCATCACCGAGATCTGGTCGAGTGCCGCGTTGAACCTCTCCTGTGCCGCCCGCGCTTCGGCGGCGCGGCCATCGCGCTGCGCCGACAGATCGTTGAGCCGCGCCTGATAGGTCACCTGGTCGCGCTTGGCCTGTTCGCGGAAATTGCCAGCGCCGATGCTGTCCATCAGCAGGATGGCGGTTGCAATGATTGTCCAGGCCACCAGCAGCGCGCCCCCGGCAAAGGCGATCAGCTGCGTTTCCGGTCTGAGCCGGATAAACCTGGTATCGCTGTCGGATTTGAGAAACACGCGGCGTTCGGGGAAATGCTGTTCCAGCAGTCCATGAACCTTGATTGCCAAGCGTGTCCGCACGGAGCTGTCCCTCTGCCCGTTTCTCCTCCGGGTGCGCACCCTTTCTCCAGAAGGTTAACACCCCGCTCCAAGGTGCTTAAAGAGAGGGTGCAAGCGGGGCAAGCCCGTTTCCGGGTCGGGCCACAACTTGTCGTTGAATTGTTGCAAATCGGCAAAAAACTGCTTGTTTCCGGGGGTTGGCGGCTCAGCTGCCGGCTGCCAGCGGCCAGTAAAAGTCCGGCGGTATCCCCGCCTCGGCCCGTTTCTCCTCGTTGAAAGGGGGCTTCAGCGCACCGTGGAAATAGGTCTGCACCAAGGCGTGGAACCGCTCCTTGGGGTCTTCCTCATGGCGGCCACAGAGAAAGTGAAACCACTTCGATCCATAGGCCACGTGACCCACTTCCTCGGCATAGATCGTCTCCAGCGCGGCCACCGCATCCTCCGCCTTGGCCTTGCGGAAAATCTCGATCATGCCCGGGGTCACGTCGAGCCCGCGCGCCTCCAGCACCATCGGCACCACCGCCAGCCGCCCCATGAAATCATCCACGGTGTCTTCGGCCGCGCGCCACATGCCCGCATGGGCGGGCAGCGCGCCATAATGGCTGCCCATCGCTTCAAGACAGTCGCACATCAGATTGAAATGTTTGGATTCTTCGTCTGCCGCTTTCACCCAGTCATCATAGAACCCCATGGGCATTTTCACATGGGCAAAGCGCGCGATGATGTCCCAATGCAGGTCGACGGCATTGAGTTCGATATGCGCCACCGCATGCAACAGCGCGATCCGACCTTCCGGCGTGCCGGGGCGACGGCGCGGCACGTCGCGCGGGCTCAGCAATTCCGGCTCTGCAGGGCGCGCGGGGTGCAGCGGCGGGTCCGCCCGCCCGATCTCGGGCGTCTCGCCCCGGTCGCGCGCGGCCTGCCATTCAGCGGCAAAGCGGCGCGACAGCGCGGGCTTTTTGCGGCCGTCGGCGGTGCGCAAAACCGCCTCGGCCATCTGGGCCAGCGGCGTCACAGCGCCTGCACCGCCTCCAGCACCTCCTCCACATGGCCCGGCACCTTCACCTTCGGCCAGATGCGCGCAATCGTGCCATCGGCGGCAATCAGGAAGGTCGAGCGCTCAATCCCCATGAATTTCTTGCCGTACATGCTCTTTTCCTTCCACACGCCGTAATCCTCACAGGCCGAACCATGCTCGTCGGACAGAAGCGGCACGGTCAGCTCTTTCTTGGCGACGAACTTCTCGTGGCTCGCCATGCTGTCCTTGGAAATGCCAAAGACCTTGGCGCCCGCCGCCTCGAAGGCCGCCTTGCTTTCGGAAAAACCCACGCTCTCCTTCGTGCAGCCCGGCGTGTTGTCGCGCGGGTAGAAAAACAGCACTACGGGCGCGCCTTTCAGGCCGGACAGGGTGACATCGCCGCCATCGGTGCTCGGCAGGGTGAAATCGGGGGCAGGTTGGGAAATCTCTGGCATGACAGTCTCGTGGGTTTAAAGGTTTGCGTCGCAGTGACATATTAGAACGGAGCGGGCCAGAGGGAAGGCCTGCCATCCCGATTAACCGCGCGCCCGTAGCCGCCACAAAAGCCGCCGCACGTTTTGGACAACAACCCGCCAGATACCCCCAGACCGCGCCGCAAGAAGCGCTACATCGTGCCGCCGGTTGTGCTGGCACTGCTGCTGGTGGCGTTGGGCGGGGCCATCTTCTGGATCAAGGACCGCGACATCGTCATCCCGAACTGGGTGCGCACGCAGATCGAACATCGCCTGGCCGAGGCGGTGCCCGATGCCAGGATCACCTTTGGCGAAATGGTGCTCATCGTGGACGAGGGCTGGCGACCGCGCGCCAGCGTGCGCGACGTGCGCGTGGCGACGCTGGAGGAGACGGAAATCGTCACCTTCTCCGAGATGCGCGCCAGCCTGTCGATGAGCGGCCTGCTCAAGAGGCAGCTGGAGCTCAAGTCGGTCGATATCAGCGGCGTGTTCCTGACGCTGCGCCGCGGAGCGGCGGGGGTCCGGCTCTCGGGCGGCCTCGGCCCGCAGACCGTTTCGCGCGAGGCGCCGAACCTCGCCCGACTGGTTGCCGATCTCGACGATCTTCTGCTGCGCCCGGGCCTTGCGCGGCTGCGCACCGCAGACCTGCAGGCGCTGACGCTGCGCTATGAAGACGAGCGCGCCAACCGCGCCTGGACCATCGACGGCGGGCGCCTGTCGCTCGACCGCACGGGCGCGGCGTTGCGGATCAGCGTCGATCTGGCCGTGCTTGGCGGCGGCGCGCAGGTGGCGACCGTAGCGGCCAATTACGCGGGTCAGATCGGGCAGACCGCCTCTGACTTCGGCGTGACCTTCGCCGATGTCGATGCCGTGGATGTTGCGGTGCAGGGGCCCGCCTTTGGCTGGCTGCAGGCGCTGCGGGCGCCGATCTCCGGCTCCCTGCGCGGCGGTGTGAGTGAAGACGGCAGCTTCAACCCGCTCAATGCGACCTTCCAGATCGGCGCAGGCGTGATCCAGCCCACACCGGAATCCCGCGCCATCCCGATCGACAGCGCCCGCAGCTATTTCACCTATGAACCGGCGGCCCGCCTGCTGCGCTTCGATGAGTTGTCCGTGGAAAGCAAATGGGTCAGTGGCCGGATCGACGGCACCGCCACGCTGGCCGATGACGGCAACGGCCGGATCGAGGATCTCGTCGGCCAGCTGCGCCTCACCAATCTCAGGATCAATCCGGCGGATTTCTATGTCGAGCCGGTCACGCTGGCGCAGGCGGAGCTGGATTTTCGCCTCACACCGCAGCCCTTTGCCCTGCAGATCGGCCGCCTGCAGGTGATTGACCAGGGCCATATCCTGACGGCGAACGGCAAGCTCACGGCGGACGCCAAGGGATGGGACATCGCCGTTGACGCGCAGATGGACGGCTATGACCCGGACCGCCTGATGGAATTGTGGCCGGAGCACGTGGTGCCCAAGACCCGCAAGTGGTTGAGCGAAAACCTCTACGCCGGGCAGATGCATGACATCGGCGCCGCCCTGCGCTGGTCCGCCGGGGCCGCGCCTGAGACCTACCTGGGGTTCGACTTCGATCAGGCCGATGTCCGGTTCCTGAAGAAGATGCCGCTCATCCGGAATGCCAAGGGCCATGCCTCCCTGCTCAAGGACCGCTTCGTGCTCGTGGTGGACAGCGGCGGTGTTGACGCGCCGCAGGGCGGGCATGTGGATCTTGCGGGCTCCTCCTTCATCATCCCGGATGTGAAGGCCAAGGAGGGCACGCCCGGCGTGATCCGCCTGCTGACCAGATCCACCGTAACCGCGGCGCTGTCGATGCTGGACCAGCCACCGCTGGAAGTCATGCGCAAGGCCAACCTGCCGGTGGCCATGGCCGAGGGCTGGGCCGATATGGCGGGCACGGTTGCCCTGCCGCTCATCAAGGACGCAAAGAGCGATGTGGTCGAATTCGACGTGACCGGCCAGATTGGTGCTGTGCGCAGCGAAGAGCTGATCAAGGACCGGGTGCTGAGCGCCCCCCGGCTCGACCTCGTGGCCTCCGAGGAGGAGGTGCGCCTGACCGGGCCCGGCGATCTGGACGGTGTGCCCTTCGATGTCACATGGCGCCAGCCGCTGAACCGCAAGGGCGCGCCCGGGCAGGTGACCGGCCAGATCGATATCTCGCCCGAGGCGCTGGAGCGGCTGCAGATCGGCCTGCCGCCGGAATATGTGCGCGGGCAGGGCAAGGCCGACATCGACATCACGCTGGTCAAGGATCAGCCGCCCCGGCTGGCGCTCACCTCCGATCTGCGCGGCGTCGTCCTGTCGATCCCGCCGGTCGGGTGGTCCAAGGGGGCCAACACCGCGGCGGATTTCCAGCTCACCGCCCAGCTGTCTGAGACCCCGGTGATAGAGGCGGTCTCGCTCGACGCGCCGGGCCTCTCCGCGGCGGGTGACATCACCCTCAGCGGCCCCGGCACGCTCGACCGGGTGCGGCTGTCGCGGGTGCGGGTGTCGAACTGGCTCGATGCGTCGGTCGATCTGGTGGGGCGCGGCGCGGGTGTCCCGGTAGGGGTTGTCCTGCGGGGCGGCACGCTGGACCTCCGCCGCGCCGATATCCCCGAATCCGCGGCGACGGGCGAGACCGCGCCCCTCACCGTCGCGTTGGACCGGCTGCAGGTCACCGACGCCATCGCCATCAACGATGTCCGTGGCGAGTTCACCACCGGCGCCGGTCTCGACGGCACCTTCAACGGGCGCATCAACGGGCGCGCGCAGGTGCGCGGCCGGATGATCCCGCAGGGCGGCCGCAGCGCGATACGGCTCACCGCGAATGACGCGGGTGCGGTCTTTGCCTCGGCCAATGTGGTGCAGCAGGTGCGCGGCGGCGACTTTGAACTGGTGCTGATCCCGGTCGGCACCGGGGGGGCCTTCGACGGCAGGCTGAAAGTGCTCAACACCAGCGTTGTCGATGCGCCGGCCATGGCGGCGCTGCTGAATGCGGTCAGTATCGTCGGGCTTTTCAACATCGAAGGCAGCGACAGTCTCTTCTTCTCCGAAGTGAACGCCGATTTCCGTCTCTCGCCCCGGCAGATCACCCTGCGCGAAGGCAGCGCCGTGGGCTCCTCCATGGGCATCTCGATGGACGGCATCTATGCCACCGACAGCGGTGCGCTGCAGATGCAGGGGGTGATCACCCCGGTCTACATCCTGAACGGCATCGGCAGCATCTTTACCCGCAAGGGCGAAGGGCTCTTTGCCTTCAACTATTCCATCGGCGGCACGGTGCGCGATCCGGATGTCTTCGTGAACCCGCTCACCGCGCTGACGCCGGGCGGCATCCGCGACCTCTTCCGCGCGCCCAAACCTGATGTGCCGCTGGCCGAAGGCGAAACTCCGCCACCGCCCGAACCCGCGCGCGAAAGGCGCACTTTCACCCGCGGGGAAGATCGGTAAAAGGCCCCTCATGAAACTGAGCGACTTTGATTTCGATCTGCCCGAAGAGCTGATCGCGACGCGGCCCGCGGTGCCGCGCACATCCGCGCGCCTGCTGGTGGCGCAGGGGGCAGAGATCACCGATGCCGTGGTCTCCGACATCACGACCTATCTGCGCCCCGGCGACCGGCTGGTGCTGAACGACACCCGCGTGATCCCCGCGCGGCTCAGCGGTCTGCGCCACCGCAGATCCGCCCAGGGCGACACGCAGGCGCGCATCGAGGTCACGCTGCTGGAGCCGCGCAGCGATGGCAGCTGGTCGGCGCTGATCAAGCCGCTCAAGAAACTGAAGATCGGCGAGCAGGTGGTGTTCAGCGACAGGCTTGCCGCAACGCTCGCGGGCACGGCGGACGGGCAGGGGCATCTTACCTTCAATCTTGCGGGCGATGATTTCGACGCGGCGCTGAATGCCGCCGGAGCCATGCCGCTGCCGCCCTATATCGCCGCGAAACGGCCCGCCGATGCGCGCGATAACGAAGACTACCAGACCGTCTTTGCCCGCAACACCGGCGCGGTCGCCGCCCCGACCGCTTCCCTGCACTTCGATGAGGCGCTGCTGCAGAGCATCGCGGCGCAGGGTGTCGAGATCACGCATGTGACGCTGCATGTGGGCGCGGGCACCTTCCTGCCGGTCAAGGTCGATGATGTCACGACGCATAAGATGCATGCTGAATGGGGGCAGGTCAGCGCCGCTGCGGCGGCCGAGATCGCGGCGACAAAGGCGGCGGGGGGGCGGCTGATCCCCGTCGGCACAACCGCGCTGCGCCTGATCGAAACGGCGGCGCGTGATGGCGCGATTGCGCCGTGGGAAGGCGACACCGATATCTTCATCTACCCCGGTTTCACCTTCCGCGTCGCCGATGCGCTGATGACCAATTTCCACCTGCCGAAATCGACGTTGATGATGCTGGTCTCTGCCCTGATGGGGCAGGACACCGTGCGCCGCATTTACGATCACGCCATCGCACAGCGCTATCGTTTCTTCTCCTATGGAGATGCGTCGCTGCTGTTCCCGAAATGACCCCATGTCCGCAAAGCGACCTGCGAAGTCGCACATGAGCGTGACCTGCCGCCCGTCCTCCGGCAAGCAGGGCTTGTCGTTCCTCCCACGACCGATTGGAGATTGTCATGTTGCAGGTTCTGTCGAGCGCTTGGGCGCTGTTGCTGGGAATGTCCCTGCTGATGGTCGGCAACGGGATGCAGGGCACGCTGCTGGGCATCCGGGGCGAGATCGAGGGCTTTTCGACCTTCGAGATGTCCATCGTGATGTCGGCCTATTTCGTGGGCTTTCTGGGCGGCTCCCGCATGGCGCCGTCACTGATCCGGCGCGTGGGCCACGTGCGGGTCTTCGCGGCGCTGGCCTCGCTGATCTCCGCCGTGATGATCCTCTATCCCACCGTGACCGAGGTCTGGCTCTGGACACTGGGCCGGGTGCTGATCGGCTTCTGCTTCTCCGCTGTCTACGTGACGGCGGAAAGCTGGCTGAACAATGCGGCCACCAACGAAAACCGCGGGCAGGCGCTCTCGCTCTACATGATCGTGCAGACGGCGGGCATCGTGCTCAGCCAGGCGCTGCTGCTCACCGCCGATCCTTCGGGCTATGTGCTCTTCGTGATCCCCTCGGTGCTCGTCTCCATCGCGGTGACGCCGATCCTGCTGTCGATCAGCCCGACACCGGCGTTCGAGACCACCAAACCGATGAGCCTGCGCGAACTAGCAGGCTACTCGCCCCTCGGCTGCGACGGCATGTTCCTGCTCGGCGGCGTCTTCTCCGCGCAATTCGGCATGGCCTCGGTCTATGGCGCCAAGGCCGGGCTGACGGTGGCGCAGATTTCCACCTTCGTGGCGATGTTCTTTGTCGGCGCGGTGCTGCTGCAATATCCCATCGGCTGGATCTCCGACCGGATGGACCGGCGCTTCCTGATCCTGATCGTCTCCGCCATCGGGGTCGCGGGCTCGGTGATCGGCATGCTGCTGGGCTGGCAATTCACCCTGCTGCTGGTCTCCGCCTTCGTGGTGGGGGGCATGTCGAACCCGCTCTATTCGCTGCTCATCGCCCATACCAACGACTTCCTGCAGCACGAGGACATGGCGGCCGCCTCTGGCGGGCTGATCTTCATCAACGGGCTGGGGGCCATCCTCGGGCCGATCATCACGGGCTACATGATGGATGTGGTCGGGCCGGGCGGCTTCTACCTTTTCACGGGCATTCTCTTTGCCGCGCTGGTGCCTTACGCCGCCTACCGCTCGACCGTGCGCAAGTCCATTCCGGTGGACGAGACGGGGGCGTATGTTGCCGTCGCGCCTTCCTATACGTCGGTTGCGCTGGAATATGCTCAAGAATACGCCATCGAGACGGAATTGAGTGATGAAAACGCAACGAATTCTGATTGATTGTGTCGCAATGATGCAAAAAGTGACTATGAATTTAACTTAAACGAGACGTAACATACCGTAGTGGTGTGTTTATGAGGAGACGTGAGTGATGGTAGGTCCGCAAGAGATCCTGAGCTTCTGGCTCGATGAGGTCGGCCCTGACGGTTGGTACAAACAGTCCGACGCGCTGGATTCAGCGATACGGACACGGTTCGAAGACACCTGGAAAGGCGCCTGCGAAGGACGGTTTTCCCTCTGGCTGACGTATCCCTCCGGGGCGCTCGCCTATATTATCCTGATGGATCAGTTCTCCCGCAACATGTTCCGGGGCACCGGCAAGGCCTTTTCCAGCGACAAGGCGGCGCTGGCCGCAGCCAAGTCCGCGGTCGACAAGGGCTGGGACATGCGGATCGACGAACCCGCCCGGCAGTTTTTCTACCTGCCGATGATGCATTCCGAAAATCTTTGTGATCAGGACCGCTGTGTGCGTCTGATGTGCGAACGGATGCCGGAACATGGGGCGGAAAACCTGCTGCATGCACGGGCGCACCGGGCCGTGATCCGCCAGTTCGGTCGCTTCCCCTTCCGCAACGCCGCCCTCGACCGGGCTCCGACACAGGCCGAGGTCGAATTCATCGCGCGCGGTGGATATGGCGAAATGGTCCGCAGCCTGCAGGGCGCAAAGGCCGCCTGACGACCCGCTGCGATGTGCAGGGCGCCTTTGCGCGGCGCGCATATGTCGCGCCGCAGTTCGTGTTGCCGCTGATGGAAATATAGTTTAACGGTAAACTATATTTTGGTTCCATCTGCGAGGACATGTCATGGCTGCGAAATCCTATGATCTGATTGTGATTGGCGCGGGCCCGGGCGGCTATGTGGCCGCGATCCGTGGCGCACAGCTTGGCATGTCGGTGGCCATCATCGAACGCGAGCATCTGGGCGGCATCTGCCTCAACTGGGGCTGCATCCCGACCAAGGCGATGCTGCGCTCCTCCGAAGTCTTCCACCTCATGCACCGCGCCAAGGAGTTCGGGCTCAAGGCCGACAATGTGGGCTATGACCTCGACGCCGTGGTCAAGCGCTCGCGGCAGGTGGCGGGCCAGCTCTCGGGCGGCATCGGCCACCTGATGAAGAAGAACAAGGTTACCGTTTTCATGGGCGAGGCCACGATCCCCGCCAAGGGAAAGGTCAGCGTGAAGACCGAAAAGGGCACCGAAGAGCTGACCGCGAAGAACATCGTGCTCGCCACTGGCGCCCGCGCCCGTGAGCTGCCGGGGCTCGAGGCCGATGGCGATCTGGTCTGGACCTACAAGCACGCGTTGCAACCGAAACATATGCCGAAGAAACTGCTGGTGATCGGCTCCGGCGCCATCGGCATCGAATTTGCCAGCTTCTACAACACGCTCGGCGCCGACACGACCGTGGTCGAGGTGATGGATCGCGTCCTGCCCGTCGAAGACGCCGAAATCTCCGCCTTCGCCAAGAAAAGTTTCGAAAAGCAGGGCATGAAGATCATGCAGAAGGCCATGGTCAAGCAGCTTGATCGCGGCAAGGGCAAGGTCACCGCCCATATCGAAACGGGCGGCAAGGTCGAGAAACACGAGTTCGATACCGTGATCTCCGCCGTCGGCATCGTCGGCAACGTGGAAGGTCTCGGACTCGAAAAAC
>ERZ1740065.686-NODE-686-length-18737-cov-11.997002_pt1 | contig 18737 bp, 11 predicted proteins | sample MGYA00581738_ERZ1740065 | MGnify/ENA primary metagenome ERZ1740065 (study PRJEB43018, sample SAMN04849749) | marine metagenome | isolation source: floating plastic debris | place: Pacific Ocean | collected 2008-09-01 | study: EMG produced TPA metagenomics...
TCTGTTCGTATTCGTTGTGGTATTGTGCTTTTATGCTTGGTTTCGTTATAGCTATGTTGTGCGTTAGATAGGTGGCGTGATAGCAAGGAGGCGGGATTCCAATATACACTACCTCCCTAATAATACGCTGGCCAGCATATCAGCCTTATATCTGGAAACTCGGTTCCTCAAAAGGTTAAATTGACTTGAAAGATGGGTAGCCATTGCTTGGCAGACAGCCAAAACGACTTGACCTATGAGGCGAAAGAAATGAATTCACGGCGATATATAAACACCAACAAACTTTCTCCTGCCAGAGGTAGGTGTAAGACAGACACCCTGCTGAACGAGCCCACACAAAACTAACTCATCGTGGCCACATGAATGTCATGATTATGTGTAGGAGAAGACAACTCGTAATAAAGAAAGGTGCTCCTACTGACGTAAAACTAGGTCACTTGAATGCGGATTCATAATTCATACACACAAAAATAGAAACTCAAGATTCTCAGGGTGAAAACTATGGAAAAAATACAGACAAGTCAGTTCTTAGAAGTCAATCATACCTGATCAGTGATGCCAACTCGTAGATCTACTACGTTTGAACTTTTGAGGCAGCTAATTTACCACATTCGGTCATGTAATTGTGGTCTGTGCGCACCACCACAGGCCCACAGAAACCTAATTGTATTCGGTATGCAGTAATGTATTGAAATAAAGGCCATCAACTGAGTTTTAACTGCAGTATATGGGGGGGGGGGAGTATTTTCAGATTACTGAAATCTATGATATTTTGCCATTCGGGGCTGGCAACACTGTACCCGGTTCAACCTCACTATCGGCTTGTAGATTTGTGGTCATAGCTCTTTGCGAAGCAACGAATCATGTGGCAATAGACAAGTATGAGAGCAAGAGGAAGAGCTCAAATTTGGTCCCTCAAAATACAACACTGAAAGAACTCGTACCAGAAGTCACCGACACGTGAGTCTGTTCCATTTAGTGTAAATCGATGGAACTTTATGTACATATACTACCCATTCAGATATTATATGATAGGTACGTGTACATATAATACGCAAGCATGTACATACACATATGATATGCCACTCAATCAGATCAACCAATCAACATCCGGCTTCCTTGAAACACTTTGGGACTATTTTAGAATGATCACCTCTGATAGGAGCGGAACAAGAAAGTAGAAGCTCGGCATACCGAGTTGAGAGAAATAGGAGGTGACTAGAGATCAGTTAGTACATACATAGACATAGGGATACACTGACACACAGCACCGATGGTAATTACCAGGCATACCAAGTCGAGAGAAATAGGAGGTGTTTATTAGTAGTAGAAGTTCGTTACTAAACCCAAAACCTCCTCATAGTGTCTACGCTAGTGTTGGTTTGATTCTAAAAATCAGCAATTCGATTCATTTCTCCCTCAGAAGGTTCGATATTTGATTTCGATTCTCAAGTTAGATCTACGGTAAAACAAGGAATAAAACTACAGACTTTGAGTGAAGATAATGACTCCAACTTTTTAGAACATTTTTGTTTACTTGAGGTTGTAAACATTAACTTATCACTAATATGCTGTACTCTGACGATTTCTTTACGGATAAAAAGCCAAGTACAAATCCATTTTATTTATTTTTAGTTCTAAACCTACTGTCCACCTGCAATACCGTAGTGAGAAGCAAACAAGTTTTACAGTTGAGGCCAGCTGACCCAAGCCGACATTAGCAAGAATAGTGTACTGTAGAACGAAATTCTTTTGCGAATTGATGATTCTTGGGATTGAGCCGGTCGCAAATATTGACATTATGATGTCAAGAGTGCAAATATTTTACGTGCTAAAACGCAAATAATGTCCATGCATAAAAATTCTGTTCTACGGTATACCCTATCCCGATGATATCCATTCCCATCGCAGTGCAGTTCAGCTTACCGGTGAGTAGAGTAGCATAGTGCGGAATATTCCAACTCCAAATCACAGATCTTCTCTTCCCCTAGCGGTGGCATCTCTACAGCACAGACAACCACAGCAATGAGTATCCTGTTAGTGGGGCTACCATACCCTGCAAGTAAGCTACGTACTAGAGCATAGACAGCCAGTGATGGGACTGGGGTGTTCTCTCCAATAGGTGAAGCTTTATCCTACAACATAACTTGTCAACACAATCATTGATCTACCAGACACAGCCATTCAAAGCATTGCTGTGGATGTGAGAAGTGTAAACAAGCTACTGGACCAAGTGAACAGTTCTTTTGTGTAAGAAGAGTCTATAAATACTGGCACTGTATCAATATTGTAATGGATGGATGAGAGTGCGCTGCAGTCTGCCAGGGGATGACTTGATTCCATCGCGCAGCAGACTACATCTCTCCACTACACAGATGTACAGGGGAGCACAGGTATCTGTACTCGAGGTCTGGCAATCCCTTTGTACACACTTTGTCTAAAACTCTACTGATGGAAACACAAGGGTGCGGGATTTCCAATGCTCTACACATGACAGAGATCACGGGCAATATTGCCAGGATCTCTGATAATGCTGTAGCACCACCCTAGTGCCTGGCGGTGGACCAACTCCTATGACTTCTGTCCCATATTCCAGCATGGGTAGATAACTCTTTGACTGTCAGCCACAACTATTCGCTCACAGACAATGACTCCAAAAGCAAGAATGAACAGGAAACCTCATGCAAAGCCTGGTCCATAGATATCGCACACGAGCAAAGTGTTGTTTATCCCATGTTTGCATTCACATAGATTATGTCCGTTGCAACCGCCATCGTTCACACAAATCCCACTAGTTCACACCAATACCACTAGCCCGAAGGCTTACGACATGTATGTGAAATCAGGAGAAGTAGCAGAACCCTAGTCAAAAATTATACAGTGGCTGTTATTAGAAATAAAAGCGACCCACTCAGTCAATAAATAAAACGGCGATGTTTCGGTTTTTTCCTGTATTCTTAATACAACCAAGACATGCTTATTAGATATTACATTGTAGGCATGGCTGACTTGGCTGGAGCCATCTGTTTACTTTCACTATAGGGAGCTGTCACTGGTGTCTCATCCTTGGGTTCAACAATGCTGACATTGTCTGGCAGAGGCTTCTTAGGTCCAGTCTTACCACTGTCGTCCCAAGGCAACATGATTTTGACTTTGATGCCCAACACACCTACCAATGAATAGACCCAGTGTAGCGACAGGCCGAACCCACAATTACAGTGATCGCGCACAACTAGACTCTCACACTGGTGTTTTACAGCGGTCTTTGGTTCTGATCAACAAGTTATCTGCTCTTATTAATTCTCAAAGTACCAGCTGTACTGGAAACTATTCCATAAATTACAGTTCCATAGCCAGGTAGAATTGGAGCTCTCAGTTATTGGCTGACATCACTGTATTCAGTCATATGCTTGTATAAGACATCACTGAGCTGCCAAGTACCATGACTGTGAATTTGATCATTATGAGCTGCCTGCGTCACCTAACTACTGTAAGACATGGACATTTTAGCCTCAAAATAGCAGTTACAATAGCAAATGGTGCAAAAAAAACCTACGAAAGTTGAATGATAAAGTTTAAAGAGCTCTTTATGTCGTGTGCAAGCTCGAAAGAAATCGCTAAAAATATCAGGCTGATTTGTGCAATATGCTATATTTTGTGCTAAAATATTTGGATATACGGTATGTAAAACCTGACACACGACTGGCAGATAATGGGATACTGCACAACACGATTTATTTGCAGCACATTTTTTGTTTGTTACAATTTTTCAGAAAAATATTTTGCATTTCTTTCAACTACTGGACAAAGCATCAAACAGACAAAGAAATTTTTGCATTGATATAAATTTTTGTCGACAAAAAATATTTTGTTTCATAGCAGACAAGCCTCAATGGAAGGAGTGAGTATCCCAAGAATATACTCCGCCAGCAGTCAAGTTATATGTATTAGGTAACTTTCTCAATAAATATTTGAGGTGAAGACGAATGGGAAGAGATCTTATGATGGGTTCAATGAGTGGATAGGAGAGGGTGGTAGTTTTAGGTAGTATGTGGAGAGGCGGTAGAGAGTGAAGGAGAAGTGTAGGCATACCTTGTCTTAGCAGGACGTGCCTGACGGCAGTGTCGACGTACTCTCTTGCTGGCTCACCACTGTGGATCATGAGACCATCAACAAACTTCATAGCCTTGGCTCTCTGTCCTGTACGTAACAATCAAGGAAAGAAGGTAATTCAACTGGCACAACTATCTCCAATGGTCATGACGCTAAGAACGGGATCTCAGTCAAAGTTCTTCATCACAACAATAATAGGACATATGCTTGTAACCATCATCGATAGTATCAATTCAGCAACAAAAGTATATTGCGATAGTTTACCTCTTAGCTTGCCGGACACAACGACTTCACAGCCCTTGGCGCCGCTCTCCATGATAAATCGCAGCACGCCATAGCATGCCCTACGTACAGCAAGGCCTCCCAGGAGCTTATACCTGAGGCTCTCACACTGTGCAATAGCGCAGAGGCCTCTGTTGTTCACTTTCTCGGCGTACAGCTACAAACCATGAAAGCCAATAAATAATACTAAGCCAAAGACTGCGAGTAGTCAGTAATTCTCATGTTTCGAGGTTCTCAGAATCCATGTAACATCAATGATATCAGGCATATGCTTGTAAAAGCATCATAGAGTTCGTTTAATTATAATTACGAATCTCTACTGAATCTCACCTCGACGGTTCCTTCAGGGAAGTTGAACCTCTTCTGAACGACGGCAGTCAGCTCACGGATTCTACGTCCCTTCTCCCCAAGAACACTCTGTGTCCTTGTGGCCAGAATTATGATCTCTGTCCTTGTCGGGGTTACTCTCACCTCTACGCCGGAATAGCCGTCCTCGGCCAATTCACGCGTTAAAAATTCATTCAACTCGGCCTTAAAAACGCCGTCGTTGACGAACTGAAAGAGAAAGAAGGGATGATTACATCCAAGAAAATTACCTTACAAGTAGCCCATCATGCACTACAGCCATCATCAAACCACTAATTGGAATTATTACCTTCCTATCCACTAGTTTTGCATGAAATGGTAGTCACCTACCCATGGTAAAATGAGCTAGAAACTTACCTTTCGTTTCTTCGACACCTGATGCGTCATGATGGCTATTACGGAAAAGACAGTGGAGATGCATGCTGGGAACATAATAGCCGTGGAGACCTTCGGTACGGTCTCTGCTATCGTAAACTTTTCTCGACGGCGTGAATAACAAAATATTTGTATCTCGTTGTCTATAGTGCGATCCAAACGCGATAGGGAATCTGTGCTTTTGCTAATCGTCATCGTCACCGCACGGTTATCAATTACCCTATATAAAGGTAGATCATAGCGATCTAACTCCGATGCGTTACGACTGGAGACTATGATTATCGTGTGCGACTGTAGATACATCACATGAAAACTGGGCTACTATAGTCAAATCTGTGTAGAAGCGAGAAGTAGGAAACTACTGAGAGATGGCGTCTCAGAAGAAACAAGATGAGTCTAGAGTACAGTTTCTACGTCGTATGGTGGCATTACCTCACAACAGAAACTGTTTCGATTGTGGTCAAAGAGGCCCAACTTATGTGAACATGACGATCGGCTCTTACGTTTGTACGGCATGCAGTGGGATTCTGTGAGTTCTTACCTTTGGTGGTTTTAAATTTACTAGTATGGTGTTCTGGTTTTCATGTTTTCTATTCCTGCACTCACTCTATGCACCAAATTGCTTTGAAGTTTGGTTTAATGATCATGTCTTGCGTCTGTTATTTTATGTAGCCGCGGTATCAATCCTCCCCATCGCGTCAAATCTATCTCGATGGGAAGTTTTTCCCAAGACGAAGTTGATATGCTCACTCAAAGAGGGAACGAGGTAACTTACTCGATCTTAGGGCTAAGTCTGTGCTGTTTTACCTTGTCTATATTACCTGTTTGTTTGATATCCCACATGAGTTGTACTGTTGGCAGATAGTAATTATAGAGTTCTGGTTCTAACGGATAGTGAAACTTGCTGTTCATGATGGTACTGATATACTGCATTGGACTGCACACTAGTAGTTCCTCGTATACTGTGCTGTCTCTTCCATCCTAAACTATCATGAAGACGGTGTTGTTAAACATGGCTTCCTTCCACTGTGAATACCTACTCTTAGGTCTCGTAGTACAAACTCCTATCCACCCCTTATTTTTAGTACAACAGACAAGTTTGGCTTGGTTTACATGATACAAAAGAGCCGCCAGCAATCGAAGCAAAAGACGAAATCAAATTGCGAGACTACATGTCGCAGAAGTATGAACGCAAGCGCTGGTACGCCGCCCCCACTGAAGGCCTAGCTGAGACAGCGAAAGTTATGAACAATCAGAACACTGGCACCTCAGGGTCCAGCACGAGGCGACCAGTTGCTCCCAACTTTAGAGTACAAACCCCTCCTGCAGGCGTTCCAAAGATGCAGGCAAGTAGTGTCCATTTCATACTGTGTGATGATTGTTTGGTAAGTAGGAAGCAAAACAACTGATCGAGTATTTCTCATTATTTACCAATTGGTTATTTTTGGCTAAAGAGTATTTATTCCGTTCTACAGAGTACGCCTTCGAGCATAGCGGCGCCCCAAGTGGCGCAGGCAGTTCCCACACCAAGCCTGCCCCGGAATTCTGGCACGAACTCAGCCGATCTGCTGACTGATATGTTCGCCTCCAACGCCACCACCGCGCCCGCCGCCGTCGCCTCATCCTCCTCTGGTGCCGCCGCTGCACCCTCCGCCAACAACTTCAACCAGCCAGACTTTGCCAACTTCTCTTCGATGGCATCAAACTTCAACCCAGCTGCTCCATTGCCAGCTAGTACACCATCAGCAATGACCTCTCTATTCCCTTCAGGTAGCAGTAGCACCTGTCGAACACCTGTCAAAGTTTGACACGCTTGAGATTAGCCTCAGTTCCGCGCGTGTTTGTCCCGCCCTTGACATTGACATCTGATGCGGTCGTAGCGTAACAACTTGTCATATTTCTGTGTGATAGATGACAGTGAGAAATCGGACGTGCTTGACACGCCCATGTCGTTGTCAACACCAGGTAAAACTACAAATGGCCAATATGTCATTTACACCCTCCATACTGCTGTACCCGTCGTAATCACATGAGGGGTGTCACGAGATGAAAGCTGGTGCGCGATGCCATATGCCAGTCATCACTGTCTAGAGCTGTAAAGAAGTGCATCTGTAGCATACTGAAAAAGTGGAGTCGTTAGAATCTTACACGGCTCTATGACTTGATACGAATACTAACTGGCAGTTGGCGCTGCGCACCCGTTTTCCCGCGCAGCAATGATTTCTATCGATCACTTGATCTGTTATCTGTCCAATTACTCTGGTGCACCGGATTTGCCTGTTTTCTGTATCACCGTTTGGTTGTTTGGGTATCACACACTACAGCGCTGAGAGATTAGTATGTATAATGTCACTGTTCGAACTTATGTCCCGGAAAATTCTGATGTGAATGGCAGGAGCAGAAAACTCCTCAACCAGAGCTGTCTACCATGAGAGTGTCAGAGCTCTGCTTATCTTTGTCACTTGGTCTCCAGTTTTACTCTGACAGGCGGGTTGTTCAAGCTTTGGCGTATTTATCTAATAGACTTTCCGTCAAAGCTTCCAGCTGGATAATATTTAGTGCAGGAGGTACAAGTATTGTGATTATCATCTTAAAATTGACAAAAGCTACGATCCCCCAACCCTTGAACCCTGTTGAAAAGATAACTCCTTGTTGAAAAAATAACTGCCCAAAGCGGAATGTGCTGCATGTGTAGCAATATTGTAAGTGTATGTACTAAGCATTGGCTGATTGGATGTGGAAGTAGCAAAAGTGTATAAATTATGCAGACATGCCCATCAAATACCGACGGAAGAGCTCAGACGAATTTTTCCATTCAATAGTTGCCGATCCACTGTAATAAAATGGAAGTGATTCTGGTATTAGAAATGTAATTGATATAAATATGGTATTAATATTAATTGCGTATGCACATGTAATGTACATAACCCAAAAGTTGTTCGGAAATCTAAACATCGACCCACTCGCCAGTCCCCTGATAGGCAGCTCTGACCTCTGCTCCCCGTCGCTAGGCAACGAACTAGGGTGAAAACTGAGTGGATGTTTGGCTCGGATATAGAATTCGCCTGATTGAGCAGATTGCCTCTCACCGATTGCTCGACGATCTTGATTGGCTGATCTTAGCGACGGTAACCTGAATGTTTGACGTGAATCCTTATCTGGACTAACAGTACCACAACTACTGCCGTGTGCACTGGTAGCCGCGCATTGTGTCAAGGTCGGTCTGAGGTCTATAAGATGTATGTCTGTACGCACAGGTTCCTCGCAGCCAGTAGCAGCACCAGCCAGCAACTCTACCCAGTGGTCCACACTGACAGTCGACCCCAACTCGGGCGGGGACAAGTATGCCTCGCTCTCCGGTCTCTTCGCCGATGACATGCCTAACCCTCAACCAGTCGTCAGCAGTCAGGCGTCAGTCAACTGGAACAGTATCAACTGGAGCGGCACTGCTGCTGTCTCGGCAGCGCCTACCGCTGCACCTTCTGCAGGTAAGTAGCAGTTGTAGCGAGACTTTGTATCATGTAAGTGAGAGGATAATAATGCAAAGACTTTGTAGGTCAGCCTGCTATGAGCTGGGGAGCCACGGCCAGTCAGCCCACTCAGGGCGGTGTGTTTGGGCAGCAGCCTACCGCATCATCCAGTACAGGTAATGCAGTCTACTACTTCCTGGGAAAACCTGGGGAATACTGAGGTGACGATTTATATAAATGTTTTGAGTGCAGGTGTGAATCCGTTCCTGGTCTCCGCCTCGCCAGCCGTTGTCCCGCAGCCTGCTGCTAGCTTTGGGATGGCGACCCAGTCGGCGGGTCAGCAGCAGGGATTCCCGGGTTTCCCAGCTCAAGCTCCCGCCACGCAGACCAACCTCAGCACTGGCTATCCATACCAGCAACCTCAGGTCGGTACGCCACACTGCAGTGTTGTCAGCCACTGTTTAGTATGATATGTTTAGTATATCAACCTCTGTTGGCTTAGCTGCAATACTGTAAACTGGAAAATGAATGCCAGAAAAAGCCAATTGTGATTTGCTATAATCGCATAAATTGCCTTTGCAGTATTTTGTCTTTTAGTCATGAGTTATTGGAATTCACATTTATTTTATAGCAGAAGTAATTTACGATTTGTAAAGTTCAGTCAAGATCGCAATTACCTTTAATCACAATCATTTTCCGGTCTACAGTAGTCCAAAATCATCTTCTGCTCGTAACTTTTAATCACGCGCTCCCTCACTGATATCAGCTGCGTTTCTGTCATTTATCCTTCTCTGTTATGTTATGATTATCATTGCTGCCTCAGGTCAGTCAGACAAACCCGTTTGGTGGGAGTGGCTTCAACGCGTTCCCCAACCAGGCAGCTGCCAATGTGGCCGCACCATTCGGCTCAGCACAAACACAAGGTTTCCCATCTCAAAATGGGATGAATGCTCAGTGGGGCGCTCCATCACAATCAACCAATCATTTCGGAGGTAGTCAACAATGGGGAGGAGCTACAACCACCCCAGCCAATCAGTGGGCAGCACCTCCAGGCGCCAAACCAGCTGCCGTTAATCCATTCCTGGTGAGTTCTAGCTACTCAAAGGTAGATGGCTGATATGGAGTTATCCTCCCTTGTACATTAATCAATTACCATTCCCTGGGAGACACTAACACTCTAATGCTGAGGAGAGCTGTGTTTTAGGTGCAGTACCCATATCCATTTCATGTATCTTTATGTCCCAATGCGTGTCTAAGCTTTGCTAGGAATCTTTGTACCTCACCTTAATTCTAAGTAAATATGAAATAGCGGCCATAGCTGCCATAGCTGCCATAGCTGCCATAGCTGCCATAGCTGCCATAGCTGCCATAGCTTTCTAAGAAACGATGAGACAAGAAAAAAGTGGCAATAAATGGACAGCTTAGTGCGGAGATGGGGACCATGGCTTACAATAACTGAGCTCTAGTAACTAGCAAACTCTGGCCCAGATAGTCGTAGTCATGGACACGTAGTCATGGAAACGGTATCAATGTGCCAGTATATATTATCTATCAGGGCTCTATGGTATCTACTGGCCACAGCTTAGTACTGAATATCTCTCCCTTGTCGGTTTCAAGTCAGAGAAAGAAAGAAGTTTGTGTCATTTAATTTTCACATGTCTGATGTTGAAGACACCACTGCATGTATTACCTGCGATTATTGACTTGGACTTTACTTCTATTTCAGACGCAAGTGCCCGGCACCGTGGGCGCTGGACAACCACCTGCAGCCACCAACCCATTCTTATGATTATCGTTCATTGAAGCTGCTGCTGAAACTGAAGCCAAAGTTCAAACTATGCCTGTAATTGTTAGAGAGATGACAATGACACTTACAAACACTGCACTGCAGCCGGCCAACAATCGCCCAAACCAGAAACAGACATACGACTGTGATGTTATCTTGCTCTCTCTCTCTCTCTCTCTCTCTCTCTCGTTTCTCACCTCCTCCTCCACCTCACGCTTCAACTGCTATTTTGAACAACAGTTGAGAGTAAATTGAGAACTTCAGCAAACTAATGGTGCTTGATGTGGCTCGAAGTTGTAATGTAACCACACTCCAATGATGGATGGCCATCCTTGTCTCCGTCAGCTATCAACATTGTCGCTACGAATATGTCCTTATCATCGCCACGCTGTCATCAGTTAGTTTATCACATTAATATAACTCTTATTTCTCAAGTTCTCTAGTTTGTATTGTTTGCTATATGTCTAAAAATAACGCATGCGAGTCAAATCGAATCCATGGGCAAACACATTTACAGCCGAAAAACTTGTGAAGTTGAGAACATTTCTACGATTCTTGTTTACTGCTGGAGTTCTATTGGAGAATACCGAGAGTGCGAGAGCTGCTACTATGAAACATCAATTCTCACAGAGAATAGAGAAAAGCAGGAAGTTGTGACAGAGAGGACCAAAGAGACTTAGTAAGAGAGAGAAAGTGACACAGTGAAACAGGTTGTTGGTCCTGAAGAGATGCTAGAGTTGGTCTGTTGTTTGGAGTGGAGAGGTTAGGCGACAGCCATCAGAATCTGATTCGTTTGGTGGATCAGATGGTTGGCACTGAGGTAAACGGCGCTTCTCCTGCAACACAAGAAATAAAGCTGTAACAAGTCGCTGTGACGGCGTCGGGTGTTGCGGTGTGATAGAAATTAAACCAATCAGACAGCACAGACACCAGGTAGAGCGATTAATGGTCCCTTGTCTCTCGGCGCATGCAGTGGTGCGGACAGACGGAGGTAGAGAAGAAATTGAGATTATCTTTGGTAAAGCAGCCGACGCTAATGACACGTGAGATTGCAAACCGCATTGTCAGCAAATCAGCATAAAATCTGACACTAGTGAGATGTCTGACGGACTGCCTATATCAGTGTAGTACTAGATAGAGAAATGGTCCTACGTGTAGTACATCATGCCCAAATGCCAGCAATGTAGATTTCATCCATAGCTTTGATGCATGGGGATATGATGTTATAACTATCTGATGATGACATGACATCAGTAGACTTGATGAACATGGATAAATTTTGTAGACGTCTGATGACGTCATGATGAGAAATATCGGGCTCGCACACGCAACACGGAAACAAGAAAAAGTCTAAGTGGAAATGGTAAGCTTAGTTTTAACCTATGGCAACAAGGTCAAGGTTCCAAAGATTATAAAATCTGCAGAACTAAGCAAGAAAAACGCAATCTAACACGAGAGGGTTCCAAGAAATCACAAAACAAAATGACACCTACCGTGCGGCGTTCAAGTGCCTGGACAAGAAGATAAACTGGATCGTGAGACACGTGACGTGACGCAAGTTAATCGTTGCAATTAGTGGACATTTTGTGACACGAATCAAAGTTGAATCCTTAAAACCAGGGGGGGGGTAATTCTCCGCTTTACTTACTTGTTATCTTTGAAAAACTCTTTGAGTGTCGTACTAAATCGCTTTGAATACTTTACAAACTCCTTTTTCTTCTTCTCCAAGTTGACCTTCTCGTCGACAGAGTGGACCTGAGCATACACCTCATTGACAGCATCCAACAGGTGCTTGATGGCATTGGCTATGTCTCTAGAAAGACAAGCAGGTGTCTAGTGACATTATGCTGCAGTGCACCTGTTTGGTGAAGAGGTTGAGAGTGTAATGGCTGCCATGCTTGTCTTTGGAAATTTACTGGTGATTGAAGAAAGGATCAGGGAATGGTCACTGCAACCTGAGGTGAGAATTCTCTGGATTACTAAAATAATGCCTGTTTCTATATCTATGTACTCATCCCGATGTGCCTATATCTATGTACCTATATGTATACAAGTGAGAGAGCATGGTGTTCTTAGAGTGCCAATCAGCCTAGCATTCCAGGACCGCGTGGTGTACACCCTCTCAACGAGTTGTATACAGGATAGTTATCTCAAACGTGATAAGAAGCTGCTTACTTGATCGTGTCTAAGAACTTCTTGCGATCAGAGATTTCGGCTGGGATCCGCCCTAAGATTGCCTTGAGGCTGTTACTGCGTTGTTGAAGATTCGTCAGAGCCGGTTCCCTTCGGCGTCCGATGATGTCATGCTGCTTGCCTGACCCTTCCAATCTACACAGATGACATCCGTAATCAAATATTGCCCACCATAAACAGCTATGGCATTCATGAAAATAAACTTGTAAGTATTTTCTCGCCAGATGTACATGCGTTCTCATGAAAGTGATCTGAGATTCTTTCATCCGTACTTACTTTAATATCGCCTCACTTATGTCTACGTGGTCATCAATGTGCGACCGGTTTAAAATTCCATTCACGAAGAACTCGGTAAAACCCGGATAGAACGTTTCAGTTGCCTCCCATGTCTCTCCCAGCAGGGTGGGGCTATTTGAGCTGCTCTCAGCCTCCAACTAAATAAGAAAGAACGAAATATTGGATCAACATATGCCATACAATATATGACATCGGCTCATCGACGCTCGTAAGTTCTTACGTCTTTCAATATGGGCTTTAGCACGCAAGGAAAAGCCATTTCCACCATCAGCTTTTGCGTAGCATGGCTTTCATCCACTCCAGCAGCCATCCTAAAGCTATCCGAGCCACACTTTCAAATGCACATACTAACACAGCATATGATAATAAAGAGCTATCCGTAATACAATTGTGCGTTTTGCATACCTTGGATGTAGAGGAGGAAGTGACCCGGGTTGAAACAGTGCAGTCGGATCACGGAAATCTAATCCAACGTCTACTAAAGAATATTGGCACAATTACTCGTAGTAGACACCCAACTGAATATATTCAGAGGTAACTCAGATTTTCAGGAGTATCTAAATTAGAACGTGGCTACGATCAGCCCAGTTTTTAGCAGAGAAAGCACAATTCGTAAGCTCGTAGGTGGGGTCCCTCTCTTCTACTTCAAGAACAAGTCCGACGAATTAGATTTCTTAAAAGGTCGATTGACAGATTGGGCGCGATGAGCTACGTACCAAATATTCTCCACTCGGAGACATCTCAGTCTACGTACTGAACTAACTAGATGGTATTCGGTACCTCTCGATAACGATACAAACATCGGCGCTAATTGGAGGATACTGGTGTTAGAGTCCATCGCAAAGCGATGTATATACCGTTCTATAACATAGTGTTTATTTATATTTCTCATTTGATATTTAGTGTAAATATTTCATTAACTTCTCGCCTTATAAAATTTTATTTTCTGAAAAAAGGTTGTCCCGGAGTGCTTTAGTATTTTTTACATGAAATGGAAAGTAGTCGCGTCCTCGAGACTGCTCTCTTGAAAGAGTCGTATCGTGGTAGATTATCCTTCTCTTTTTACTGTTCTTTCTGTTTCGTGCCATCTGTATATGAAACATACTCGTCATTGTCAGTAGTATGGGTTCGAAATTCTTGTTCTACATATCTATACATCGATGTATGCAACTTCTCCGTCCGATTGCAGAACCGTGCAATATATCGAGCCGTAGCGATTAACGGAAATGTGTCACTTGTGGATTATCATGTCGCATACGGCTCCGCGGATTCCTATGGCTACGAGTACACAACTGCTCCACTTCACGCCTATCAACTTATACCGTCTCAAAGTAGTTACTGATAATTCTGCAGCATGTTGACGTATTAACTCGAAGCACTGAATACCAAAGATGTCTGCAAGAATTGAACTACTTGAAAAGCTGGTCAATCGCTCGTGCCTATCTACACAGAGAGCAACACACAAGCATGTGATTAGTATGTTTTTTTTCTTTCTCTCGTGGCAAGCCCTTCCAGCTTACATCGATTTCTATAAAAATACTATGAAACAATATATCTGTTTAATTTCAGTTTCCGATTTCTTTCTTTCAGCCATTGGAGGTAAGGTTTATGATAAGACTGAAGACGACAGAGAAAAGCGACATCAACAAGAACTCGATGAGGCGGTTGCTGCTGCTGAGGCTAAGGCTGAGAGAGAGAAGAGACAAGCTCTGTTTAAACTCAGGAAGTTATTGAATGAAGAGAGGTATCAAGCACTGATGAAACAGAGGGAGCACTTTGAAGAGGTGGCTAGGAGAGTTGCAGAACAGAGAGACAGGTTTGATGTTTCAATCTGCCATCTCAAGCAGACTTTGATATACACAATACTGAAATTTAATCTCAACTGCAGCAAATGTCTTCTGCTTTGACAGACTTGAAGCTGAGAAGATGGCAGAGCTGACTCAAAAAATGGAAGAAGAGAAGGAAGAAGCTCTGAAGCAGCAGTGGCAAGAGGCACTGAGACAGCAGGCAGAAGCTGTGAGACTTGCCTGTGAGGAATTGACTAAGCAACTCAACAGGGAGCACCGCTTGGACAAAGAAATGACTGTAGCCAGCGAGCTGAAGAGAGCGAGGGTTTGTACTTACAGACTCTTCTACCTAGCCTGGACCTTCCCCTGAAAATCGGTCGGAAAAAACAGTTGTCTCACTGGTCAACCGTTGGAGAAATGTTGTTTAGACTAAGATTATGCTCGTTGAATGCTGCAATGAGCTCTATTTTTGTACCTTTGGATTTTTTCATTGCATTTCTGGGCTCTCTGACACGTATTTCCACTTGCTCTCAAGTTATGGGATTTGATAGCCCAGCCAGCTCCTGCCAGTATAGCATAACTTTAGACCTAAAAACAAATACTGGATAATAGTAATAATAATAATAATAATAATAATAATAATAATAGTTTAAATAAGAAGTGAAACTAAAGGACCTGCTGCGGTTTTCACTATACCTTGATGTATGAACTGGAAAGTAGCAAACATGCAATGTCACGGTTGATTAGATGTCAATGAATATCTTTACCTGCACTGTTGGTTTACCCGCGGATTTCTATCAGTACAGATTTCAGTTACATGATAGAGGAGAGATTATCTCATTTCATTTCTGTATGAATCAGTGTTTTTCAACTGCAATGGGATTCATTTTCTAACCGTAGGAAGGTTTTAAAAGGCGTCTTGAACAAGCGCTTGAACAGAACACGAAGAGGTGCGAACAGCTCGCTGCAGAAGAAGCAGCGAGAGTGGCTCAAATCCACGCAGATGAAATAACCAGGCAGGAAATACGGTAGTTATATGCCCTTGCTTGACTATCTTTCTTATTCTTATACAGACATCTATATGATGTTTTCTATTGGCAGCTATGGTGAATTGAAAGACAAATACACTGCGGAGCATTCTCATAGACAACGAGTCGAGAGAGACTTTCTGGTTAGTAATATATACTTTTGTAAGAACATGACCTCGCATTGTTCTGCTTGTTCCCATATCATGTCACGCCATCAAAATTTATCAAATATTCTATTAGATGAAACGGTCACAGGCAATCACCTGCCATCACCTGCAATCACCTGTATAGCACCCGCAATTACCTGCATAGCGCCATTAGGTGTTAAATATGACAGAAATCACTAGTAAACTTGTTGCCTAGCTACTCCGCTGTCGTGATAACTGTCTTACTATCATCAGCATACACTGTACTCGTATTTATTGTAGCATAAACGGTAACGATTTTGAGTGATTGAACTATATCATTGTTGAAATAATAACAAAATCGAATGAACACCAGTAAGAGAAGATGACTCCAAGTAGCAATAGCAGATATTTTGATCGCGTCACTGAGCAAATCATTATATACTAATATATAAACTAAACCTCATTATCAATACAACGAGTACAGTGTGTTGATTGCCATTCGTAAGTCTTCTGCTCCCTGATTAGACTGTTCATGAGAATTATATAACAATACAGAACTTAGTTGGGAACTATGTTATATAGAAATTGTCCTCTCCTACAACCCCAGCGTCAGGTATGATAAGTAGAAGTTACAATGGTATTGTATGGGAGTTGTCCTCTCCTACAATCCCAACACCCGGTACGATAGGTAGGAGTTACAATGGTCTAGTATGAGCGTTTTCCTACTAACTACTGGTGGGATAGGTACAACGACAGTTGGTTGATGTTTTAGGAGTTACAGACGGACTATCAGAGGTTCATGAACTACACAGACGGTCGATACAACTCCGACTACATGATGTTACTGAGGAGACACGGTATGCGGCTGTCAGAGAAGAGAATGAGCGACGTCTCTGAATATCAGGAGAAACCTCTCAAAGAAATACTACTGCCGCTACGCAAGTGATCACGAGTCGGAAATCATTTGTTAGGATACTATGCGCGCTGTAGACAGTGCAAGCTTCTCTCTCTCTCTTTCTGCTCAACATTTGTGGATAAGTTTTATCCAATCAGATTTAGGCTTGTTATCCAATCAGGAGTAAGCACACTATCCACACTATCCCCAGTACTCGCTCGCTTTATGCTGATTTAGTTTTTTATCCCAAATTTTGTATTTCTATAAGAACAGTCCAATACACGCTCCAGTGGTGACGACAATGTGGCGTACCAAGTGTAGTGTATGGAACGTAATTAAAGTACGAGCATCCTATTGACCAATCAGATTCAAGATAAACAAATATAGGTCAGCCTATGAGGCATCATGGCACCGGAAATGGGAGATCATACATGTGTAGAGAATTAGTGATTGAAGTCCATAACAAAAAGTTTGTAACTCTCCTGGAGACTTCATTCTACACAGGAGTAGAAGCCGGTGGAGGCTCTTGGTGATTGTGTGGGTTCCCATTCTGAAAGATGAACAACAATAGGTATCAGGAATTAGCGAAGCTAACTTGTTTTACACAAATTCAAATTTAACATACTGTAGAGTCTGATCCTGCGCTGGGGTTCATCAGGGGTAGATGGCTGCCAGGATTGTTATTCTCCTCATCTAGAGCAGTAGCAATCAATCTCATTCATCCTAACAGCAACTCGCTCAGTTCATTGAAGAATCTTCCAATAGCTCAAAATTTCATTTGAAATCTTTTCCCATCACTCCCCAGCTTTTCCCATCACTCCCCAGTTTGTAGCGATAGTTTTTAGTCTCTTTATAATTTCGGCTCCGTGTATTCCCTTGTAAAGAATTAGCACTGGTTACTTGCTTACGAGCTGCTCTGCTTAGAAGTTCACATGTTAGACTATCCAATAACCCGGGAGAAAGGTATGAATGACTAGAGCTGTGGCACAAACTGCGCAATATACCATGAGGTGCTTGTCAGGTTGTCATGATATCAGTAAAGATTTCTTTGATAATTAGTCAACTGAAGAGCAATACCTGCTGGTGGCCTTGAACTTGAACTATTGTCAGCAAACTCAACCAGGCATCTGCTGAGACGAGTGCTGTGAACAACTGAGTTCCAAGCTGAAACAAAGCAATGAAGAACAGAGTTGAACTCGGAACCAGATGGTGATGAAATCGCAAAAGTTGAATGCTGGTCAACTCTTGCGGTCGGTCTTGCGCTTGTCGCCGCCACAATCGTTAACTGGCGCACACTATCGCAGGCATCGCCGACAAGCCAGCGCAAACACTTCATCGACAGTTACGATTAGTGTGAACCAGGCTTATGAGTAATGCATTGGTAGCTCACATCTGCGCAGTCTGGGAACGCAGCAGACGGACAGAAAGAGGAGGAGAATCAGGCAGAGCACTACTATGACGACTATTGCCCACTCGGGTACACGGGAGGAACTGTCTGCTGACGTCTGAGCCGTGACTGATGTCACTGAAGATATGGCTGAGGTCATGGAAGATGAGGTTGCTGGTATGAAGGTACAGTCTGAAACAGGATATGACATGACGAATAATGTTATTTGCGTGTAACAGCTAAGCTAATCCTGTTGGCATATTCTATATTGCCATACTAACTTATAGTGTTGCCAACCCCAAATAGCAGAAAGTCATAGATTCCAGTAATCTTTAAATAGTACCACATGCCACACATGCTGCCTTGAAACCCACTTTATGGCAGTACATAGCCACTCACTTATCGCCACTCATTGCCCACCAATCAGCTTCTGTGGGCCTGTGGAGCTCACAGAAATCTAAAGTAGTGAATTGGCTGCTCCAGAAGCTTGATGAGACATACATCTAGTGAGTGAAATTGTACTGCTGGCAACAGCGCATATCTACTGTTTTCTGTTGACATGCATATGATGGCTGGTATTGAATACAGTGGCTTTACCGCCATTTTCATTGGTCACACTAGACGTATTGG
>ERZ1740065.687-NODE-687-length-18734-cov-4.553402_pt1 | contig 18734 bp, 8 predicted proteins | sample MGYA00581738_ERZ1740065 | MGnify/ENA primary metagenome ERZ1740065 (study PRJEB43018, sample SAMN04849749) | marine metagenome | isolation source: floating plastic debris | place: Pacific Ocean | collected 2008-09-01 | study: EMG produced TPA metagenomics assembly...
CTTAATGTCTTTGCCGGCACAGGGAATTTTACATCCTCCCCCCTCTCCGACTTTGATGGTCATCCAATCGTTGAATTTTTCGTTGCCGATTTGTAAAAGACGGGCCTTGAGCTGGGCAAAGTCTTTATCGCTAATGGCATTATCCGAGCCTTTTTGCTGGCTGAACTCAATTTCCATCAAGGAAGTAATCGTACAGGCCTCCGTATCGTATTCCAATAGGGGGACCCGGCTCCACCCTCCCTCGGCCGTCCGCCGGACCCGCTCCCGAATCAGGTTGCCCTCGCGTTCTTGAGTACCGGGTACTTCGTGCCCCAGTTGCTGGGGATAGGGCTCAAACTCTTCCCGCTGAATCAAGGGTCGCAGCGACGGATGCGCCGTACGCAACCTAGGCCGCATCGGTGGATCGGGTCTGGCCTTGGCCCGGACCCAGCTCGCCTCCTCCCCCATCTCCGGTGCTTCCTCCGGTCTTGCTTCGTCCGGGGAAGAGACCGCCTGGCGTTGAACGACCGGTTTGGGGACGCGCTTCGAGGCGAGCGACGGTTCTTGATCCACCCCGCCTCCCTTGGCATCCCAAAGCGAACGCCGGATGGAGCGGGAGGATAGTGAAAGGGGAACGCTCAGCATAAACCGGTATATTTACGGAGCCGAGCCACTTACTTCCCGCCGTAGCCCTGCTGAACCACGTGGGTCAGTTCGTGCGCCAGCAGGTGTTGGCCGCCCTTGCTCTCGGGTTGGTACTGCCCGCTGTTGAAGTAAATGTCCGAACCGTTAGTGAAGGCGCGGGCGTTCAGTTCCTGATTCATCTGTACGGCCGACGAATCGGTGTGGACCCGGACCCGAGAAAAATCAGCACCGATGCTTTGTTCCATGCCCTGCTGTACTTCCGGGGACAGGCCCTGACCACCGCCCCGTTGGCCCACCAGTTGCTGCTCCAAGGAGGCACTGGCCGCCGCGGGGCCGTTGCCCTTCATCTGCAGTGATTCCTCTTCCTCTTCCATCCCCCCCATCAGCTGGATAGCGGGCGTTCCCGACTGGAAGGATTTCATCTGGACCTCCTCTTCTTCCTCCATGCCCCCCATCCGTTGGATGGTCAGACCGCCGGTACTCGAAAAGGGATTCATCTGCAATTCCTCGTTCTGGCGCCCCCATCGCAGGCGTCGCGGTGCTCTCTACGTGGATCGGCTACGAGGTCGGCCTCGCGTTCGAAGTGGTCGTTGGCCTGGCCCAGTTGTAACTTGGCCTGGACCGGGGGGCGATTTTGTAAGGGAGCGAATTTCATACGAATCGTGATTTTAGCGATTGGTTAAAGGGTGCGACCGTTTTTACGCAGTTCTTTTTTGATGCCCCGTAAAATGTCCTCCATTCGGATGGTGTGGTCGCCACGCTTGAGTGCCATGAGGGCACAGTATTGGACCACGTTGATGATCGGTCCACCCGCCAGCTCATAGCGTTGGGCAATGCCCGGTAGGTCTACTGCCTCGTCGAGGGTACACTGGGTGGGAAAACCCCGCTGCCACAACTGGCGCCGTTCGCCGGGGCCGGGCATGGGAAAATGGATGATCGACTGAAAACGACGCAAAAAGGCATCGTCAATATTGTTTTTGAGGTTGGTGGCGAGGATGACCAAGCCGTCGTATTCCTCGATGCGTTGGAGGAGGTAGGAGACCTGCTGGTTGGCGTAGCGATCGTGGGCATCTTTGGTACTGGTCCGTTTGCCAAAGAGGGCATCCCCCTCGTCAAAAAACAGGATCCAGTTTTTGTGCTCGGCTTTGTCAAATACCTTGGCCAGGTTTTTCTCGGTTTCTCCAATGTATTTGGATACCATCTGCGACAGGTCCACGCGGTAGATATCCAGTACCATCTTTTTGGCCAAGAGCATAGCGGTCAGGGTTTTTCCCGTACCGGGGGGCCCGTGGAAGAGGACCTTGTAGCCGGGTTTGAGGACGCGCTTCATGCCCCAGTCGTCCAGTAGGGTTTCCTTGTGAGCCAGCCAGGTTTCGATCTCGTCGATTTGGGTGCGCGTGGCCGGTTCGAGGACCAGGTCCGGCCATTCCAGGGGGGTACTGATGTAGCGGGCGGGAAAATCGGAGCCAAAGTTGGGTTTGCTCCACACGCCACGGGTGATCAGGTCGAGTAGGTCGGGGGAGATGAGCAATTGACCGTTGAGTTGGGGTTCGCCGCGGGCGGGTTCGGCCAGCCAGAGGCTTTTACTGCGTACGAAAAAATGGTCGCGGTCAAAACAGCGCAGCAGGGCAAACCGCCGTTCGAGGTCGTCGCCGGCCAGGACGAACATCACGGTTTCGCCGGTGGGTAAAAAACCCGCGTGGTCCTGACCAATTTTTCCTCCAAACTCGGTAAAGATGCGCTGCGTGGCGCTGTTTTTTTGGATAAAGACGTCGAGCAATTCGGGTTTGATGTGGGGAATGGCGGCGAGGATCAGGAGGAAGCGTTCGGCAAAGCCCAGTGTATTGTCGCGTACAAAGTGGGCGTAACGCGAGTTGCTGTGACTCAGGTCGGGGGGTGGAATGTCGAGTACATCCGCGTAGTCGGTTTCCTGCTGGGCATTGAGTGCCGAACGCACCCGTAGGATGTCGCGTAGCCATTCGATTTCGCCCTGCAGATCGCGGGCGTTGGATAGAATATGATTTTGCTTCCCTACCATTTGACGTTGAGGATATAGTCGTTCCAGGGTAATTTGATCACCGACAGGGGCCAGGGCAAACGGTCCAGTAAAATGTCCAGTCCCGTTCTTTCTACCTGTAGCAGCCAGCCGCTTTGCTCCGTGGTCAGTAGGCCGCTGCGCAGGATAAAACCGCCCCGCAAGCTGGCCACCGAACTTTTCTTGAGCACTTTCCAGTTGCGAATCACCACCTCCAGTAGGTGTTCGCATTCTTCCCGCTCCGTCTCCGTCAAATCCAGTTGGAGGGGCACAAAGTCTTCTACCGCCAAGCCGCAAAGCAACTTGGCCACCACCCAAGCGGGCTCCTCCGCCGGCTCGTCGCCCCGGGCCAAATAATGGAGCAGGTGTACCCCCTTTTCCCGAGCCGCCCGATCGACAAACTGCCCGTCTGCCACCAAGCCCAGCTCCCGAAAGAACAGCTGAAGGTAGGGCCACAACAAAACCAGTCCCACCTGATCGACGACCAACCCCTCTTCGGTGGGCCGTGGGGAAAGGCTGGGCACGGCTGGGGAGCTGCGCAGCTGTTGAGCTGCGCGGCCGCTGGTAGCAGCGCGATCGGAAAGTCCCAGCGCTTGCTTAACGGCCGACTGAAAAGCAACCCACCGTTTGATCTTTTCCATCCGGGCCGCTGGAGTCGCCAAGACCCGGAGCAGTTTTTCCGTCCGCTGTACCTGACCGGTCCCTTGGTATTCCAGCAAGGTCTCGGCCAGTTCGGTTTCGAAGGCTTCGCGTTGCGGGGTGGACCAGGGCGTGGCCACCCAGTAGGTACGGAGAATTTGTCGTAGCCGGCGCCAGGTGTCTTGGATCGCCGGACCAGCGGAAGACTGTGGGCTGGATACCGCCGGTGGCCCCGCAAGGGGGGCGGACGGGGCTGTTGGGACGACTCCTCCCCCATTTTCATCCATCCGATCCAACAGCCGACGCCAGGGCAAAGTAGCCAGCAAGCGACGGCGAACCGCACGCGAGCCGCACGCTTGGGCCATAAAAGTCCAAATCCGACTGGGCGTCTCTTGCAGGACCTTTTCTACCAGTTGCTGGACCGATCGCTGTTCGGTGGGCAACCACCAGGGCAAAACGCCATTTTGCCAGTAAAAGCAAAGGGCCGTGGCCCAATCGCGAGCCAGAGTGGAGTGGGTCGAGGAAGAAGCTGGAGGAATCACCTTTCCCCAGCTTAGGCTATCGGGCGCCCGGCCCTCCCGGGCCCGATGGACCGTTTCGGCCAGTTGATCGGCCAACAAGCTCCGAACCCGCTGGCTAATTTGCGACTCCAGGTTGACCTCGCTCAGGCTACCCAGTTCCAGCTCCAGTCGGTCGATGCACAGCAGGACATCCGGTGGTACCCGAGCCGACAGTTCCCGATCCAGGATGCGGGGCAGCTCCTGACGGACCCACTGGGATATCCGGTCGGGAATCCGTTGGGCCGCCGATGCGTCCGCGACGCTGATTTCGACGATCTGCCGTTTGACGATGTGGCTCGGGGAGCGCTGCATAAGCCTCGGTTATTTCAATATTAAATGATCGTCGACGTCTTGGAGGTAATCAGTCGTGGCCTTCTGCTTACGTTCCGTCCGCCAGGCGCTGACGGTGGTCTTGAATTTCACCCGGGAGCTGTTGTTGTAGGCCACGCCCGTTTCTTTAAGCGTATCGTTGATTCCCGCCCGATTGGTACTGGAGTGGAGCAGCGCGGCCCGATCGAGGTAGGCCAGGGTCAAGGCTTTGAGTCCCGCTTTTTGCTCGCTGATGCGCCCCTTATCTCCGTTTAAGTTCTCGACCAGGATATCGCGTTCACGGCTAAACTCCGCATTGAGGTCGCTGGCCGTAAGGGAGAAATCCGTAGTGATGATATTGACGGTATCCGAGGTGCTCTGCAGGATCGGATCGGGACCTTGCCCCGTCCCGACCAACTTGATGGTATCGGCACGGTAGGTTTCAAAGTTGTTTTGGTAAAAAATATCTACGATTTGGCCCTCCTCCGAAACGCGCTCCAAGCCCAGGCGTTCAAAAAAGATGTCCGGGATCACGTTTAAAAAGGGGAATAATTGGAAATCGATATTAGTAGCGTTGGCCGTAAAGGTACGGATGACGGCGGCGGGTGGCAAATAGCCCACGGGAGGACTTACCGTGATGGCTTGTTCGCCAACGGGTACGTTTTCAAAACGGTAGCGGCCGTCCAGGTCCGTCACCGCACCCAAGTTCAATTCTTCAATCAGTACCTGTACTCCAATCATGGGGCTGCGCTCGTTGTTCTCCAAGGTATACACCTCCCCCCCAATCGTCACCATCCGTTGCTCTTCGATATCGATGACCAGGATGAAGATGCTGATGGTAGAAGCGTCGACTACTTCATCCCGCGCTCGATCGTAGATTTCGTAGCCCATCTCGTCAACCAGCAGGAGGCGGTTCACAATCTGGCTCTCGATCTTTACGGCGGTGGGATCGACGGTATAGCGCAACATCTGTTTGTTCAACAGTGGATTGGGTTCGTAGGGAGCGTTGTAAAAACTGGCGCTGCCCAGCTTGGGATCCGCCGTGATGCGCACTTCGTAGATGCTGGGATCGTAGAGGTTGTTGAGGACCTGCATTTCCAAATCGACGTACTCGTAATCCTCCGGGAATTGGGGGTTGATGGGTTCGCCATTGGGGTCGGTCTCCGGGAGATCGGGCCGGCGGCGGAAGGTGACGACTCCGCACTGGGGACTCGCCAGGGGGTCGAGGGAGACGACGTCGGGAGGCAAATCGGCACAATCGTCACAGCAGATATAAGGCAGGGAGAAATCGCCAATCACCCGACCGTCGAGCAGTTCGGCCAAACGGTTGATCTCGGCTTGCTCCTCGGGGGTAGTCTCGGGGCTGACCCGAAGCCGGCGGATCTGGCCTTCCAAGCGGGCGATTACTTCAACTGCCGCCTGCCGCTCCGTTTCGACCGCCTCCATCGTTCCGCTAGTACTGGTTGGAGGTTGCTCCTTATTGCCGGTAGTCGCGGTCATTTTTTTAAGTTTACTCAAGTCCCGCATCATCTCTTCCAGCATTTCCCTTTGCTGATCTAGGGCCGGTTGCTCCGCGTCCAGCGTAAAGTCACCGGCCGCGGCGGGGCTACCCGTATCCTCGGGCGCATCGAACTCGTGGGGCAGTTGGTAGAGTAGGAAAAAGGTTCCCCCGGGGACGACTCCAGCCTGGTGTTCGAGGCCGGGATGCAGCCGTTTTTTAACGGCAAACTGTTGCATTTGTACGGCGCGTTCGATCCGCGTATTGAGCGTATCCACCAGTAGCCGAATATTGATGTAGGGATGAATGGCGACGGCTTGCAGAATGCGGTGAATCAGGCAAAGGATGTAGTTGGTAATCCAAGCCACCAGTGCGTTGGTAAAAATCGAGGACTTGTCCGCCCGCAATTTCATGTTGTCGATGTTGACTTGGAGGATGCACTTGTAGGCCGCCAGCCAAGGACTCAGGTCCGTCATTTGCTTGATGTCCTCATTCGTAGCCGCAATCAGACGTGCCAGACAGTCGTTGAGCTGGCCGATCAAATCCAGGTCGTCGTTGGTGGAGGAGCTGACGAAACGACTGGACCGGCTGTTCTTACTGCGCGTGCCGATATCATCCAGATCATCCAGATAATTGATGAGTCGTAGGGCAACCTCAAAGGCGGCCTCCTCCGTTCCACTCGCCGCGGCCTCAATCCCACTGGCCTTAGAACTCATCCGGGGGCTGGTCATGCTGCGTACGATGCTTTTGAGTTTGCCACCGGTTGGATCATTGGGGTTGGTATCTGCCGACTCGGGAGCACCTTGGAAGGGTTTTTGAATGGCCACGGCGTAAGCCGAAGCGTTGAGGACCAGGTCTTGCGATCGGTAGGTAAAACGCACGATGTTGTTGAGGAAGAAGAGTAGCTTGTGCCGCCAGATGGCGTAATTGGGCTGTAAGTCGCGACACAGGCACGCCGCCAATTGAACCCGAAACCTCGGATCGGTAGTATCTCCCAGGTACAGGGGTTTGACTTCAAAATCGAGGTTGTAGATGTCACGGTATTTGTCAACTCGGGCCAGGGCTTCCCTTATGTCTTTTCCCAAATGCCCTTCAATCCGGTAAAAATCGTAAGGGTCCAGATCGTACATCAGGGGAGCGGCTTGGGGGCCGATCGGTTGATCTTCCATGGTGTTGCGCTCGTAGGACAGGACGCTCAGGTCGCCATTCGCTTGCCCATAAAAATCGTACTCGCGGCAGGACTCGTAGTTCCAGACGCTTTCCAAATTTTTTCCCTCCACAATCTGGCTGGAGCGATCCAGCTGATAGTAGAAAGGAATACTGCGCTGCCCCAGGGGGCCTTTCTTTTCACAACTTGGGGTGATGGCCTGTTTGTCGCCAAATTCAAAGCTATTCAGCTCAAACATCTCCAGCTGCAACACCAAGCGTTGGTGCAGACTGCGCGCCCGCTCCAGCTCCGAACGGTACTGGTTGTAGATCGGGGCCTGAAGAAACTCCTGCCGAAAATCGTTTCCGTAATTGTCGTAGCTAAAGTCCGAATTGGGATTGGCCACGCCGAGGAAGAGGTGCTTGGGAAAAGCGCCCATGTCGGGACAGCAGACCGCAAACAGGTCGCAGATGACCGTCCTAAATTCGTGGTAGGTTTTGAGTAGGTCCTGAATGAAGTCGTAAAAATTCTGAATGCCCAGGTAAGGAATGCCGTCTTGCTCGGCGCCCTCCAGGTAGGCTTTCAAACGGACTTGTTGCTGCACCAGTACGGGATGTTCGAAGGGATTATCCGCGTACAGATCGCCGAGTAGCGGTAGGCAGTCCCAGTAGGTTTGGGGAGCCAAAGTAAGGATTTGAGAGAAAGTACCCCCCAGAGCGTTGCGGTAGTGCTCGGAAAAATCCCGGTAAAAAAAGCTATGATCTCTCCGGGGATCAAAAATTACCCGGGGCAGGGAGATGGTTGGTAAGTTGTACGTTTTATCCACCAAATCCTCCGAGGCAGTCGTCGACTGAATGCGAAAGGCGGCCTCCCGGCTGACGGCCAGCTTGCGGACGTTGAGGATGCGATCGACGCCCAGTTGGTCACAGCTCTTGCCCAGGCAGGACTTGAGGTCGTTGTCGAAGCATTCGACGTAAAGAAGAATGACCTTATCGTCCAGAAAATCCTTGTTGATGGCCTGGACCTCATCCGCCGCATCCACCTCAGCCTGGTCGGTGAGCAATTCGAACAGTTCGAGGTCTCCGGCCTGATCAAAGGGAGGATACTCAATCGAATCGGGCCGGGTGTAAGGCCGGTAGCGCGTCAGGATACAATCGTCCCCCACCGTCACCAAAAAACCCTCCGAGGTCACCCCGACCCCCTTGGTAATCTGGAGCGTTTCCGCCTCTACATCGCAAACCAGTTCGAGCCCGCAGACGATGCCCATCCCAATGAGTTTGACCCGGGTCAGGCGATTTTGTTGATCCAGATAAGTAGCCAGGTTGTTGAGCTGGGTATGGGTGAGCACTTGATTGGGCTCAAAGATCGGATAGTTCTTGACAATGGTCGTCATATTGATAAATTTTTAGAAAGTCCCAAGGAGAGAGTTATTTAATACGATCGCGCCTTCCAGGTCGCCGTCGTCCTCGGCACAATCGTGGAGGGTACCGACGGGATAAACATTGCGCAGATCACTCAGGATGTCAATCAAGTCGCCCAGGGCTTGGGCCAGCGGGGCTTCCCGCCGCTCCTTTTTGGCCACCTGAACCAACCAGGCTTTATAGCGTGTTTCCAGCAGCTCCATTTGCTCGCAATCGATCCAACAGATGTTGAGCAGCAGATGCGCGGGCGCTTCGGTACGAATGGTTTTTTCGATAAATTTCCGCAGGTCGAGATTGGGGAAGCGGCCGGCCCAGTAGGGCAAGACCACCGTCACGATACAGGAATAGGGGGCGGTCTGCTGGCAAGTTTGACAGTCCTGATCAAGGTGAATGGGTAGGAGCGGATCGCTTAGTTCGCCCAAATATTCATGGAGAAAAAGCAAGCGGTTCGCCCCGCTTTCCCGGATGCTTTCCACCCGGTACTGGCGATCGTTGCGCGCTTCACTGGAGCCCAAAATTTCCACCACACTCCCCGCCGCAATCGCCGAAGTCCCCGACTTCTTGATGGTGATGCGCCTGATGTCGGGATTGACCTTTTTGATGGGCGCCGCCGCGGTGTACACCAACTCCCCCATTTCGTAGGGCGGATCGGGCAGCGTAAAGAGCAGGTCCTCGGCGACGGTAAGCATCGTCCGCCGCCGCTCCGCCACCACCTCGGTAACTTCGTAGAAGCCGTCGTTGAGCGAACCTCCCGTAATGCGAATCCGCGTATTCGCCAGATCGCTAGAGATGTTGGCCCCCAACACAATTTCGTTGCGGTCCGCCCGGACCGCCTGAATCGCCAGCCGCCTTTCAAAAAACAAGCCGCCATCTTCATCCAAACCCGCGCCCAGCGTCGTCGGCACCAGGGGCAAAAAGTAGCTCCCCTTGGTCCGGGGCCGCAGGAGGGTGTGCTCGATCAAGTGCATGCCCTCCTTGGCCAGGAATTTTTTCGACATCCAGTCGATCAGCGTCTGTACCGCCCGCTCGTCCAGCCCCCCCGCAATCACAATGCTGTTGGTATCCAGTCCCACTACCTCAAAGCGCTTGGTATAGCTCAGCGAACCATTGTTGATCGCCGCCGCCAAAGGCTGTTGCAGGTGAAGCACCGTATTGGAACCATTCTGCGACAGGGCACGGAGGGTATAAGTCCCCGCGTTTTCCACGGGAGCGTCAATCGTCAAAGTATCCCCCACCCGCAGTCGGTCCCGCAAATCCGCATCGACCTCCACGGAGCGTTCGTCCGGATCGACGGAGAGGATGTTAAAGGTCGCCGTAAATTCCAGCTGCCCGTCAAATACGCTGGTGGTCAAAGTCTGCGCCACCTCAATCCGCACCCGCGGCCCGAGCGCCACCGCATCCACGATATCGTAGGTACCATCGAGCGCCGTCGACTCCCGGACCATGACCTGGGGCAATACCAGGGCCTTGATCTCACTAGCGAGGGCTTCGTTAAAATCTTGGGCTACGCTGGTGCCCGCAATTTCTCCCCGCCGATCGCAGAGTACGAATTGATAGGGAGAAGGATAGGGTTGAAAATTGGGTTGGAACTGGTAATTGCGCCGGTCACCCGCCAGGAGGGCCAATTCGGCCAGAAGGGTTTTGGCGCGCTGGGCACCGAGGGTGGCCACTACCGCTTCCGTAGCTCCGGCCTCGGCCCGACGGATAATACTGCCGGTGAGCAGGGCGCGATCGGGTGTAAATTCAAAAGCCGTATCGTACAGGGTGTAGTCGATGCTAAAGGTGGGCACCTCGGGCGTCATGTCCACCGATACGCTGTACTCGAAGTAGTTTAACAGCGGCATCGACAGGTTCTTTCGGTTGGCCTCGTGGTTGGTGTAAAACTCGCGTTCCATCAAGGTCACCAGGGCGTCGATCGCCACGTCCGCATCGCCACCGAGAGCGGGAGAGGCGTAGTCTTCGCGCTCGCTGGTCGCCAGCAAGGTGGCGCCACAGTAGAAGTCGATGCGAAAACCATCCGCCGTCGCCACGGTGCGGTAATTGTCTCTGCAAACCCCGTTGAGCACCAGCAGCTCCAAGCCGTAACGGGCCTCGGTTTCGTTGGGGTAGCTGGCGCTGCCCCGCAGCAGCGTCGTCAGGGCATCATCGGTCACGCTGATGGTCCAGTCGGAGCCCGTCGTGTCCATCCGAAAGTTGGGGCGAAAGACCAAGTCGTCCAACCGTCGGGGTGCCATACCGGTCAGCAGCGAAGCCCGCTGGACCAGACCAGCGAGGTTGTCGACGTGCCAGAGGTGACAGGGGCTTTGGTAGTTCAGGCCCTTGCCCCGGCCCGCACTCAACTCGGGATAAGCCGCGAGGAACTGGAGTTTGTCTTCCACCAGGTCTTCCGCCGCGCGCGCGCCTTCGGTGCGGTAGAGCAGCAGGGCGTAGTCAGTAAAAGTTTCGGCAAAACGGCCGAGCAAGTGGTCGAGAAATTTGTTGCGGCGCTGGTAGTACAACTGATCGTCCTCCACGATGTGGCGGAGGGATTGGAGGTGACCAGCCGCGTCGACGTACAGGGGCTCGGCATCGGGTACGATGTCTTGTAAGGATTGGGAAAAATAAGTCCGGTCGATTTGGTATTCGCCAAACTGGTTTTGGTCCCCATTCATCGAAAAGAGGTCCTTGACGTGGTGCAGTTGGGATAGGTAGTTGGCCATCAGCTGATCAAAGAAAAGTAGGAAACCTTTGAGCTGATGGGCTTGGGCCAGGCGTTGGTCCCGCGCCTCACCCGTCAGGGAGGACAGGCCGGGGATCCCCGCCGAGCCCACCCCGTAGACTTGGGGCAGGTCCTCCTGCAGGCTGGTGTAGCTTTCCAGGTCTTTGAATTCCCCTTGGGGCACGGGAATATCCACCTCGGGGTAGTAAATCTTTTGCGTCCGGGTTTGGTCGGCGAGGGCTTCCAAATTTTCGGCGACCTTTTCCGCATCGGCCAAAAAGGGCAACTGCCCCTTGTAGTAGGTCAGCACCGAATCTTCCCGGTTGAGGCGGGGAACGTAATTTTGCGCAAAGGCCAGGTCCAAGCACCAGCGTACGCTCTGCGACGGGATGCCCGTGTCGTTGTCCTGCGGGCGATTGGCGATTTGAATGCTCTTTACCGCCACCACGCCTTCGACGTCCATGATGAGCTGGATCAAATCCGAAACGTGGATGACCCGGCGACGTTTGGCCGCTTCCAATTCGGCATCGTCGATAAAGCCGTGTTTGAGGCGGGGTCCTTCAAAAATCTGATCTACGGTAAGACAGAGGGTTTCGTCGACCGTTCCGTAAAACAGGACTTCGTCCCCCGTAAGCTCCCCGCTGGGCAGGTCCTCCTCTACTTCAATATCGAGGGTTTGGGGATCGTTGCGACGCGGACGGACACAGCGAATGGTATACTCCCCCCGCCAAGCTTCAGCACCTTCGATGCTGAGGGTATCCCCGGCATTGAAGGCTTCGGTGAGGGGTCCCTCTACCGACAGACTGCGCTTGTTGGCTCTTGCCTCCGTGATGGGATAACGCGGCGCGTTTTTGCACTTGTTGAGCAATTCCTCGATGGTGTAAAAGTAGACCGTGGGGGAAAGAAAATCGGCGACCGTCTGAAAGATAGCGGCCTCCACCCGGTTAATGTCCGCCTCGGGCGTCAGCTCCAAGTCGGTACACAGAATGATCTCCTCCACCTTGAGGGCGGAAAAGCGGTAAAAGTCATCGCAGAGGTTGCGATTGGCGTGGAGCGTAGCTTTGACCTCCTCAATGATGTCAAACACCCGCCGGACCCGCTCGACGTACTTGGCGATCAAGCCGTTGCCGGGGTGGTAAATAAAATTGTTCAACTGATTGACCACCGCCGCCAGCCCGTCGATGTCACTCGTTCCACCCGAAGTGGTCTGGCTACCGCTCAGGGCCACTTCAAATTTATCGGTCAGGATATGTTCCAGGGTAAAACCATCCGGTGCATTGATCTTGACCATGACGCTTTTGATCTTGCGCTGGACACTGGCCACGTCCTCCCAATCCACCTCGCTTTCGTCCCAGCGGGGGAACTCGATTTTGACGTAAATTTTCAAGCCCACCAACTGCGGTTCGGGGGCGTGTTCGTAGAGCACGAAGGTGCCATCGTAGGTCGTGGCGTTGAGGTCGCCGTACCAATCGTTTTCGTCAAACTCCAGCAAGACGTCATAAAGGGTTTTGACGTAGTAGGGCGAAGGAGACTGGGGCAAGGGGTCGAGGCTCAGTACGCTGTTTTTCTCATCGACGTAGATGGGCTGCTCCGCCTCCTGGCTACAGTAAATCCAGGCGTTCTTGACCCCGGAGCGAACGGTTTCGGTGGCCCCACCGGGAAAGACCTTTGCTTCCACCAATTCCACATCCATCAACAGCTTGCGGTAATCGTTGAGGGTGAGGGGGCAGGTGGGTAAAATTTGCCGGGCGGTGTAAAAGTTCTTGATGTCGTAAGCCGTGGGATCGTCGACGCTCTGGGCGAGAATATCCTTGATGTCGTAGTTGACGCGGTAGCCCAAGTCGGTCAGCACGTAGCTGAACACCTCCAGCATCGTGATGCCCGGATCGTGCGAATTGTAATCGGTCCACAGCTGGCCCGCCAATTCCTGGATTTTTTCCAAACCCAAGAGCCGCAAGGCTTCGTAGTCCATGCTGCGCAGCGCGGGGGGAAATTTTGATAGGCTTACGGCACCGTCCATGATGTTCTGATTTATAAAAGTTCGATTCCTTTGGTTTAAAATAAACTGGGTCTCTTGCCTCTCGTCCGTTTGAGCATGGGTAGACTCGCGAGCAGCTCCTCCTCCACCGCCTCGCTCTCCACTTCCCCAACGGGTTCGATGACCTCCGGGCCGCTGCCACAAGCGCAGTCGTCGGTCGACGCAATGACTGCCGTGGGCAACACGACATTGTCCTCACAATCACAATCATCCGCAGCCCCCAGCGGGATCACGTCGATCACGTGGTGGTCCGCCGAACCCAAAATGGAAATGCCCGCCGTAGCGATCGCCTCGTCCACATCCTCGGTCGGGCTGACCTCGGAGCCGAGTACCGGCGGTACAAAGTGGTACATATGAAAACAAGTCACGTAGTCGACATAGGTGCGCTCCTCCACGAAATTGAGGATCATCGACTTGTGGATGCGTCCACCAAAGGCGATGTCGTCGGAGCAGTCAAAAGCCCAGGGGGCGAGAAATTCGGTAATCTCTTTGTCGAGCAGTTTGGAGTAAAAACCCGTATCCTCATAACCCGCCGCAAAACGCACCTTAAAAGCCACCTTTACCTCTTCGTAAATCGGATTTTTGACGTGTAGCTGGATACAGGGCGGCGCTAGGCTTTGTAGGGTACTCAAAATCTCATCCAGGATGGACAAGCTTACCTTGGGGCGGAGGGGGTCCACGGCATTTTTATTGCGAACGTCGGGTACCGCGATCAGGGTGACGTGCCCCGGCGCCATCTCGGAATAGGCACTCAACTGCGTACCCACCCGGCAAGCTTCGTCGACGTCGTAACAAGTATGGTTGAGGCACTTGGCCTTGTACACCGAGGGAAAGTTTTGCAGCACCAGGCGTTCGTAATCCCAAATGGTAATCGCCCGGTTTTTATGACGCAGCCGCTCGCTCACCCGCAGGTAAAAATCAGCGCGGTCTTCCCGAACCCGCCCGCCAAAGGAAGCGTAGGGCTGTTCGATCTTACTCACCTTAGAATCGCTGCGGAGGAGCTTGCTGATCGTTTCCGCCGCCAGGGGCTCCCGTAGGAATTCGGGATCGTTATCTTGGTTTTTAAAGCGGGCGGCAACGGCCTGGGCCCGCACGTCAATCAAGCGACAGCTGGCATCCGAGTCCTCCCGGACCTGCGCCCGAATCCAGTGCTGCCCAGCGGGAAGCCAGGTATTATCGGCACTCATCTCGGCGGGCATATTGAAGCGGATGATGCCCGAAGTGAGAAGGCCCTTGGTGGCGTCGCTGAGAATGTTCTGGGTGCTCCCCACGTTGAAGGGCAGCCACTCGTTGTCGGCCAGGTAGGACCACTCCACCGGCTGCGTCGCCTTATCGGGGTTGGCACTGCCTTCGGCAACTTGAAACAGCAAGGAAAGCGTCTGGGGCGTTTGTAAGCCGGTAATCCCCAGGTAGAGCATCCCTTCGGCTTCGAAGCTGGGTAGTAGGGTCAGGCCGCTCTGACGGCGGTCGACCTCCCGGAGGCCAAAGGTACCGAGCTGGAAATACTGATCGGTGGGGTCGGAGTTGGCATTGCCAAAGCTCAGGGTTTCGGTGGCGGTATATTCCAGGGCAAATTCTTCGAGCGTGGGCGTATAGGGTTCGTTGGGCAGCTCGGGAGGGTCACCGGTGGTGTGTTTGGACAGGGCAATGGCCTGCTTGGCGTAGGCATTGGAAAAAGCACGGTGACCAAAGTCGCGCAGGCTCAGGGTGAGGCGTAAAAAGCCGCGTTGGCTCTGGCGGTTGAATTCGGTAAAGCGCGGCAAATCCGGGGCGCGGTCGAGCAGGGGCTGGGGGTTGGCTCCCGTAGTGCTTACGCGGGGACGCAGCACCGATTCCAGGCCCTCGTTGGGCAGGGTGGCGGCACCGATGATCCCAACGCCATTCTCGTCGCGCAGGATGCGGTAGCGGTTGGCCTCCGAAATCCCCCGATCCAGGGGGACCCAGGCCTGCTTATCGAGAAAATTGAGTCGGGCCCGAACGTAGGTATTGTCCGTATTGAAGCTGCCGTAATTGGCGTAGTACCCCGCAAAGGTCACCCCACCGGGCAGGCCATTCCACTTGTAGTACAGGGCCAGGCTGTCGATCCGTTTTTGAAAAACTTCCCAACTGCCCACGTAGAAGTGACTGCCGCGAACCGGGCGGTTGCCAAAGGGTTGGAAGGGCTTGCTACCGTCCAAGATGCCCTGGTCACTTTGTAGGATCAGGTCGCTGACGCGGGCCTGGACTTGGAGGTCGATGCTGCTCAGTACTTGTTGGTGCAGCAGTTGTAGGGCGTAGGGAGCCCCCGCTTTTTCCGTGTTGAGCTCTACTTTGAGCACGGGCCAGGCCGTCGGATAGGCTTCGCCCAGCACCTCGGCGTGGTAGCCCACCACGGCGGGCGCTTCGGCCCGGAGCCGTACGCGAAGCGTTTGTACACCGTTTACCACATCGTAAATCGGTACCGCTCCGGTCAGTGGATTTTCGATCTCCGCTTCGATCCATTCCTCTTCCCCACTCAGGTACACCCGGAAGGAGTCTTCCGCCAGGTTGAGGTTGAGACCGGCATTGGCGTAGTTGATGGTGAGGGTGATGGCGCGTTCGCCTTCGGCGAGAAACAATTGGGGGGAGGCAATGGCAAAACCCACCCGAGCCGCCGGGCGATCCCCGACGATGGTACCGGGAGCGGGCTGGCTAAACAGCGGGGCGCCAAAGGTACGCCAGCTTTTTTCTTCGGTTTCGATCTCGGCTCCCTGCCCGTCGGCCGAATTGGCCTGGGGGGAAGCGTAGACGCGAAAGTTATTGTTGGGATTGGGGCTCGCGTTGAGGTAGGCATTGTTGATGTTGGCAAAGACAGCCTTGATGCTGGTGAGCTCCGCCTGATTGACCACCGTATCCTCCGCTACCGAATAGCGGACCGCCCGCCCCAGATCGTCCTTACCCGCCTGGAGCAAGGTACCCTTTTTGCTCAGGTGCGCATCGGCCTGTTTGGCAAGTTTAAAAATCAGGGCCACCTGATCGGCGGCGGCGGGTTTTTCGGAAAATTGCAGGACCTCGCGGTAGTAAAAATCCAGGTGGCGTTCGGTAATGGTATTGAGGTCTTCCTGGGCGATTCGAAAAAGGTAGAGAAAACCAAAGAAAAGCGCCAGATGCGGAGTTGTTTGCTGTTCGGCACGCAGGCTTTCCAGCAGTTCCTCCAGGGAAAAATTGGCCCAGGCCTGCCGGTCGTAAGCATCGTGGACAAAGCGGAAAAAATCTTCCCAACCATTGTCCGTAGCCGCCTGGTGCTGGGCATCGTAGTATTGCACCTCCGCCGAAAACTTCTGGGCAAAAGCCGCCAGGTCGTCCATGCTCCGCTCGTCCACGGCCACGTAGCTGGGCAGGAGCGTACGGAGCAGGCGCTGGCTCTGGCTGGTGCCATCTCGTCGTAGGGGATTGCGGGTGTGGCAGTTGTCACTCATGGTTTGGCATTGGTTCCTTCGTTCAGATAAAATGGATAAACCAGATTGTAACGGGTATTGGTGGAGATGACGGTGTAGTCAATCGACAGTTCGAGAAAGCCCGCGAAGGGATCCTGGTTGGGGGTGACCTGATCCACAAAAACCCGGGGTTCGTGGACGAGGATGGCGCGTTTGACTTCTTCACTGACCAGGGTACCGACGTTGAGGTCGAGGGGCTCAAAGAGCAGGTCGTAAACGGTGGTCCCGTAGCTGGGGCGCATCACCCGTTCGCCACGCAGGGTCGACAGGAGGATCAACAGGCTCTCGCGAATGTCCTGCTCGTACTGGGACAGCTTGGTGCCCCGGTGCGCGCGGTTGAACTCGGGGGGAAATTTCCAACCCCGACCGAGAAAGGCCTTGTTGTCGAGTAAATTATTTTGTCGTGCCATGATTCTTTTTTAAAATTTACCAAAGCTTAACCGATCATCACGGTGGGTTCGCCCAGAGCCGCCCCGGCTCCACAGCCACACACGTCCCCCACCCGAATGGCGGGCTTGCCCCCAATCAATACCGTAGTACTCCCCACCGCAAAGGGCGTGGGCGGATGCGGCACCGCCGGCGGCGGCGGCGTAACGCAAACGTGCTGATCACCCGCAACGATGGCGGGCATGCCCCCAATCAAAACGGTGGGCACCCCGGGACCAACGATGGTACCACCGTGGGTGCTGACGTCGCCGAGTTTTACTGCTGCTGGCATGTGTTGTAAGTTTTGTAATGGTCTAATTAATTTGTACCAAAGAACCCTTGACCGTAGTGGTTCCACTCGAACTCACCTCCAACCCCGCGCTGCCCTCGGCCCGGTAAGAGGCCTGCGCACTGCTCTCGATGTTGTTCCCCTCCATACGGATGTCGCCAGCCGCCTTGAGGACGATGTCCTTGGTACTGTCCAGGGTAATGCCATCGGCACTGAGTACGATGGAATTCCCGTGCTGGTCCTTCAGACTGATGCTTTCCTCCTCTTCCGAGAGGACGATGCTGTTGTCCCCCGGCGTGTGGATGCCCACGATTTTTTGCTCGTCGTTGAATACCAACTTGAGGCCCTCGCGACTGACGTAGCCCTTTTCGCTGTTTTCTTCCGAAGGCTCAAAGGGCGGAGGATTTTTACTGCTGTGCAAGGCCCCCAAAATGATGGGATCACGCGGGTCGTCGTTGATAAAACCCAGGATCACCTCGTCGTCGATTTCGGGACGGAAAAAGGTTCCCCGACCGTCCCCCGCATCCAGACAGCCAATCCGAGCCCAGACCCCCTCGTCTCCTTCGTCGACGATCGGCAAGCGAACGCGGACCCGTTGTTCCTGCTCCGGGTCGTCGACCAGGGCCGTCACGACTCCGATCTGCAGACCGGAAACGGCGGGCAATAAGGCGGCGGCGGGCTCATCCATCACGTCGTCGTAGGCTTCGATGCCCCAGTCGGCCTTGAGGCCAATCAGGAGGTCGGTATACCAGGTGGAGCCGCCACCGTACACTTGGTTGACCCCCGTGACGTAGGCCGTTCCGTTAAAGCGTTCGCCGAGTCCGGCGATGGTGACGGTGGCCCCGGGGCGAATCGTGGCGTTGCCGTAGATGCGCAGCCGCCCCCTGATTTTGGACAGTCGACTGCGCAGCAAACGGGCGTTGGCCCAGCTTTGTAGTTCTTCGTTTTGGAACCGGCCACTGTGTTGCAGGGGCAGTTCTTCCAGGCCCGCCACGGCGGCGAGTTCGTCGCTGCTGATATTGCCCTGCTCGCCAAAGGCGGGTTCGTTCGAGCTGGTCTCGATGATGGCCTGCTCGGCCAAATCCCAGGCCTTGGTGATGACGCTGGAAAACTGTTGGCGCGCATCCATCTCCAAGTCAAATTCGAGGACGTTTTGACCAAAGCTTAGGTTGAGGCTGGGCGCTTCGGCAAAATTGGGTGCCGCCACGTTGACCGCTCCATCATCCACCAATACCAACCTCCCGTTGGCCTCGGCGCGGGCCAGTAAGAAATCCCAGTTGGAACAATAGAACTGCACCATTTCACCGTGAACGACAGTAGTGGCCTCCACCGTAGGGCTTAGTCCACTGTCGCTGATCACCTCGGTCATCACATCGCTATCTGTCACTTCACTAAAGTATTTGCTCTTCCGACCGATGGCCATTCTAAAAGCTTCGTCCTTGAGCTCGATGGTGAGCAGGGAGGACGCTTGGTGCTGGCTTTTCAATCCCTGTTTGACGACGATTCCCTTGAAGACGGTTTCGTCTTCTCCCCGGTAGCCCATTTGGATTTCCACTTCGGCGCCGGGCGCCAAATCGGGTCCGTTGCTGGTGGCG
>ERZ1740065.688-NODE-688-length-18730-cov-11.030683_pt1 | contig 18730 bp, 14 predicted proteins | sample MGYA00581738_ERZ1740065 | MGnify/ENA primary metagenome ERZ1740065 (study PRJEB43018, sample SAMN04849749) | marine metagenome | isolation source: floating plastic debris | place: Pacific Ocean | collected 2008-09-01 | study: EMG produced TPA metagenomics...
TCTCTCTCTCTCTCTCTCTCTCTCTCTCTCTCTCTCTCTCTCTCTCTCTCTTCCCATTTCTCTCTCCCCATTCTTCCCTCCGTCCACTCATGATAGCAGTATTTATACAGACTTACTCGCTCCATCATCTCTCATACAGATGAATGTGAGTCGATTCCATTCGACCAGGTTAGTCCAGGTAACCTTCACCACTCCTTCCCTGCCATCAACCTCTCGACCAATCAGATTGTTAATCAGCCGATGGCCTGCAGTAACAGCCATCATAGAGATCATCCGATTAATTGTATAGCCATGAGGCGAACTCTCCCAACAGCCCATATTGATAGAAATGAACAAATATTGACGCTACTTTTTATCATTGTTGTACTTGTTATTTCTAATATTATATTAGTACCTATATTTATAATATTAATATGTTATTTTTATTACCATTATCTCCATTATATCATATGGAGTGGCTAGATAAATGAGTTCAGATCTTCGATACCAAAACTAAGTGAAATTGAAACAAATGAGTTTGGAATCAAAACTTATTTGCAATAGCTGTCAATACAATGAAGCTGAAAACACGTCCTGTTCATTCCATACGTTACAGCTGGAAGCAAATATACTATTAGGCAATCCTGAGTTAAGTTCTATGTCTTTGATAGCTGAGCAGTAAATCAGTCTATCAATCTTAGTCAGATGAGTTAGTATGGGTGGGATGGATAGCTGTCTGGGTAAAGTAGGCGGAGCTACCAATTTTTTGGGAGGAGTTTGGTACAGAGCATGTGGAGACAGTCTACTACACTAACATGGGTGTTAAAACATCAGGCAAATATACATTTGCGGCAACCATTTCAAAAGACAAGAGAGACAAATGCAATCATCTAGCCTTCTCTACATAGTGGGGATAAGGGATAAGGGATTTGATATTTTGTCCACATAAGTTGGCCAGCACCCCTGTAGTGCACTGAGATTTGTCTTTTCCTGCGCCAGGATTAGTCTTTCAGATATGCCTTTTTCACACCAAGAATTCCCGGTATTTGTGTCAGTTTAAAAATGAAAACTCTTGGCACAATACAGGCAGCCTGGATGACCAATCCCAGGACAAGAGAAGATAAATCCTGGTGCAGTAACTGTGCATCAACTGACCGACCGCTGCGGACAACATACTGTTCTTTTCCCAAATTATTGTTCATACACTGCTGCCTTTAGAAGGTAAGTATGACATGCAGAGGTGAAAATTTGATGTTGAAAGTGATGCTCTTACTGCTTTTAAATCTGATAATATCAGGGTCATCATCGATTCTTGACTTGAGCCTTACTTTGAACCAGACGATATGAGTGGCATCATATTCTTTGGAGTGAAAAGCCACCTGCAAGTTGATAAGATCATGGTAATATCAGCATCTTTACATCTTTGCATATCACACCGCCAGGCCCAAGAGCATTTACACAGCCAGGCCTGATTTCAATACGGCTATTAAATTATGCAAATGTGGAAATCACCAGCAGCACCTGCGATGGCTGAGCAGATTGACATGAACTTTGATCAGTGAAACCTGAGACAGCAAGTCTGTTCTACTTGTGGTGCAGGCAGTTATTTGTTTGTTAAAGACTACAGGAGATACAATTTTCTGACCTTTGAGAACTCATAGCTCAACATCCATAGGCTAATGCTACTATAGTATTATATTCCAGCTCAGGCAATCAAGATCTAATGCATAAGTCACATGATCTAACGAATAAGTCACATGATCTAACCAATGAGCCACATGATCTAACAAATGAGCCACAGGAGAACATTAGAAGACCAATAATAGCAATTTTCCAATTTTCCAATTTCCAACTTTATAGTAACCACTGCTTGCCAGCATGCTCTACCTATACTACAGTGTTTGTGGCCCTATACAGGAAGTAGGCTTAATGACATGTTAATAAAAAGTCAGTTGGAAAACCTCTATTTTCCATACTCCCCCTGCTAGGGCAGACTTTATCACACCTCGTAATGGACATGTGAACTGTTCTCTCTCAACTTGGTCCAGTTGCATAGTGGTCGGCACTCAACGCCAATCTCATCGTATGTGGCCGGCTGCTTCTCGTAAAATACAACAGCAGTCCAATTCTGAAATTGCACCAGCTTCGGCGTCGGGCTCTTTGGACCTGGAGGGATGAATGACGCAGTGACTAACACCTCACGTATGCAGCGACAAGAAGCATAGAACAATCTGGGTCAATATTGTATGAGTGGAAATATTAGCGTGGAACAATGCTTGGCGACTATCGCTAATGATAAATACACGTAAGCTTTCTGTCAGCGTTGTATTATCATGGGAACTTTTTGGAGTTGTCATATCGTTGTGAATAAAACGCTACGACAATCATGTTGATTATTTAGCTGAGGAGGCATTGTGCTCTGGTTTGAAACGGGCTCCATCCACAAACACTACTATTTATTTATTATACCACTCTTACTTTTGTCAAACGCAAAACATTTTACCACGCTTGTGCCTCCACTTTCACAGTATATTAGAGGATGCATGAAACTAATTGTGTCTGCTATTCAGCCCTGGCATTTTATTACATCCTCCCCTTCCTCAATCCATCCATGAATATCAGTCTTAAGTGTCAGGAGGGTAAAACTCTCCGGACCGATCCAGTCACCAAGGATGCACTCACATACATAGAAATCGGACGAGATCCTTACCCCAACTCAAGACAATATTACTTCATACGCAGGTGAGAGAGTATATACCCCACTATGTTCTCTCTATTTCTGTTTGCTCTCCATCAACATAAACTGCACAAGTTGCAGGCAGTTCACTCAAAAGTTGTGTCCTCAATGTGGACTGGAGTGAAACAACAATTCAAATAGCTGTCAGTTCACTCTCTGAACTTACAGTATAGTAAACTACGACTCCTTGTCACCTACTCTCACCAGATAATAACATTCCCAATCAGGACTTACTGAGCTGGTGGGATGTCTCGCGTAGTTCCAGGGACCTCGTCGAGTCACTGACAGTGTAGATAGACAGTTTGTACGTGACGCCTCTCATCAGGTTACGTAGAGTCTTCTCGTGTCGTCTGTAACCCTGTAAGCTGGAACCTTCCACAATATACTCGTCATGAGGGCACTTGGCGCCATGGTCAGTGACTTCACATTTAATGACGAATCCCGTGTAGATAGTGCCGCCTGGTGGCGAGAGCCATTCGACAAGTATACGTGTCGGCCTGTCACCGTCAGCAGCTGTAAATCCGATCGGAGCCTTGGGTCCTACAGATACACAAAATTAACTCTCTACAAATATAGTGGGTCAGTAGGTAACGTTCTTTGCTACGTTTATTCGGCTTTTGAGAGTACTACTAGTTCCACCTATTCTATTGAATATTTATAGAAGTTTTCAAACTCTCACAATTTTCTTCGTCCAAAAATGATGAGTAACAGCTCAATTCCTCTCTCTTATTAACTAATACGAAATAACTCGTGTATAAATATGTATAAACCATTAGTTAGTATGTTTCAATATGTGTTGATGACTGTTGACGTATTAAAGCATGGTTTGATATCAATGCTTCCTCCCTCATATTGCTTGATGTTTGTTAACATTGACATTAATATGAGGGAGGAAGTGTGCCGCTACCAAAATAAAGCAACTATCAGAGAAGTATACGGTGCATGAAGGCGTGACCTAGATTAGTTTGCAGCAACGATGTCAAGGTTATGATGTAACTGTTAGCCAGCTTCATCTTTATTGTTGCTACATTTGTAACAAAGCTTCTCTCTCATTAACTGGGAAGAAGGTGCAGGGGGAGGGGAGGGAGGGAGGGAGTTTAGCTGTGAAAAATTCCAATTACTCAATTTTTTAATTAACCAATGAATTATATCATCCTATGTCTTTAATAAATTTTATACACACCGTGTATCATAATATATAGGATACTGTAAACCCAAATATTTTAGCGACCTCACAATAATAGCTATAATACCTATAATAGCGACTCAGAGAAAACGGTATTAAAGTTGTGCACTATATTTTTGATAGCTCTTGATGTTATATACAAGCTGGAAGGAGATCGTTACAAATTCTAGGCCTTGTTATTAAAATTTATTTGAGCAAAGTGCTATAATATTTCATTCGCTAAAACATTTAGGTCTACGGTATTGAATAGTGGCACGTATCAAGAGAAGACAACCGTTAGTTTTCCAATTAATTTACTTGGTTGCATGTGTTTTATTGAGTCTGATTAGGTGTTCTATTGTGTTGTATACAAGCTCGAAGGAACTCGCTAAAAATTTGAGGCGTTATTATTAAAAATAGTGCTGATTTGAGCAAACTGCTATAACATTTGTCCGCTAAAATATTCGGGTTTACAGCATTCGGCATTTTTTACTCTTATGTCGCGCGCCTATTTAGGTGCGCCTGTACTGATTGCGGACTAATTCCGAACTAAACGCCGCGTAAAGCAGGTGCGCCTACCAACATAGGTATAAAAATTGCTGGATATTCATAGTTTGCAGCGTGGCAGATAGAGTCTTGTATCAGACTCACTTGTCTGTACCCAGCTAGAGGACATGGCCGGTCCAACTACTGAGCCTTTGTGAGTCGTCACAGTGAATCTGTATAAACCGCCGGGAGTGAGTGATATCTGCCTAGTCAGGGGGATACCTGAAAGCAGTGAATAATGATCTAATATTGCCTCAAGCAAACACAGAACGGAGCTTAGAGTCAGGCAAGAGGCTGAATACTACCAAATTGTTATATTGGATGGTCAGCTTCGTTGTGAGTTTTCTAGTTGCCATCAATAATGGGAACAAGGCGGCTAATAGAAAACTCAAAACCTCTTAGCTTTGAGAGGTAGGAAATATCATAAGGCACTGCCAACCACACCAGCATAGAGTTCTACCGTACAAATTGTACGGATCATGTATGGAACAGCCAATAGCGATGTAACAACTAGGTAACTTAAAATAACTCAGCTTTGAAAGGTATAAATTCCGTCAATAATTTATTGCGGTTTCTCTGTTGCCTGATGCTACAGGTGATTTTGCCGCCATCAATCATAGAGCTATGCAACGTACTTTACCACACTTTATTACCAGTTAATTCAGCCGGAGGAGAGAAGTAGATGGAATGCATGTTATTACGATGTCGTCACACATGGAGCATAAGAAGTCATGGGATTGCCTGAGAAGTAACAATAATGCATGAGTAGTTGTGAAAGGTCATGCTAACTCAAAGGCAGTGATGAGAACTTGGGCGGAGGATATCCCATTAGCTTCTCTCCATTGCTGGCTACATTCAATCACTCAGTTACAGGCATAAACAGAAAAATGGAAGTTTAAACAGCTTAGTTCTCTCATGATGCACCTGCGGAAATTTGACCACAAGAATCCTCTTACAATCCCTGTAGGATGGATGCACTTAGCACCAATGAGTTAAACTTCTCACCTGAGTTCAATAGTGCAAGAGGATTGCTCCTGTAGTACAGGAACTCATCAGAAGGGCAGGTATCCTGCTGGGGACTCGGCTGAGAGCAGCTCGTCCAGAACTTGTCGAAAAAACTCATTAGTGATGGCGTCTTCCACGTGAGGTTGTACATATTCAATGATTCGTTGTGGACAACGACCCTGACATCCTCAGCTGCTAATGGACCTGGAAGATAAATGGAGTGAGAAATTAGGAATGACTAGTTACCTATATCCTGAAAAGTCATATATCATAATAACCTGGTTCTTTCACACAGGCAGGTGATTAGGGTTTGCGTAATTAGAATGCTTTCCATTTCACAAGTTTTCTAAACAGAAGGTAGATTCACTCTAAGGGGCAGCGGGGGAGGGGGTAGCAGGGGGGGTGGCAGGGGGGGTGGCAGGGGGCAGCACGGCAGAGATAGAACTCTTCTGAATGGTTAATCCCATCACTCAGAGGCCTGTCCCATAACATTCTAGCTAGTATTATCAGAACCATGGATAAATCTTTTTGAATGACTAAGCTTATAGGACTACATTCTTATGCTCAAGCAGTGCTGATGCATAGACACTGACTGGTAGTGAGACTGAACATCATGCTGACAGAGTTCTCTGGGCTGTGATACTTGTGCTTTGTGACCAAGGTAAATCTGTAGGAAAGTCCAGGAACCAAGGGGCCGACAACCTCTGAATGCTCATTCTGTGTCACTACAATCGTTACCATGGTGATGCACAAACAGTGAGCAGGTACTCCAGTAAGCGGACAGAACAGGGGAGAAGTAAGCAGAGAGAGAGAGAGAAAGAGGGGAAGCAGGTAGGGAGGGAGTGAGGGAAAAGGAAGGGTGGATACGGAAAACGGAGAAGGGAAGAAATTAAGGATATTGAGCAAGGGATGGGGTATGGGGTAGGGAGGCAGGGAGGGAAAGTGAAGGGAGCAGAGTGAGAGAATGGGTATAGGTAAGGGAGAGGAGGTAGGGAGGCAGGGAGGAAAACGGAAGGGAGGGAAAGGGAAGAGAGGGAAGAGAGGGCATGTGGGTAAAGAAGGGGAGGTAGGAAGGAAGGGAAGGAAGGAAGGATGGTAGAGAGAGGGGATGTAGGTAGCGATATAGTGAGGGAGAGAATGTTGAAATTTTTGATTGTCTCCCAATACATGTCAAGTATTATCAGAGAGGTAACATTCGATTACCTGATCGGCGAGGTAAGTTGATGTGAATATCTGGAGGACAGGCACGTTCGTCTGGATAGAGAGGTACCGAGCAGGTGATAATGAACCCATTCCACTCACTCTCCATATCAGGAAAACCCCATCTGACCACCAGGTTATTCTGTCGCTGTTCGTACTGGATATTCCTGACTGGTAACGTTTCTAAAAAGTAAACACAATTTCCTTACCAGTAAACTAATAACAATGATAACAATAATCATAGTAATAATAGTATTAATATTAATGCACAATTTAACACTAATTTTTTGTCAACATAAAACTTGGGCATTTTCTACCATTCTATCGGTAGGTGTGCCAGAATCATACGCCGGTGTTATGCCGGTGCTACACTAGTGCTATGTCGGCCTTTCCCCCCTCCTCCCTCCCACACATATTATGCTCTCGCCACACTTACGTCTGCTTTTGTCTAAGCTTATCACCGGCATTTAAAAAACCGGCGCATCGACCGATAGAAGAGTAAAAAATGCTGATACTTTTCTATCATACTGTGAGTGGATTACTTGCAAATAACATCCATTGCATCAATATTTGAAGTCATTTTGTCACATATACATTGAGCTACATGAAATGCAGCATGCAGAACGAAGACTTCATAACATGCCTGATCTAATGCACAGATCATTTCCAAGCAAACAGTTTCAGCTTTACATTTCTTTCAAGTAAAAATATGAATTTAACATGTTTGATAGGTTTACAACAGATCTGGTAAATTTGAGGCCAAAGGGTAAGAAATGCTTTGGTAGTTGTCTTCTCCCTCTTTTCCCATTGGATATTGCAACAGTTCAGACCCCAACATCCATTAAATTGCTTAATATAGAGACATGGTGGCTATGAGGTCAAACAAGAGAAGATAACTCTTATATAGGACCAACTTGGAGGAAAAGCCATGTTTCCGGTCTCCAAGTCTGTTGATAGGCTAACTTGTGGGGAATTCTTTAGTACGGGAGATATTATTATCACCTGTTACATACGTGTTGATATGAAGCCTGTTGACTTGGCACCATCCGACAGCTGAGTGTTCTGTGTCGTGAATACAGTAAACCTGAACGACATGCCGGGCTTCAGTTCATCAACTATTGCAGAATATCTCTCTAGTCCTCCTGTGAACATGTCAAGCTAAAGTGACCTACTAGTATATTTTACAAAGCTACATGGCTTGAACTTAAATGCCTTCATTTGGTTGTTATGACACTGGCAAGTAAAGATAGGTAAGGATAGGGAGAGAGGAAAAAGTAGAGAAGGGTAGAGGGGGAGCAGGAGAGAGAGAGGTAGGGAGAGGGAGCAACATGAAAGGCATAGAGGGAGAGAGGGAGAATAGAGGAGGAACGGGAGAGTGAGAGGGAGGGAGAGACATTAAGATGGAGAGAGGGTGGAACAGAGGGAGAGAGAGGGACAAAGGAGATGAGAAGAGAGGGAGAGAGAGGGGCAGAGGAGATGAGAAGAGAGGGGAGAGAACAGAATTTGGATGCTCGTTGTTTGGAGTTTGTTTAGGTCTATGTTACACAGAGGCACTTCAAAGATTATGATTTCACGTTCAATGTATGCGATGAGCTGCTAATAAAAATGGGATACTTACGAGAGCTGGATAGTACGACAAATTTGTTTGTGGGACTGCATCCCCTCTGATTGAGTGGAAACGTCTCACATATCAGCAGAAAGCCTGTGTAGCTTGATGGCTGGGGAGGCAATGCCCAGGACACGTTCACTGACGTCTCCTGTAACGACGCTCTGTGCAGCTGAACATCTGAGACCGGGTCTACACCTAAAATATTATATACGAATGCCATGTACAAGATGACAAGGAAGGACCACGGTCTAAATTTCACACTGTACTCATTTTACTTATGAAATCTGTCTTTCTCTGCAGATGAACTTTTACGTGACGGTGTAACATTTAGCTCTACTCGAAATTTTGTTTATCAGCCAGAACAGTGGAGACAGAATAAAGGATCGCAATAATTCTATTAATAGCGTTTATAGCGAGGTCGGCGACTCGCTCAACATTGCTTTCAAAATTTCTGCTCCAGTTATACGGATTTATCTTCTCCTGTCTATAACAGACTGAGCTGTATCTCCAATTTCTACTTTCCCTTTGCAAACATGACTACTGTATTACTGTACGCATTGTCTTTATTGCGGTCTAAACTATAACGGTTTTGTGTAATGGGAAAATATGATGCTTGTAACAATGCATAATGGATTGCAAGGTGAAATTGGCTAATCTAAACTATAGCGAGAGAACTCTCGCTATAGTTTAGTTTCTTTTTGTTTAGGTGGTTACGCAAAACTGTTATAGTTCAGGCTGAAATAAAGACAATGCATACAGTAATATAGTAGTCATGTTTGCAAAGGGAAAGTAGAAATTGGAGATACAGCTCAGTCTGTTATAGACAGGAGAAGATAAATCCGTATAACTGAAGCAGAAATTTTGAAAGCAACGTTGAGCAAGTAACAGAGAATCAAGTAATACATCCGCTGTGGGTCTGGGCATTTCGTCACATTGACCAAATCTCGGGTAAATCATTTACTGATATTAATAGTGTGTAATATTTTTGTTATCATTACCATTATTGATTTAATTCTATGATTATAATCACATGGATCTTGTTGCAGACTGTATAAGTTACTGATATATTCTACTTACCCACGGTATTGTCACACAGGCTGAGCAATACAGTAAATGCGCAAAAATAAGCTCTCATCACCCCAGCAACCTCATAGGTCTTCTAAAGAGGTAATTTACTTGTCAGCTGCAACATAATCACAATGTTTAGTCTATGTAGAGCAGGAGTTTCGTGTGACAGGCTGTAAGGCCAAATATACGTTGCTTTTCTACATGTTTGAGAAGCACTAGCCTAAGATCCTACCAAATCTGAGCTCAGCTCTGAGAGCTCCCATGAATAAATGAAAGTTGGACACTAGGAAACATGCTATAGCAATCCTTTACCAAAAAGTAAAATACTCGAGGAGTATCTCAGAAAAAATTGGTGTTCCTTACGAACAACGAGGAGATATAAACCAGCCACCATTGCTGTCGAGTTGGTTGAGCTAATGATATAACAATGTCATCATATTGGTTTCTTTCTCATCCAGTTTGACCTCAACCAGCATATTCTACTTACGGATCAGCAACTGATGATTCTATTGACTATTTGCTTCATTAGTTGAGATTGCAGCTCAGCAACTGAGTTGACTGCAATGCGAAATAGCTATCATTCCAAAAATTGTTTATTTAACCCGATCTAGTAGGATAGATATTCATTAGAACTAGTCTGGCAAATAATTCCCAATGAATGCCAACATTTCGTGTGATTAAATCATGTTAGAATATAAATGGCGAAGGTCTTACTACAAATGATTTGTCAAATGATTTGTCATAATCAAAAGCAATGTGGATAGCATTAACCCCTTAAAACTGATATGATTCAGCAATGCAGATTGATATCAGCTGCATTGATCTTGAAGTACTACCAATGGATGAATCACTCACCCATGGACTCAACCTAGTGATCAGAAGCATGTCGCGTTCACATTTGTCCCAACTCGTATTCATGTAGTAAATAAGATGATAGAAGACTTTGTGAGTTGTCCTCTCTTTATCTTAGTTTTCGATGTTGGTCGATATTTTCGGTAACCTTGATTGGCTAGTAACTTACCTTCGCGACAAAAGAAGAGACACGTTCGTTCGTTGACGACTTGCGATAACAATGACGTACACGATTTGTGAAAAGCAGGTTTCTTGCGACGCATCGCTATAAAATCATCGTCGCCCAAACGATCGGCTGACGGTTTGAGTCTCCAGACGCAACGCTCTTCGCTCGGACAGATCCGAACGCTCCGTAGTAGGTTTAGATTAGTTTCATTTCAGCTGTCACATGTCTACCCGTTTTTCTGTCAGTGACTCACTCAAGTTGAATTATATGGAATCAGTGATCATCAGACTCATATACTGAAATTCAATCATCTAACAACCAGATGCTTTATTCCTCGTGATTAGGGTAAGTTTCCTTCTTCGAATTGCGCATATCTGAACTGAATATGCCGTGGCTGTATTCATTCCCAAATGTGTGTTATGCAATGATTTGAGGATCGAAAATTTGACATAATCTCTATAGTTTCCACCTCTGATGTGTCAAATTTCTTACCTCTGACCTTGTTCCATTTTTTACCCTTTGTAGATCTCTCCTCTGGTATAGGCTTGCCATGATCAACTTCAACGTCGGTGTCCTCGGTCATGTGGACTCCGGCAAAACCAGCCTCGTAAAGGCGCTTAGTACAATAGCCAGCACTGCTGCGTTCGACAAGAATCCTCAGGTATACTATCACCTTATTTTTGAATGAATTTCTCTCTCGAAAGTCGATGTTCAGCGTACCGTTGCTTTTGTGTGGCATCTTATGATTTTTTCTATGAGTTCATGTTGTTGCTCAATCTCTGTATGCAATATCCAGGTATGAAAATGATTACATGAACGTGTCATGAATTTTAGAGCAAGGAGAGGGGAATAACGTTAGATCTAGGATTCTCTTCATTCACTGTTGAGACACCACCACACCTGAAACAGCAACTTCAGCAAGCTGGGGAAGATAACTCTGATCACATGCAAGTCACCCTAGTGGACTGCCCAGGCCATGCATCTCTCATTCGAACTATAATTGGAGGTAAAGCCATCCAAACTGGGTACCTATTAGTCACTCAGTCCCCGTTCCGCTCTCACTCCTCCCTCCCAATATCTTTACTCCTCTCTCTCGCTCTCACTCCCTCAGCCTCTCTCACTCTCTCTGCTCCCCTTGCTCACTCTCACTCCCTCCCTCTCTACTCCTCTCGCTCACTCTCACTCCCTCACCTTATCTCATTCCGTCGGCTCCTCTCTACCTCCCCTCCCTCTATTTCTCCATCTCTTCTCTCTCCTCCTCTCTGCCTCTTCCCCTCCCTTCCTCTCTTTCTCCCTGCCTCTCTGCTCCTCCCTTCCTCTCCCTCTCTGTCCCTCCCTGTCCTTCCCTTCTCAATCACTCCAGTTCTTTCTTGTCTACACCGACAGGCTCTCAGATCATAGACTTGATGATTCTTGTCGTCGACGTGACGAAGGGCATACAGACGCAGACTGCTGAATGTCTCGTGATCGGTGAGGTGCTCTGTGATAATTTAATCGTCGTCATGAACAAGACTGACCTGCTGCCGGAGCAGAAGAGACAGGCTGCCATAGAGAAGGTACCGCTCAACGTCTCACTGTTAGCAAGTTCACTGTTCCTCTTTGTAAATTAACGTGTTCCATTCCGTGTTGTTGCTCCTTATTGCCTGTGTTTAGTTGCAAATCATAACAATGTTACCTTCAATTTCAAAAACGCTCCCTGTATCAAATGCTCATATTCAAGCTTCGATGGATTTGCTGGATGTTTTTGGTTGATATTTTTGTCGAACCCAATATTTATTCGTACTGTGTATCATTACTATTCCTCCCTTTCCGCTTCCCTTCGCTTGTATTGAGCATTTGTATCACATAGTTTTATAGTCTCATCGCTATCCATACAGCAGTCCTATGCCTCTTCTGTAGATGAAGAAGCGATTGACCCTGACGCTAGCGAAGACCCGTTTCGCCGGCTGTCCCATTGTGTCGGTGTCTGCCAATCCTGGAGCCGCTGAAACTGTAAGTTCTCAGTCTACACTAATCCACGGCTATTTTTCATCTTTCTCTTCATCCTTCAACGGGCATAGAGGTCTTGATCAAACTAGATCACCTTGTGCTCTTACGCTACTGGCCAAGCCCGGGTAAACTACATTTCTTACCCACTGCCTAGTATCCATAACACACTGGGATACTGCTGTAGGAGTGGGATCATTAGAGTAAAAAAATATTTAGTGAATATAGTGATATTCAGGAAGCGATAACAGTAAATACACCTAACATTCCGGTTGGAGTTGTCACATCATGAAAAATTTTGGGAGTTGTCATCTCATTATCAATAGAAACCCTTCAATGATTGTAAGCGTGTTTGTGAGTTCATTGATGCTGATTTTTTTCCAGTGGGGAGCTATTTGTATTCCATTTTTGACATGGACTCTGTCCACAAATGCTAACATTTCTTCTCGCTATTGCTCATTTCGGGAAAACGTTAAATTTTTTACCCCCTAAATTTCCACTTTTACAGTATCCCTTTGTTTGTGATCGAATTTCTCACATGGCCTCAGGCTCATCTTCATTTATTGACCAACATATTTACATATGCCCAGTTCGATGTTGTAAGCCTGATCCTCTGTTGTCGTGACGGCGAGGAACGTGACACTCTCTGTGTATGTTCGCAGGTTGATCCAGCCAGCTCTGTGGGTGTCCAGGAACTCATAGATGAGATTAAGAGTAAGAGTTACCTCCCCCTGAGGGACTTATCCCGTCCCACCGTTTTCGCTGTCGACCATTGCTTCAGTATCAGAGGCCAAGGTACCGTGATGACGGGTACAGTGTTACAAGGTCGTATCAATGTCAACGATGTGAGTAGCTCTAATTGTAGTACAGCATTTGCTCATGTCACATGCTACTGCTCGTGATTGTCACGTGCTACTGCTCGTGATTGCCGCGTTCTACTGTAGAACCAGATTTGATAGCAACAGAAATGTTAGCGTTTCCTTCAAAATCTAATGATAGTTATCCAATAAATGGGAAGACAACTCCTGTGTAAAATGTAATGGGTATAATTTCTAGCGAATTCCAACAGTAGTGCTAATTTATCGTCGGTATTTCTGCGCCCGTTGGACCATCGCTATCAAACCTGGCTCTACAGTACTGCTCGTGATGTCACTGCTATATCAGGAGCTTGGGTATTGTTTTCGCTCTACAATAGTAGATAGTGAATACCTTTTGATATTTAGCTTATTCTTCCCTCCGCCTGTTCCAGTGTGAGCGGTCCTGCCAGCAAAGCAGTATTACATGCGTTTGCGTAGCTGCGAAAATCAGAAAAAAGTTTTAGAAACCTTCGTTTTTAGATGCTTACTGTCGAGGACAACTCCAAAGTTCAATTTAAATAGCAATTACACGGGGAGAAATGCTCTCTGAGTAGAGAAACTATCTGCTGATACTAATCGAAGCTTCGCTGCTCCATTGAATTCCATTTATCTCTCCATATCTGAAGCTTATGTTAAAAGTCATTGTCTGACTCAGTAAATCTCAAGTCTTCGACGATCATAGTCTCCTATCACCAATCATTCAGGAAATATGGAATTTCATACAACCTCATATGTGGGCCTGTGTTATTCTAACTTTATTTAGGCTTCTCATCACAGTGTCTCTACTCGCTAGGACGGGCTTTAAATGGGCTTTTTCTACTCGTGCGTTAATTTGAGGAGTTCCATGGTAACTTTCCATAGACACGTTTGTTGCTTCACACGACACACATTCCCTAATTGTATCCTACATTTCCCTCTATTATCGTTTGACTGATTTAATATCGATGGTACTATAGCCAACTGAAGCTCAGCATCCATTCCGATCACTCGTTTAACTATCCTTTGCTGCACTCAGCCTCCACCCCTCATCCCCTGTTTGGTAGTTTGCTGTGACTAGTAATCCTTGATTGGTTTGAAAGCTTACAGTTGAAGTTACGATCCAATGAAGATTTTCGCTGCTATGATTGTGTTGTGTTCATTACCTTGGCTTTTCCTCCTGTTGACATTTTCCTCACTGATTTAGACCCTAGAAATACCTCACTTACAAGTCACCAAGAAAGTCAAGTCTATGCAGATGTTTAGGAAGCCGGTAGAATCAGCGGCTCAGGTGAGACGTTACTCTTATCTGGATAACTCCAACTCAACTTTACTGCGATATAGTGAGTTCTCATTACTGTAGAACCGGATATGACAGCGACTGTCTAACAGCCGTGAAAATAGCGACGAAAAATGATCGCCATCTTTGGAATTCACTATAGGAATAACACCTGTTATACCTTATATAGGAGTTGTCTTCTCATTTATGGGATCACTATCATTACATCACTATCATTTATATTTCTTTGTAATTTTGAACGAAACACTAACATTTCTGTCACTATCAAATCTGGCTCTAGAGTACAACGTGTGTCCTTACTTACTGTATAAGGAAACTTAATCGCTCGGCTGGCCCTAACTGTATGAACAATCATAATCTCTGGGCTGCTGATCCTGGCTGTATAGGCAGACTCAACAACAAGCTCTGCTGCGCATGAACTCTGCTCCACTAGTGGGCAGGCAACTTGTTTCACTTTGCTTACCTCCAGCATGTACCAGTGTCTTTCAAACAGAATTTTCAATTCTTAGTCTCTCTATACTTTCGACAGCGTCCTATTGGTGAACTGTCGGCGTTGATTTGAGTTTTAGATACCGGAGCCTCGGGCTCACACATTGCATTCAAACAATATCCTCGGTCCTGAGAACAGTTTGACTTCTCAATGAAGATCACTGATGACTAGCATTCTCTGCCTGCATTGATCACTCCAATAGCGTTGATATTTTAAACTATGTCGTTTTCAGGGCGACCGTGTGGGCGTGTGCGTGACGCAGTTTGATCCCCAGCTATTTGAGAGGGGCTATGTCTGCTCCCCGGGTGCATTGAGCCGTATCTACGCGGCTGTGGTCAGTCTCAATGCCATCCCCTACTACAAACTACCCGTCACCAGCAAACACAAGTTCCACGTCACTATCGGCCATGACACCATCATGGCGTCCGTACATCTCTTCTCTCCCGGTGAGTTTGGTCAATGTGCTATATCAGAATATCGTGATGCTGAGCTGGCAATGCTAGCGCTTCAACTAAAGATGGCTAGTTTTTGTTTAACGATGGTGAACGATCTGATTTTACCTCTACACAGCATCTGCTTCATCCCTACTCAGTCCCGACCCCCTATTCTTTCCCGCGTTGTTCTGACTGGTATACCGTGTTGGAATAAATTTATCCCGAGAAATCTTGCACCCGAAGCCCGGTTCACACCAAAGCCCGTCTTTGAAACTGAATCTTAAAATTTTTACGCCAAGATACATCCTCAGCCCCATTTCGGTTGGCTGCTACTAGTTGATTATAACGCTAATCTCATCACACAGTAAGTACTATAGAACCGGATTTGATAGCGACACAAATGTTAGTGCTTTTTTGAAAATGGGCTAGAAATAAAAATAATAGTGATCTAATGATAGCGATCCCATAGATGGGAGGACAACTCCCATATAAGGTATAATGGGTATATTTTCTACAGTAAAATCTAATGATAGCGATCAGTTTTTTGTCGCTATTTTCGCGGCTATCAGACCGTCGCTATCAAACCCGGTTCTACAGTAGACCAAACAGAGAGAAGACGACTCTTATTTTTCCACTATGGTATAATCTTACTCCTTGTGGCTTATGAAGCCACTAAAGTGTCGTAGAATCTGACCGCAGCAGAACTGAGGATCGATTAATCATCGCCATAATCAGATTGTGCTATAGACATTATATCCTTTATGCCGTATATAGGAGTTGTCTTCTCATTTGCGGAATCGCTATTGTTAGATGGCTATCATTTTGATTGGTGAGTTTGAATAAGACGCTAGCATTTCCGTCGCTACCAAATCCCACTCTATAGTAAACAAGACTTCATATAATTTTTTCTGCAGAGGATTTGTCACAGACCGAGTTCAGTACAGACAAGCAGTATATTTACAGGGAGGAGTTGTCCTCTCCTGACAGTTCCAATGTTGGACAGATGTTTGCCCTGTTAGAGGTGAGTCATTGGCATGTTGTCTAGCCTTGATTTCTATTACTAGCTATTCTCCCAGACATCATCGCTACATAATGTAAGGAATTGTGTTACTGTAATCCTTGTATTTATTGTGATCTAAACTATAACAGTTTTAGCCAGGTCCTCATACATCCTTGCTATGCAGTGTATGGCTTGGCTGATACTAGGAGCAGAAACGATATCGATACCGAAGCACAGAGATTCGATACTTTCGATACTCGATACCATGGAGCTTCGACGGCTGCTAAATCCATTGAAACTGTCGATTCTTGCTGCATGCAGAGCCATTTCTAGGGCAGATGGGAATATGTTTTCGGTCAACAAGTTTCGGAATATCGGACAGGTGGTATCAAAATCGAAACAATCGAAATCCCAGGTATCGAATATCGAAAACAGCCAGTATCACGGTACTTTTGATACTTGAAGTATCGACCAAGCACTCAATGTACTCATGACACAGAGTTGTATTATCATTTCAACGTCAAATCTCTGACCGACTGTCGATCTCATAAGATAGTTCAGCGTGTGCAATTGTGTACTCGACTTTCATGATAACCGCTGTCAACAGTAATAGTGGATGAATTTCCTTTTATATAATCAAATAGTAATTATCTGTTAGTGATATGTGAGTGTACTTGGAATCTCTTGGTTGGAGGGATGCTGAGGGCTTGTTATCGTAGATTCAAAAGTTAACCGAACTGCTTTTCAGGATTTGGATAGTATTCTGAGACGCAGAGCTGACATCAAAACTGTTTTCTCTTAGTGCGAACTTTTTTATGTGGAAGTAATTACAAAGTGAAAAGAAACAGATCACCCTCAAGATTTTCTGAAATTAATCTATAAAAAAGTCTCCGTGGCGGGGAATCGAACCCCGGTCTCCCGCGTGACAGGCGGGGATACTTACCACTATACTACCACGGATAACTGATAAAGGTTGTTTATCGCAAATTCAAACCACTCCCCATACTAATTCAAGCGTGCCACCCGCATAATTATCATACAGGGAGTTAACAATAGGCGCATCAAACCCAAGTGATTGGCGGTCATTCATGTCATTCATCTATTTCCTCCATTGCATTGCTTTAGATTGTCTCATGTATACCTGCAGCATTTATGCCATAATGCAGCTTTGTCCATAAAGTACTTCCAGCATACTAACAGCCAACCATACATTACAGTGTATCCAATATGTCACGTAGCAATCAACTCTACCCATATTCAGTCTACTTTAACTTCGCGAGGATAGATAGGCGCTCTTTATCTGTACCATCTTTGTTCAAGACAGAATCTATGCACTGACCGGCACATGAAAGGTAGAATGCTTTGTACATGTATTTAAAGCCTGTCAGTGTTTCAGTAAATCTGCCTCCCATCGCTGACTGCTTGAGTGATTACGTTTCAGTTTGACAAGTCAGTGACGTGTGCATCTGACGCACTGTTTATCGGCAGCAAGCTGGACCTGGATGTGAACACGCAGTCCTGTCGCATCGCCTTCCACGGCCGAATCATCCTGCCGTATCTGAACCCAGACTACAGCAAGACTGGTCAGTACCAGGCACACATTCCTCGTATTGCGTAGGAAATGGAAGCTATATGCTTGCACTTACCTTGGACTTACCTTGCTATCACTTCTAGTAGAATGAGCTGCTTTTTTCACTTGTCACTTTTCAGTAAATAACACACTCCCGAGAAACGTGAGCCAGATGTTTATCATGGCCGCCTCCCTCCCCCTCCTGGGAAAGTGAGGAGTAGATTGTTGCGAAGGATTAAGAAAAGCGTTTTCTATTGTTTGAATGTGCTTGATGAGATTAATTCACTAAAGAGGGAATCTTGCGGGAATGTTTTGAAGGGCGCTCAATAAAAACAAAGGGCTTTCCCCCTCTCTACCCTCTCCACCCTCTCCACCCTCTCCACTCGCCTCTCCACCTTCTCCCTCTCTTCCCTCCCCCCTCTCTCCACTCTCTCCGCCCTATGACCCTACCCACCTGCCCCCCACGCCCCCCCCACCACCCACACCCCCCACCCCCCCTCCACCCTCTCCACTCTCTCCACCCTCTCCGCTCCTCCACCCTATCCACCTGCCCTCCCCCCCCTTTCCACCCGCCCTCTCAGCCTTCTCCTTCCTCTCCACCCTCCTGGCAACAACGCTGCATCTACTGTCAATCTACTATCAATTGTATTTCGCCAATTTTTCAGCATTGCCACAACTCAAAGTGTATAAGACGAAGCAGAGACAAGGTACAGTCGAACGGCTGGTAGACGACTACACCGTCATTGGAAAGTTAGTACCATAGCTGCTCTATCTCAATCTTTCACCCCCC
>ERZ1740065.689-NODE-689-length-18726-cov-11.555514_pt1 | contig 18726 bp, 16 predicted proteins | sample MGYA00581738_ERZ1740065 | MGnify/ENA primary metagenome ERZ1740065 (study PRJEB43018, sample SAMN04849749) | marine metagenome | isolation source: floating plastic debris | place: Pacific Ocean | collected 2008-09-01 | study: EMG produced TPA metagenomics...
GGCAGGTAGGGAGGCGGGGATGGAGGAGAGAGGTGGGGAGAGGCAGGTAGGGAGGCGGAGATGGAGGAGAGAGGTGGGGAGAGAATTGGCACACATACCTACTACACGATCACCAGTTGTAACTCCAACTTGTCGCAAAGCTGCAGCATAGCGAGCCACAAGGAGGCGGAGCTCAGCATATGTCACTTCCTTTACGTCTGTAGATGACTCCCCTACAAAACATTACTGCTGGTGACTGGCTGGGATTCACAGAGGATTTCATCAAATTCTGTCTTTGTGTGAGAACGACAGTAAATCTGGAGGAAAAGTAGCAAAATTCTCCTTCACTCATTTTCCCACAAGGCACTTCTGAAAACTTGAGAAATGAAACAATATGGTTTGATCTTGCATAAGCTACAAATACTAGTATCCGTTATGAGCAAGGTGCAGATAACTCCCGATATCTCTTCAGACTTGGCATGAGTAGAGTGTATCAAAGTGGGCAGCACTATCCCACAGCACGCAGTATGACATCACCATAGACATACACACAGGTTCCACACATACACTCATAGACATCAAACCATGCTCTTTGTCCATGGTCACTATCATTTCTGGTTTCACTAAAGAAGTTCAACTGTCACATGTCTGTTCATAATGAATGCAAGACAATTCAATAAGAAAGCAACACTATGAGGAGACAATGAGGCGTCCACATGTAAGTATCACTTGTATGCATTGATTAGATGCTGACAACATGAACTTTGACCTATCGGCAGCTACAGGTATTTCCACATCTTTTTTTTACCTTGAATACTCATAAGGCTGCAAAACATAGTGGGATAGCAGCCAGTAAATCACTTGTCTTAGCATGGTGTACGTCTCCATAGCAACTGATACATCATATGTCAACGGTGAGACAGCTGAAGGAGATGCATATGAAGTCTTGACCTACTGGCTGCATAGAGAGCGACTCGCTCATCGTTCCACTGTAGAGCGTTCTCCGCATAGTTTAGAAGTGATCCTTTAAACCAAACAGGAATATCGGTTATCTGGGCGCCTTCATCTATAACCTGTGGAGATGGAGAGAGATAATGGTGGAAATAAGCTAATAAATGAATGCAAACAATGAATGAAGACGAAGCCAAAGGAAGACGGCCTCATGTACTGACTAGCTGTTCAAATGTCTCTGAAAGGAACGCTAGGGCGGTCAGTATAGGATACAGTACTGCTACTTACGTTGTCGTATGTCCGACTAGCTTTAATCGGTGCAAAATCCCACAGAGCACCCCAAAAGTCGGCTATGTTATTCACCGACCAGCTATGCACATCTTCATACGATTCTGAAATGCATTAAACATAGCAAGTGATCAAGCTACCGGCTGAGTCGAGTTGTGATCGTGATCAAGCGTCGTTCGGCGACTATCCTTTGGAGAGCGGCAAACAAGAACTCACCTTTAGGTACCTTGTGACCGTGCTTACTCACATGTTCCAAAAACTTGCCTAAACTAGTATCTTTGATCGCATGCGGTCTCCACATAACACCATCATTCATACCCATGATTTCTCTCTTTCTCAAAGTGCACTATTTATCACTGACGTTATCAGAAGATAGGTTTCTCCAAGTGGCCGTATGGTTGTCCTCAACGCTTGCAAAAAGAACCTATAATCTCGACACGAAAAATTTTAACTGCGGGAGGATAAACATACCCTCGCTCACCAATCGAAGAAGTATAGAATTTAGGTGAGTAGAATGACCGTCTTTCCGCTACTTGATTGGTCAAATCCAATGACACCACCCACGGCAGTCACTATGGTGAAACGCCCAATTATTGATATTGATGCGCATCCGGCATGATCATGATCATCAGACGATTCAAGCATACCGAAACGAACTACCTTATAGGAAATAAACTTAAAAGAAAGCATGAATAAGTCTTCGTACACCCAATTATGCTCATGTCTTTTGAATGCAACGTTTCTTCATGCCGTTTAGTGAGGGAGAGTTGGATTTCTATATATAAGAGCAGGCAACTCCCATTTGAATCTGGCTGAGTATCGAAGTTGAAGTAACTGGCCGATATAAAATGTTAAAAATGACCGGCATGTAGTATTACTACAGTGCTTATTCCCTTTATTTAATCACCGAAGCAGCTATTCAACCACATAAATTGAAAGCATTAAAAACTGTATAAAACTTGACGGATCTTAAAGCTATGTGCTACTAAAACATAAGTTAATTATTAAATAATAAGCCTTATATAAAAATGACAAGAACTTGTACAAAGTTCATCACATATTCAGTGAGCTGTACAAGCACCACAATCGTTTATCTGCATTTTGACCATTTGGCGAGCCGGTGGTAATACAAATATACATGTGTAGCAGGAGGAAGGCTTCGAGCAGGAGATCATCGGTTAGGCAGTGACAGGTTTTGGCGATCCGCTTTCACCCGCAAGGTGAGTCTTCAAGTGCAGCTCGAGCGCCGCAGTAGACTGGCATTCCTTGTGACAAATATGACAGGTTGCCTGCCACAGCCAGGGTCTGGAGCCATCGACTTTCGAATGTTCGCTCGTCGGCAACATCAGGTGCGACGGGTAACCGTTCATCATGCTGGCAGGCCCTCCGAGCAGCGAGGCCTTCATCAGGGCTGCCTGATTCAATGAGCCCCACTCAAACGAGTTGTTGTTCATGCCGTTAGTGCTGACTGGTGGCAAGAGCGTTGTCTCCGATTTACTACCAAAGCCGGTCGGTTCAACTCCATCTGCCGACAGGCGTCTGCCGCGACGCGACGTCGTGCCGTTCCACATGTGAGTGCCCATGTGTACCTTGAGATTGCCTTTGGTGGTAAACGCTTTGCCGCAGACGGTGCACTTGAACGGTCGGTCGCCGGTGTGAGTGCGGAAATGGATTTGTACGGCGCTAGCGCTTGAGAAATGTTTCAGACATATTGAGCACTGGTGTTTGCTACTAGATTTGGTACGTGAGTCCTCGACCGAGAGTGGCCTGTCCAATGAGATACCGGACGGAGACGGTCCAGAAGTAGGACTCGTCTTCCCCTGACTAGCCCAGTGCATGTCGTCCGTCTTATGAGTGAGGATGTGTTGTTTCATGTTGCCGCGAGTGGTAAAGGCTTTGTCACAGAGATCGCATTTGAACGGTCTCTGTTTCGTGTGACTACGGTAGTGGATCTCCAGTGCGCTGCGACACGCAAATGTCTTGGCACAGATATCACACGTCGTACCAGGTGGGGGGTCCAGTCGGGCTGTTGTCGACAACCCGGATGAACTGTTCGCATCAATACTGCTGCTGCACGATCTTTCACTCTTCGGTGAAGCCGTTAATGGCTGCGCCTCCATAGTTCTCTTCTCATCTTGAGTTGAGGATAGAAAATGGTTGTCCACTTCGCTCTCCTGCAATGCAAAACACAATCAGTCAATTATCACAAATCATTCCCGCCCCTCATTCACTCATTAACCACTGCAGTTCAGTGCAAATGTGGAAGATGGCACTACTCTGCCTAGCAGGGTCAAAGACTTTAGCTAAGACTGAGGTTTAGCAACAACATTGGAATTGTCTTCTCCCACAATCAGCACTCCCTAAGCTACATCATCAAAATGACGTTCTGTTCTCTAAGATGGTAGATTTGGCACAGCACAATCCGTAACCTGACCGCCATAGGAAACACATGGTATTTGTAGGTTTTAGCTGTTGTTAAATCAAGAGAAGACAACTCCCAATTTCAATGCTATGCTGGTAGAGCAAGAGTGAGGTTTGATGGCAGTTTCTCCTTATGAAGTGAAAGCTCACTTCATTCTATTGTACCTACCTTGGACATGGATGACCGATGATGATTGGGAGTTGTCTTCTCTTGCATACTACCAACGTTGCTCGCCTGTTCAATGAGAGTTCTGTTTTGTGCTGACATTGGGAATGGCAGACCGGGAACAAACATGGCAGCGGGATTCGTCGGCACCATCGGGTTCATCATTGACAGCTGATGGAGCTGCTCCCATTGCCTATAACAGAGGGAAGACGTAAAGCAACAGGCAAACCAATATGGTTCTGAGGCTATGTCATTTGCCGAGGCTCTGCTGCCTCGCTTCCCTACATCTACCTACCCCCTACATCTACCTACTCCCTACATCTACCTACCCCCTACATCGACCTACCCCTCATACGTCTACCTACCCCATCCTATGTCTGGCCTCCCTCCCTACTTCTGCCCCTCCCTACGTCTACCCCTCCCTACGTCTGTCTTCCTGATCGATATATGACCAATATCAGCTGGCCGAATGCAATGGGACCTATCGAACTGTCATCAGCTGGAATAGCTCGGATTCATGGAATGTCTGACCCCTGACCCGCAGTGGCCCTTGCACCTCTCCAGCGTGTCACAATAACACTTTTATACACAGCAACCGCTAGAGGTCTTAGTCAGCGGCCAGGCAGGGGGCTCAACATCTGGCGCTCAGAGACCGTAATAAACGCGGATAAGATGGGATGTCGTCATTACATAAGGAGAAATATTTACGCCCCAGAGGCGAATGTGTTGACTCCATAGGCTGCGTTATTTCAAACACATCTTAGAGCGTTATGGATCATATGAAAGTAGCAGCCGATGATCAGCAGGTCTGTGTGTTATGAAAATATTTAGCTTTCTGGAGGTATGATGGGCAAAACAATCAAACCAATTGAACGTAAGCAAACATCGACTTTGGAAGCCAAGAAGAGCACCCGGTGTCATAGTTGCTCAACCCTGTTTGACTCAGTTCAGCCCACTCGGTTCAATCGTCACTTTCGCCCCTGTGACGAGCTGATAGTATAGGATGTGTGCGCAGCAGTTAGCTTTTTATTTTACTGCCCGTTTGTTTACATCATAAATTTTATACCCGCATGATTTTTGCCAGATTAGCCCGAGGCACATCGCCGTGCCAACCGAGCTGTGATCTTAGCTTACCTGGCGAATACCTCCGCGTATCTCATGTGGCCCTGCATCGAAGGCATCAGGTTGAAATCGAAAGGGAAGCCAATGCCGGGCGGCAGAGAGTTGAACTGCTCCGCCGATCTGAAGTCTTCTGCGCTGAAATGTTCAGCAGACGGAATCTTTGGCGTCATGTCGGCAACGGAGAACTTGGTTCTCTTCGCTTCATCATTCAGAGGAACGGCTGCAGCGTCTGAAAAATCAAAAGCTTGCAGTTTACTAGCAGCCCAGTCTGCTCACGGTAAACGTCTGCTCACGGTAAACGTCTGCAGGAGCAGACGTTTACCGTGACAGCCAATCTAAATGGCTAAATAAACCGCTGAAAATACTAGAAATTTGTCACGCGACAGTTGTGACACCTGCAGATATGTAAATTATTGACACATAACCATGCGTTTATGAGGACTATAACGGATGCTAATGCATCAAATTTTGATTGGCAATCGCGTTAATCAGTCAAACCAGCAACGTGTGAACGGAGACAGCAGACAAATTGTCTTGACCAGCTGGTGGGGCGCAGCTGTAGCCAACTCACCGGCGTTCAGTTTGTTCGACATGTCATCGGAATGTATCTTCATGTGTTGATTGAGGACTAGCGCGTTTGTGAACTGTTTGTTGCATATGGGACAGCTGTGAAGGAGACGTACTGGCGGCTTGGCTCTGTGTACGCCCATGTGTGTCTTCAAATTGCCTGTGGAGGACAAAGTCACAAGTCAATTATGTCTGCTGCGAGCCGTTGAAAGACTGTATGAAAGTGTCAAGCTCACCTTTGGTGGTGAATGCTCTATTACATAACTTGCATTTGAACGGCCTTTCTCCAGTGTGAGTACGGTAGTGCATCTACAATCACACGCAGAGCAGTTCCGTGAGAGCGAGCCCAGTTGAGAGATTGTGTTATCCCGCGGCCTGTCATAATAGCCGAGTGCAGGACGCTGATTAGGGCTTATTCAGAACGCTGGTGTTGTATATTAATTTAAAATGTTTATAATAACTGTCACGTCTAATGAAACATACAAGCTACGTCTGCTTGTGTGTGAAACAGTCAGTTGTTGTCAGCCGATTACTCAAAACAACATTTGGGTGGTCTCGTCCTGACAAGCACTAACCAACGTTAGTCAGCTCTGACACCTACGACAACGAGTCGCAGGTTGCCGGAATCCGCAGCGGACAGATGACACACCAACACTCCAAAATAATTAGAGATTTTCCCTACTCCACACATGGCGTATTGTGAGTAAACGGTGTGATTGATATGTTTTTCACCAAATCCCAATCAGAAGGCCACGTGAGGTGCTAGAATATGATAAAATGGTGCAATTAGTCAAGCGTATTGATAACGTATTAGTCAGCTCCAGTGGCCATCCGCTATCGCTATCACTCTCACACTCTCTCTCTCTCTCTCCCTTGCCAGGACGCAGGTGTTCCTAATAACTCACATGGCAACATAGCGTGCAGCTCGGCACGCTGGCGTAACATTCAAATTCATACACCATTCACTTTCACTTGACCATAAATACGGCCAGAGATCCTAAACAACATTATTCAAAGGATTGCGGCACGAATGATCTACCTCCCGACCACATAAACACACAGTGTTTATCGATATTTCCATAATTTTCACATCCATCAACAGCCAATGAACATGTTGCCTGCTTTCAGATGCGCGTCATTTTAAAATGCATACCGCCTTTCAATCGATAAGAAATCTTTTTTTTTCGCCTCGAAAAATAGCGGACATGTTTCGTTTTGACCTTTTGGTCATTGGTGAGAGTGCCTGGATCAGGATGCGCAGTCACGGTGCGGAGCGTATATCCGGGGCCCCTAAGAAAACACGGCCACGTTCACGGCCTCCGCGCGCCGTGGAAACATCAAACAAACTAAGCAGCAGAAGCAGACGGCGTTTTGAGTAAACACGACAGAATTACAAGCTAGTCACAGCTCTGCGAGAGGAGGCCGGGCCAAACGTAGTTGCACTTTCTGTTTACATATCGACTGTCAGACAAGAATGTTATTATATCTGGCTTTGAGAAATTGAGATAGTTTTTTGATCATTATTGCAGGTAATGACTCAGTGATGTCATGGATGTTTTGATAGTAGCAGCTAAGGAGAGCAGTTTACAGCGCTGCTGCCGCTAACGATGACCAGCTCAGAGAGGTGGATTTTGATCGCTTTATTGCTGGTGCTTATTATGCACACGCATGGTCACTGAGAATGGGCATCTCCGGTTTCAGAATTCCACATGCGTGTGTAGAACATCTGGTGATTTCACCATCGCTACTCCCACGCATTCAGTTAATCAAAGAACTTGTTGAATCTCACACATTTATCACCTAAGTCTGTCTGTGTGCACGCGCGTTGTTATACACAGGTTTTCATACTATTCTACGAAGAACTGTCAGCTATGCATCTCCCCTCCACATCGCTAAGAAAATCTCCAGAAAAGATAAAGTGTTAGACGCTCACCATGAGAGCACTCTTACAGCTGAGTACGCGTTTGCATATCAGACACTGGTTGGGGTCGGTGATGGTGCCCTCCATAGTCCGAGCCAGCTGCTCGAGGTGCGTGTTCTCAGGCTTCTGTATCTCCATGTACTCTTCAAGACTGTCGTCGTTCGTCAGGTCAGCTATCACGGCCTGGTATCCTCCCACGCTAGACTGCGACGAGGAGTGCCCGCCTGGCAAAGAAATAGGGGCAAGGAAATTAGGCTACGCCATCGTACCCCCATCTCTTAAACCTATGTACAAACCCTAACATACCCTATAATTTTTTTCAGTGACGTAAGAGTAAAAATTGTTGCAGCTGCATTTGATTGTCGCCGTCGTTTAACAGGCCAGGCGACACGATGCGTGAGAGATGAAAGTAAGTCTAATATGATCAACTAAAAGAATAGGCGCTATAATGACTTTCAAACGGCCGCCGCATTCATCCATTTATGAGCAATTCAAACGGCTTATGACTTATATTAGGCCGCAATTACAGCGGACCAATTACAGCGGACCATCTACCAAGGTAGTCAGCGTGTTTCGAATTAATGTCGCAAAAATTGGCAGCCGATAGCAGCAAATTATAGCATGCCTACCGTATAAAAATGACCACCATAAAAAAATGATCAGGCATGCCTTCTCTGAAGCAGGACATTCGCGTTAGTCCTTCGTGGATGCCAGCGCAGGTAAAAACGTACACTGAAAGCGGCTAGGATCGATCGAGCAGCAGCTGGTGCCTCATAGACTACGTTTTGATGAGTGTATGGGCAGCAATTTTCAAAAGTTTCGCCCTGTTTTCCCCATTGCTAAATATATGTATTGATGTGTTAGGCACACATTTACCCATCAATTGCTGCCTCCAATATTAGCTTGATAATGCCATGATATGCATTGAGCGCCGCAAACAATGCAGCATATGCAATTAATATCAAAGTAAAATACCAACAAAGGACTGCTGGCCGGCTAGCATGTCTGAATCAAGAGTAGAAGGAAATCTTGAGAGAGAGGCTGTCGTATCGCAGGCCTATATTTCTAGCGAGCTCGAGCTCTCTTTTATCTGAGGACAGAAGTAGCGTGGGAAGCGACAGATTACCATAAATCTGTTATTAGTCGATCCGTTTGCACATGCCGTGTTCAAGGAGCTCGGTGACGGCGTGTTGGTATGCCTGTCTGCTACGATCATGTTGGCAGGAAACGGGCACATCCATCACAAACAGCAGTGGAAGTTAACCGGTCGGCTGTAGTTATGAATTATTGAACGACGCCAGGTGTGTGTATGATTTTATTTTGGCAAAAGCGATAATTGCGCGCCAGCAGGACAAATACCTGGATGATACAAGAGCGTCTCACGGCTAGTTTTTGATTAGACCGCGACCAGGTGACATGTTTGACAACCCCGGTAAAAATAATCTCTACGCGATGCCGATAAAGAATCGTCTGTCTGCGGGCCGCCCGGCGTATCAGACAAAAACAAATGTGACAACAATTAAATGTCACGTAATGTTACAGCTTTCTCACGAACGCATGACACGACACGACATCCTTGGTCTTGAAATGTGTGCGGCCTATTTTCTCAGGCGCTCATAACTCTCTAGAGATTAATATAGCTTAATAAGCCATTGATAATCCATAAGCGTCTATCCATAACCGAGACAACGCCGAGACGACGTGAGGAAACTTTGTCACACACGGTTACAATTACAATCCAATGAACTAGTCTCATTCACGACGGCAGCTGACAGAATCTCCTAATTCTAGGACACCTACCATTGATAGCGTGATGCGCATCGCCGTTGGCAGACGTAGGCTGATCATCGATCGTCGGAGACGCTGTAGGGGGCGCTAGTTCTGTGTGACTGAGCATGTGCAGTCGTAACACCTCGGCAGACTGCAGCTGAATGGAACATCGAGGACACCTGTGGCAGCAATTTTCATCCGCTGCAAAGGAGAACCATCCATTTATCTCTCGGCGTTTATAAACAGCAGATATTGCTTGTACGCCTGCCAAAGCTCAAGGTCAAGGTCAAGTCTATGATTGAAGCACGGAAAGGACTAGGAGGTGTGTTTGATTATGTACCTTCTTTTTGACTCTCTGTGTCTCCACTGCTGCTCAATGGAGAGTGAAGGCCAGCATTGACGTATTCCTCCGCCACCGCGGCAGCATCGTCGCCGTTATCTTTTGATTGTGCGCCTGCAAGCAATAAACTTGGGTTAATGTAAATAAAACCGCCAGGAAAACTCTATAAATCATTCGAAATGTGTGCGAGTATAAATTGACGCATATATCCAACTATATTCACAGCGAGTCACCATAAAACTGAGGCGTTTAATTCAAACATGCGTTTTAGCCTCCTCAACGTAAGTCGACCGCCCGGAGATTCAGTTTAGTGGAGGCTATCGGCGTTTCGATCACTTCCACATCATAGAAGTATGAAAGATCGCGATTCGACTGTGTTAAACGATAGAATGATTGTTCAAGCTCGCTTCTCTACATCTCTTACATCAGCTGAGCAATTGGCAAACAAAACCAAAAAAATTATATCACATCTCACGATCAGCTTCGCCAGCCGCCTGCGAATTCGACTCTTGAACAAACAACAAAAGACATATTCTAATGAACGCTTTGTAGAGACAGGTTGCCCTCTTGTATGATCAATGAGCAATTTTCGTAGATTATCATTTCATACGTATTACCTCGCGGTTGTGTTGCATTCGGCGCAACTCACACAATAACGCATACCATTATAATCTGCGAAAGTGTTACTAAACAAGACAAGACGTTCTCTTGCCTGGGTGGCTCTGGGCGCAGGATAAAAGAGATTTTGGCACACCACCAGCAGCATCTGGCCAGCATTGATCTATCCAACCGGATAACGAGATCATCCATGAAAATTACCACAAAAACCTCAGCTGAATCAAAATGCAGTAGCAGCGGTCGGCCATGCATAATTTGTACATTAATATATTCCTGGCATTTTCTCTTCGCACCTCACTTGCCTTACTCAAAGCTTGAGACGATCTGTTTTGTAATTAATCACACTCTCCCTTTTCCAATTTTGGAAGATCATTTGGCAGAAAAAATGCAGCAGCGTTTGAGAAACAATGTCGATAAGAGGATGCGCGAAGGTATGTCTTACCGGAATTCACTGCTGCGCTGTTGCATTCCATGTCCTTGACCTCCTCTTTCACGGCAGTCATGACGGTGTCGCTATCGTTACCTTCGTCCAGACAGCTCTCCTGTAGATCATCTGCAGTTTTCAAATGAAAATGTCCGTCAGTAGCAGCAGAGCAAACAGACTGTATTTTGATGAGGTGTTGGAGAGAGAATAAATTATTCAGTACTACATAATGGATGCGAGGCCCTATTTGATTTTCGCTGCACTGTTACATGTGGGCATTTACATAGCATTACCGTTTGACTGCGTTTCATTCTGAGATTTCGGAGATAGAAACTGCATCAGTTGGAACTGTTGTAACCGCAGCATCTGTATTTGCTGCTGGAGTGTTGACAGGCTCGCTTTCACGCTGAGCCACTCGGCGTTCGTGATCAGCGCCGCTTCACCGCCAAAATCCTCGTTGGTCGACAGGCTCGCGTCCACGTCTGCGCGGCTCTCTCTCATCGTCGGACGTTCCACATCGTTGTCGTCATCCTCGACGTGACGCGTAGACCCTAGGGGAGAAACTTTCGGAATCAAATTGTCGTTAGATAATTTTGAGCTGGCAGCAGATGCAACTGTCCTAGTCGGCTACTTGTTCTGTCAACACAAGTCACAAGGCCCCGTAGTGACCATCGTAAAAACTCACTGATTAAACATAAAAAACTATAAGTGCAAAGTTTTCTCTGGATGTGTGGATTTGGGAGCACTAAAATACACCCACTAGTCGGGTCATTTCCTGAACTATAACTCAAGACTCCGCTGGTCGCAAACCCGCCGCTGGCCAACATCATCACGGCTTCCAATCGTCGGATACTCCGTAACCCCCTCGCTGCCAGCAGCAGCGTTACTCAACACACCTGTAAGCTCGCAGCATGCTGGCCTCAAGAAAGAGAGCAAAAATGTCGAGTCGTTTGACACTCAGCTGGTACACATGAAACGAATTAATTTTTCTACTTTAACCGTCGATGTTATAACGGCAGCGGTGCTTGGTGAGAGGTAATTAGATAACGTACGCGATGCCTATTACCCATATACCCATTGTGATAACTGCTAATAAAAAATCGCTGTATCATTATGATACAGTTGGCCTTACAAGCCACAAATGTTAACAAAATATGTCAGTGGAGACCCCTGTCGGTGCTGTCACTGCAAGCAATTACCGACTTGACTCATCCCTACGAATCCCCTCCCCGACACGCCCCCTCCTCAAAAGCCTAGATCCGACCCACCCCACTCGCTGCCAGCGACAGCTGCCAGAGTCAGTCCATTATATTGCCATTTTTTGTTATCGTCACGCACAGCCATATTGACATATAATATATAAATATGATTTCAATATTAATCGTGTGTTTACAAGTAAACTTGATCGCAAATATTGATGTCCGTGAAAACAATCATCGCGTGTGTATACAAAACAAATGGTTTAATCATGACACTGAGTTCGTTTCCATCGATGAACAACCACTGGCACACACTTGCTAACATTTTGTGTGAACAGCAGTAAGCATATGCCAGAGTAAATAGACCAATGCTATTGACTCATAGCTTCACTCAGGGCTGGAACAGATTGGGAGGGGACAGGCCTAAGGGAGGGAGGGAGAGAGGGAGAGGTAGGGAGGAGAGGTATGGAGGAGCAGTGGGGAGGAGAGATAGGAAGGGAGAGGTAGGGAGGAGAGATAGGGAGAGAGAGGTAGGGAGGAGAGATAGGAGGGAGAGGTATGGAGGAGAGATAGGGAGCAGAGGTAGAGAGCGAGAGGTATGGAGGAGGAGTGAGAAAGAAATAGGGTATGGGCACCGGGAAGAAAGATGGACAGGAGGGATTATCAGGAGAGGGAGAGAGTGGGTAGACAGAGCTATTTTTATACCAGCCAATGACTCAACCCAAATCTGAATAACAGTCAACCAATGCTGCCACAGCCTGCTCACTGAAGATTCACTCCTAGTGGCCAGCCGGCTCAGTTGTTTTGATTTTGGACATAAACTCAGCTTAGACGATAGAACTACTGTGGATTAGTTGCCGCTAGTCACACTGACAGTCTGGGCAGATCACTCGCTGGGGCTAAATAATCAATATCATATTTATTAAAATTAATATACAGCGGCAGTGGGCTCTCGTATGACCAGTAGTGAAGGCAGGCAGCTGCACTGCCGCGCAGTGTACACAGGCGAGGCTGTTATATATCCAGTAATCATCGTCTGGGGGCCACGAGAACACACAACTGGAGCAAGATATTAACGTAGAAACAGGCAGCAGGAGATGGGAGGCAGAGAGAGGAGAAATGAGTGACTACGTATAGAGAAATGGAGTGGAAGAAAGAGAGGAGTGGAGGGAGCAAAGAGAGGAGGGAGTGATGGAGAAGGGAGAGAGGGGGCAAGAGGGAGGATGAGAGAGGGTGGAGGGAGGGAGTGAAAGGAGAAAGGAGAGAGAGGGTGGAAAGAGTAGAGCGGGGAGGGGGGAGGAAGAAGTGAGAGAGGCGGAGGGAGAAGGAACAGAGGGACAAGGAAAAGGAAGGAAAAAGAAGAGGAACAGGAAAGAAGAGGAGAAGGGAGAGAGGTGCAAGAGAGGGAAGTAGGGAGAGAGGTGAGTGATAGGTGCAAACGCGAGGAAGGAGAGGAGGGAGAAAGATGAGAAAGAGAGGTGGGGAGAAGGAGAGAGAGATGGGGGAGAGAGATGAGGAAGGATTGGAGGGAGAGGCCGGTAATAGAAGTTTCTTGTACACACGCTGTCAAATTAGCACCACCAATTACTAATTCTACCTCAACGACTGGATTACAAGTTTGGCACTCTCTCACTCCCTCACCTTCATCACATGACTTTTCACTTCGACTTCGATCCGCTACAATGTTCTCTTTCGCGTCGCTCTCCATCCCATCTCCATCGGTTGTGTGCGGCATGTCAGCAGTGTTGGTCTCCAACTCGTCTTCAAAGTGCTGCGGCTTATCCTGCTTCCTCCTTGGCATAGCTCAAAGTCTTCAGGCTTGAGAGACACCAGTGGCTTGATTGGATAAGGGCTTAATCAAGCGCCTGCCAATCACTTGTTGTACACTGTCCTGGTCCAGCTACTCAATGACGGTGTTAAGTAAAAGGATGATCCGTTTTCTTCCTGTCAGCGGTACTACAGTTCTATACACAACTCGACTACACGGACACGTTCAGTGGACTGAACCAGTGCTCTTATGGGACAAGCTCACATTATGAATGATATTCCACACAAAATCATATAGCCTTAGCACCTGACTAATTTGAATAACAACAGTGCGGGTGCTAAGCTTACCACCGCAGCTGTGCTGTGATTAGTTAGATTCGGAGCTTATGGAAAACTATCAAACAATGACAATCAGCCAATCACGTGTCAGTGCACTGCGGCTTCGTACTACAAGTAATATTTAATAGAGGTGAGCAGTGTAATGATTGGACAATAGACACAGGTATGGTCATCGTCTTACCTGCCCGGCCCTGGTGTGCAGGCTGGCTTGAGGCACACTGACAAGCAAATCATCTTCAGGCACCAGCTCAGCAATCTAAAGCAAATGAAAATATTCATAACTACTGCCAAGAGATGTTTAATATGAAAAAAATTATCATAATATATTCAAATACAATTTAGCAAAATCGCCAGCAATGGTGACATTGAAAAATATGACATGGGCTGTCACTGGGAGCAGCCATAGATGGTGTCCGTCGCCGCCGGCAACACCAGACGGTTTGTATAGGATTCACCTCCGTATCAATCATAGCCAGCCCGAGAGAAAGATGGTCGGGTTTTCGGCTGTCATCCGTTATCGTGGATCCTGGCATAAAAACTCGTTGATGATGAACAATTCATTAACAGCCAGGCAACACAAGATGAGTCACCACTGCGCTATTTATAGAATTTGGAGCAGCATTGGAGAGAGGTGAAGTGTGAGAGCTCCTGTCACTGCTACCTTGGATTGAAAAACTGCGAACGCCGGCCACAAATTGCAAAATATGATTAATGCCGCGAAGCATCCATGAATTACTATTGCCTCATCTTTTACCTATTCTACCAAAAAGGTGATAGAAGATGATGCATGAACTCCTGTCATGTACGTAAATTCCTGTGGCAGCGAAAACGTGATGTCTTTACTTTAGGATCCGTCACAATACAAGCCGTGTTTTCTTACCACCCTGTCCAAATCCTTAGCAACGAAGCGTTACTCATCAGATTTTGGGTTGGCTCCAAATTTGGCCCATTTTTTGCCTAAATTTCTCTGATGGAAGAATGTGCCAGCTCCGGGGAGATGTTGCGAGTTCGCCATCCTGAACTGCCGCAGGTGTTACACGAATAAATAACTAGTGCTCACAGCCTCTTGTAGGAGTTAGCCACAAGTTACCAAAGTAAATTTGAGCCGAGTGGGTTAATAATAGCATCATTTTTTAAATGCTAACGCCAACAGTCATAGAGCCAGGTGGCCTTCTGGTCGAGATAGGCTTTCACTCAACCAGAATGTGGTAAATTAGGTGCTATAAAGACTTTCTCAAGTGATTTTCGGAGTTTGCATTGAATGAGCAAATAACTCACTGCTCTGACAGACGGATGGACAGGGTTGACACTTGCGTAGGATAGTAAACACTAGCAGGGCCTACCAGGCCCTCCGTGTCACACCAGATCTTGCGGAATGCCAGTACAGCCACGGCACTAGCGGCTATCTAAACACAGCTTGCCTCGTGACAGCCGTGCTCCAGCTATGTCGACCTGATTATGAAATAATATGCTAAAATTCTGTTCCAAAGCCATCAATATTCAGAAAAACAACCAAATATGGTTTGAGTTTAAAATAGGAGCCAGCGACTAGTCGCAGCCAGCTAACCATGGCTGGAGCCACAAAGTATGGAATGAACCGTTCATGCATACTGATATGACAGACCAGCGTTTTTAGGCCAGTTACGTCGGCGCTGGGAACTACATAGAAAACGATAGGCAGCATCAGGGGTGGTTCGTCTCGCCTCACAATATCTCATACCTCCTCTCCCACACACATTGCGAGCGTAACGTCGGCAATGGGCTGCTGAAATCATGGCGTTAACAGGCTGTAACACGCAAATGCCCGATATAGTACATTGTGTACCGGCCACGTTATACTTATAATCCAACAGAGTTCGCTACATCAGCGTTCAGGCTAATGGCCCTAGCGAACTGAGAAATCTGATATTGCATGTTAATTATTAAGCATAGTGGTTAGTTAACAAGTGTAATCTGGTGTAATACACATTTTCTTATAACCGATACATGCCAGAGTGGCAAAGAGGCAGCTGCTGCCGGCAGCAAGCTCATAATACGCTCGCTCGGTATACGATGTCACGCTGACAGCTCACAATCAGGTGTACTCGTATATTATTTGATATGTAGCAATCAATGGCTGTACAAAAGAAATAATGGAGTTTCAGCCGACCGAGGTGGCGAGCACCTGCGAGTGTCTGACATCAGGAGAGTTTTGTATAACCGAGCGTAAAGATGTGGATCACAATAAACCGGTGTCATATTACCGACTGACGGTATTAAATCGTGTTTTCATATCCAAGCATTATGAAAAAGATTTGCCAGCAGTAATTATGTATGTATTACAGCTATCGGATTACCTGCTGTATCTACGACTGGGGCCGGCTAATATTCCAACACCAAGAGGATGAGACGATGATGCTCAGGCGTGCTTTCAACAGCTCCGTTGAAGCCGCTCAGAATTTCAATCTGATAAACTCGTCACGATTGCTTCAGACGGCACCTGGGCTGACTGAATAGACTGGGCAGGGACTCAGAGTGATGGAATAGCCTGCTGCTTGTCATTGTGTGATAAGACTAGGCAGAGAGTGCCAATGAGGCCAAGAGAGAGAGAGCAGTATGTAGTACAAACAGATGATATCAACAGTGGACCTGTTCTGACACGCGTATAATAATATGTAGATCAGCAATTTCATCTGGCACCCATGAAAGTCCATTTAGCGACGGCAAACCGTGACTAGATGATTTCTATGAATTCCTACACCACGCCTGCTCTCGCTGACCTCGCAGAGACCTTTGCAACATGTACTTCAGTGCCAGACTGCCTGCGAGACTGTCGGAACGAGGCTGTCAGAACGAGACCACCTAGCTGAGTGGACGGTTTGATGGGAGCACCAGACTCAGCGGGTCACACTGTCACCTCCCTGTGAGGTATACAAAAGACCACCTTGTAGGATAATATTGTCATCAATCATAACTAATACATCTTCAGCTAGAATGAACCACACTTTGACATGCAGGCCTGGCGACTGCGGGAAATGTACATGAGAAAGATAGATATATTGAGAGTAGGAGAGAGGGGGAGGGGGAGAGGAAGGAGGGAGAGAGGGGAGGGGAGGGGAAGGGGGGGGGGGAGAAGGGGAGGAGAGGAGGGAGGGGGAGGAAGAGGGGAGAGGGGGGGAGGATGAGGTAGTAATGAAGGGAGAGAAGGGAAAGGGGGGGGGGGACGTAGGGGAAGAAGGTTGAGAGGGAGAGGAAATAGGGAGAGAGGGGTAGGAAGAAGAAGTAATGAGAGAGGGGAAGAGGAGAGGGAGAGAGGGTAGAAAGGGGAAGAGGGAGAGGGGAGAGAAGGTGGAGAGGAATGAGAGGAGGGATAGGAGAGGAAAGGAAGAGGGAAAGAGGGGGAGGAAGGAGAGGACAGAGAGTATGAAGACAGGGAAGAACAAGAGCAGTAGGGGAGAGGCAGAGAGAGCTGGAAAAGTACCACCATGCCTTAGGACTTCATCAATCCCTCATCCTCCCTGAATCATGAGTGGAGAATGAGATTTGATCTCTCTGTTACAACAATAGCTGCATATAAAGCACTGTCTGGTTGTGTCAACACCTGCGCATATGTGCCAGAGTTATGTTGTTTACATCCGGTTATATGAGCGGGCAAACACTGAGGGTGTCATCAGCAGCGCCTAGTGTCTGCGCGCAGTGTCATGACGAGTAGGGCCAGTCATTTCAGAACTCTGAAATGCCAATGTGTAACAGTTGAAGCCAAGATGTTAGAAAGGAAATCTGCCTCATCCAGGCTGTGTTCGAGTTGTCTGCAACATGGCGGGCTCAGAAGCTAATGGTCACACAACTTGTAGTTGACAAATGTTTTTCTCTCAGCTCCTAAAACTTATTCTGAATAATTATGCCTGTCGTCACGGCGCGGATAAATGAATATTATCTGGTTAGTTGAGAAATCTGCGGTGAACAAACAGGTTTGCCGAAATCATCACCAAACTTTGTTTTTGTTATCTACATTATGCGAACGATAACGATGAACTCTCACAAAAGGTGTCGAAAACGGCTGGCAGAGACTAAAGTCTATTCTTTCAGTTCAGTGGAGATTACGCTCAGGTAGCTTATCTGTTGACAGATGCGGATGAAGGCAATGTTTCTAATCTAAATAGAGATGAGTGTCATAACACCTTCTCATAATTGCACAAAGCTGTGAGGATCAGGGTTACTTGTGGTTTTATGACACATTAATAACTACCCACCATTTTCATACCCCTCAGCCCCTCAGCTATTTGATGACACTGGTATTCGTAAAGCACAAAATAGTAGGTCCTATCACCTCTCACGACCACAGACATAGGCCCATGAATGCTGTGAATGCTATGGGGGTGTGAATACAGGGAATGAGATATCATTGAGAGAGAGAGAGAGAGAGAGACCATGTGGCATTAGACGATGTAGATGTGGGGGAAAAGGATAGGGGAATAGGAGTGGAGAAGAGGATAGGAGTGGAGAAGAAGATAGGAGTGGAGAAGAGGATAGGAGTGGATAGGGGGATAGGAGTGGATAGGGGATAGGAGTGGAAACGAGAGGAAGACCAAAGATAAAATGTGAGTATGTAGGACTGAAAGGAGGAGAGGAAATAACAGACAGAATGGTGATGTGGTACCAGGAGATGATGAAGAGATGGAGCGGGAGCTATAGAAAGGAGTAGAGAGAGATGTTGGGTGGGGGAGGTGGAGGAGACAATGGTAGGATGGAAGGCAACAAGAGGGGGATAGAAGCGAATGAGAGAAGCATGGAAGAATAAAGGGGCAGAGGAGAGGTAGGGAGACAGGTAGGGAGGAGAGGAGAGAGGTAGGGAGACAGGTAGGGAGGAGAGGA
>ERZ1740065.690-NODE-690-length-18686-cov-4.429285_pt1 | contig 18686 bp, 13 predicted proteins | sample MGYA00581738_ERZ1740065 | MGnify/ENA primary metagenome ERZ1740065 (study PRJEB43018, sample SAMN04849749) | marine metagenome | isolation source: floating plastic debris | place: Pacific Ocean | collected 2008-09-01 | study: EMG produced TPA metagenomics assembly...
GGTGGTTGCTCCGGTAAAGGCGCCTTTTTCGCGGCCAATCTATTCGCTTTCCAACAAGTCCTTGGGAATGGCACTGACGTTGACCGCCACAAAGTTGCCCTTCTTTCGGGGAGAATTGTAGTGAATACAACGCGCGGCCACTTCCTTTCCCGATCCGGTTTCTCCCGTGATGGATACCGAGATGTTGGTGCGGATCGCCTTTTGCAGCAACTTAAAGAGCCGCTGCATGGCCGGGCTGTTGCCGATGGCCATCTTCTGAAAGCTGTACTTGTCGCCCAGTTTATCCTTCAATTGCTCGACCTCCCGTTGCAAAACCAGCTTGCTCTTAATATTTTCCAGAGCGTTTTGGAGCCGGTTGCGGGCCTCCTCGTTCTTGACGATGTAGTCGTAGGCCCCATTCTTTAACAATTCCACCGCTACCGAGATGTCGTTTTGTCCCGAGAGAATGATGATGCCAATGGCCTCGTTGTAGGCCTTGATCTTTTCGAAGATCTCCCGGCCCGTCATGTCGGGGAGGGAATAATCGAGGGAGATGATGGAGGGATTGAGAAACAGGTGGTCAATACACTCCCGGCCGCTGGTAAACACGTGTACCTCGTGCTCCGGGTTGAGCTCGGCTACGTACTTGGCCAGGCGCTGGTAGATGGGATCATCTTCCACAATGAAAATCCGAGTCGGATGGGAACGGCTATTTATGCTCATGTCTAAAAACTAAGTGCTTGGGGAAAATTGGAACCATTCCCAATATGGGAACTTTTTTCATTTTTGGACAGTATTTGGCTCTTTTTTTCCAAAAAAAACGAGGAAAATTGCCCGTTTCGATCGTTTTTTTGTGGTGACTACGAACGGATCCATGGGGTAATGAATTGAAAATGAATGGTTTGCGTTTACTGGTTCCGGGGGGTGCTGCCAGTATCATCGTCACAAAACCAGATTTTTTGATCCCGGCTTTTTTTGAATTCTGACTCATATTTGACCCAATATCGCTCAGATAGAGTAGTGCTACCCCGGCGGTCGGCCCATTGACCGAAAAAGAATGGTAGCACGTGCAAAAGTCCTGTAAGCCCTTCAAGAGTAAAAATTGTACCCAAACGCGGTAGCGGTTCGGCCCCCGTGGTTCGTCGCACCGATTATTTCAGCTTGGCTGTTCTGGTTCCTCGCCGGGCAGCACCCAACAAATGAACACAACATGCAAGATTTTAATGTCCTTACATTAGAAGAGGAACTCTCTTCTGAGGAGCTGGAGCTCGTGGTGGCGGCCTTTTCGGAATTGTACCACCGTCTGACTTTCAAACACCATCGCCGTCTCAAACTCAAGGTAGTTTGTGGGGTCGACCGTGCGGAATGGGTGATGACGCTGGCCCGCAACGCCAAGGTGGGCAGCAGTCTCGAACTCGTTCCCAACAACGACTTTGTACGCAACGATTGGTCGGCACAGGATGCTTCCATTCTCTTTTTACCCACGCACAAACGAGCGGGAAAGATCACCCGGGAGGCCTTATCGCAAGGCGTTCCCGTAGTATCTTTTCAAAACGAGAGCATCGCGGAATACGTCGATCAAAGTTGTGGTATGCTGGTGCGCTCGCGCAACCGCTCGCAAGACATCGACGCCTTTTCACGTATCTTGAGCATGCTTTACTTCGACCCGGAGGTGCGTAAGCTGCTCAATAAAGTGGCGCTGGTTAAGTATCGGGAAATCAGTGGTTTTGCCACGCGGCGGCGTTCTTGGTCCTACAGCTAATTGTTCTCTTCCTCCACCACGATGGCAACGTCGTGCTCGATTTTGAGGAACTCGATCATGTTGAGTAGGTCCTGCTTTTTTTCGGGGGTATCCAATTGCAGTTCGCAGTCGAAGGAGCCGCGTTGGGTAGGAATTTTCATCCAACTGCCGCCGAAGAGCTCGCCTTCCTTGGGGGTGCCGCCATCGGGTAGGGCTTTGAGTTGAAAGCGGAGGGCCTTGAGGTCGTCACCGGGAATGATAAATTTTTCCTTGCCCTTCTGGATTTCCAGCTTTTCCTCGTCAAAGGCTACGTAACCGTTGAGGATGGTCTTTTTCTGGAAGAGGGTACGCAAGCCGGGAAGGCTCAGGAAGGCGAGGAGGGCAAAGCTGCCCAGGTAAAACCAAGTGTGGTAGCCCGAAAAACCAATCTGCCTCACCAAATCGTCGATGATGGGAATCCGGCCGTACTGAAAAAAGGTGTAGGCCAGGTAAAAGAAGAGTAGACCAAAGACCAAACCGTAGGCGACGGCTCGCGTGTTGATTCTCCGACGTTTGATAATATTGGTTTGAAACTGGAACATAGCATTTGATTTCAAGCCTAAAAATAGCAAAGGATCAACGGATCATGCTACTTTTTTCTACTGGTGATCGTATTTTCGGGGCAAAATGATTGATTTGCATGAAAAACGATAAACACCCACTGGCCGGTATTGATTACGGCAGTAAAATGGCGGGAACTACCGTCATTGCGACACTAGACGTCGGTGGGCAGGTACAATTCGCCGCCTCCCAAGCCAAAAAAGATGCGGACGCCTTCGTACGCCAACATTTCTCCGAACGCCCGCCCCACGCCATATTTATCGATGCCCCCCTTTCCCTCCCCGCCAAATACCGACGGGTGCCGGGCTACGACGACTACTTTTACCGCCAAGCCGACCGCGCGCTCAAAGCCATGTCTCCCATGTTCCTAGGTGGCCTCACCGCCCGCGCCATGCGGCTCCGCGAACAGCTCGAAGATCAGGGCCACCAACTCTACGAAGTATACCCCGGTGGCCTGGCCCGCCACCTGGAACTCGACCAACTGGCCTACAAAAAGAAGAAAAGCGATCTGGCGCCTTTCCTCGCCCACCTCGCCCAAATCCTTCCCCTGTCCTTCCGGGCGCAGGACCTGCCCAACTGGCATCACGTCGATGCCCTGCTTGCGCTCTACTGCGGCTACCGTTTCCAGGCCGACCAGCACCAGAGCTATGGCGACCCAGCCGAGGGGCAAATCTTTATTTGAGCCCCCCAATTTGCCAAAGTTTTTCTATTTTTAGCCGTCCGAAAGCACGGCAAATTCAATATGGCTTATTCGCTCAGTGTCCCTTTCTTCGCCTTCCGGCTCCGCCTCCATTCCGGTGGCAGCTTCCTATCTCCGCTCCTCGACGCGGAGGTACTCTACGCCAATGGCCCCCTGGAGGTACTGGCGGGGAAGTACGCCAATGCCTTCCAGAGCAAGGTGCTGGACAAGGGGCAGTTGATGAAATTACTCAACGAAGGCCCCGAAGGCCCCTTCTACCGGGCCGAAATCCCAATCGCCTTTCCCGCCGCCAAGGACGGTTACAGCTATCCCGCTTTTGAGCTGGCCTTCGACTATTACTACACCCCGACGTCGCGCGGTACTTGGGGGCTGCTCCCCAGTGTGGGCATCGAAGCCTTTGCCGACGATGAGTTGGCACTCGAACGGACCCTCAAGGAGGCGGTCCGGCTCGAATTTGCCCGCAAGCGGCGTCTCCGCGATATTCATCAGGTCATCGCCGCCATCTGGTACGATACTACCGAATTGCTCCGGCACGACGTACAACTCCGTTTCCATACGCCACGCGAGCTGGAAGCCATTCAGGAGGGGCAAAAGGAGCAACTCCTACCTCGCGTTGCCCAGGCCCTGGACCTCAAAAGCCGGGTAGTGTACGGGCGCAAAACCGAATTGGATCAATTGGCGCGGGCGGTTAAAAATAAGTTCAGCAATAGCGTATTGTTGGTGGGGCCGACCGGAGTGGGTAAAACCGCTCTGGTGTGGGAGCTGGCGCGCCAGCGCAAAAAGCGACGCTTGGAGGCTACCATCTGGGAGACGACGGCTTCGGTACTCATCAAGGAGCTGACCGGGGATACCGGTTGGCAGGACAACCTGGCCTTTCTCTGTGGGGAATTGTTGGGCGGTAAGGACATCCTCTTCGTGCGTAACCTGCTCGAACTTTTCGAGGTGGGTCAGTACGCGGGCAACGAGGTGAGTATGGCCGAGTACCTGCGGGAATACATCAGTCGGGGAGAGGTGCGGATCATTTCCGAGTGCAGCGAGGAAGAGCGGGCCCGCATCGAGCTGCGCAGTCCCAATTTTCTTTCCTTTTTCCAAATCATCCAGCTAGAGGAGCCACGGGACGATCTGGAATCCATCGTTTTTCAAAAAACCAGCGCCCTGGCCAAGGCCAAATCTACCGAACTCGATGCGGAAGCCATTCGCGAGAGCATTCGGCTGCACCACCGCTTTCAGCCCTACGCCGGTTTTCCGGGTAAGCCGATCCGCTTTTTGGAGAGTATCGTACTCAATGAGGTCCATCGCTACCAGGGGAAGATCGGTCGGCGGGAGATTGTGGCGCATTTCTGTGAAGAGACGGGTATGCCGCTGTTTATGGTAGATCCCGAGGTGCCGATGGAGCCCAGCAAAATCAAGGGGCGGTTCAATACCCAGGTATTTGGTCAGGAAAAGGCGGTCGAAGAGGTGGTGGATACGCTGTCGGCCGTCAAGACGGCACTGAGCCGGACGGGCAAGCCGATTGCTTCCTTCCTCTTTGTGGGGCCGACCGGGGTGGGAAAAACCGAGTTGGCCAAGGTGCTGTCCCGTTTTATGTTTGGCAGTGAGGAACGGATGATCCGTTTTGACATGAGCGAATTTTCGGATTCCTACTCGGTAAGGCGCTTGATCGGGGAGACCTATTTTTCGGATGGCTTGCTCACCTCGGCGATTCGCCGCGAGCCCTTTTGTGTGCTGCTCTTCGACGAGATCGAAAAGGCCCACCCCAGCTTTTACGATCTCCTCTTACAGATGCTGGGGGAGGGGCGCCTGACCGATAGCCGCGGTCAATTGGTCAATTTTTGTAGTACCATCATCATCATGACTTCCAATATCGGGGCTACCAACCTGAGCCAGTCGCGCATTTCGCTGGCGGGAGGGACGGACCCCGCCGTGGAAAGCAGTCACTTCCGGCAGGCGGCGGAAAAGCACTTCCGCCCCGAGTTGTTCAACCGGATCGACAAGATTATCCCCTTCGCCTCGCTCAACCGAGAGACGGTGCGCTACGTAGTCGATCGGGAGATTCGGCGTTTTCGCCAACGGGAGGGCATCCGCTTTCGGAACATGAACCTGGGGATGAACGACGGGGTAATGGACTTTTTGGCCCGAACTGGCTACGACCCCAAGTACGGTGCCCGTCAGTTGCAGCGCAGTATCCAGGAACAGTTGATCGTGCCCCTGGCGAAGGCCCTGAATCTGATCGACTACGACGATCAACTGATGGTGGAGGTGGCGGTGGTCAACGAGGCGCTGGACATTCAAATCGAGGTGGATCCAATGGGGCTGGACCTATTGATGGAGGAGTTGGATAAAATTAATTTTGCCGATCACGCCAGTCGCTTGCGGCGACAGATGACCCGCTTTAAGGAGGGCCACTTTTTTAATCGCTTGATGAGCCGGCTGGATATTTTGGAGCGGGAGAAAAACAAATCCGCCAAGCGTTTTTGGCGGAACGGCCCCAAGAGCACCCAGTATTCGCAGTTGCTGCGCAGTCGGGAGCGGGTAGACTTTTTGATCCAGGAGATCAGCGATCTGGAGGAGAGCTTATCCAAGGCTTGCTTGGCCCTTCAGACTTATCGTCCCGACGACATCGACAAGGTAAAGGTATGGGAAAAAAAGAGCCTCGATTGTAAGCTCGACCTCTACGCCCAGCACCAGCCGGAGTCCAATCGCTGCCAACTGGCCATCTTTGGCAGCCATCCCGAACCCATTGCCACCTTTTACACGCAATTGCTGGCCGCGCTGGATTTTACTTGGGAGGCCAAGACCATTTGGTTTCGCGAGGGCTATTCCAACGGGGCCGAATCGGATTCGCGGGGGGAGGAATTGGGTGCTACGGCCTACTTGGAGCGGACTTTCCGACCGGAGGGCAAAAATAATTTCCAACCCAAACAAAAAGGAGAAGTCCTGTACGGGCTGGCCTTTGACATTCGGGGCCGCGGTTGTTTCCTCTATCTCAGCGAGGAGGAAGGACTCCAACGCTGGCGACTGTCGGAGGAAGAAAACTATGCCTACCAGGTGCGGGTCCGCAATAGCCCCGAGGCTTGGCCCGGCAATATCCATCGGCGCGACTTTTACAAGGGCAACGCCCGCCGAACCATTGAGCCGCCCAATTTCCGGGACACCCGAATGAAAATTCGACGGGAAATCGAATTCAAAGCCCTACTTTCCCTCATCAAAGAGACCCTGGATCAGGTTTTTATGGCCAAATTACAGGCCGAGCTACTGTAATTATCACGGCACCAGACGGTCTAAATCGCTCAAGAACATTTAAATACCAATGGCCGTTATTTTTATTTGAAAAAAGTATTTTCCGCCGGCCACTACCGCCCATAAAATCACTACCTTTGAATCCAATCATATCCCCCCGTCCCACCAACCGAACCACACCTTCACACCAATTTACTTTTTCCGACCCCCTCCGCCTCCCACACTCGTCCTCGTACCACCATACGGGGCGGACACCCGTACAGCCATCGTTACGCTACCTTCTCGTAGCCCTAGTCTGGTGGTGTGGCCTGGGGACAGTCGTGGCCGACTCGGAACCCCGGGCCCTGTATTGGGTGGGCTTTACCGATAAAGCCGCCTCCCCTTACAGCTTACTCCTCCCCCAGCAATTCCTCTCGCCCCGCGCCATCGAGCGCCGCGCCCGACGTGGCATCGCCATCGACGAGCGGGACCTGCCCGTCAATCCTAGCTACGTCGAGCAACTGCGTCTTTTGGGCGCCCGCGTGCGTTATACCTCCCGCTGGTTCAACGCCGCCGTCATTGATGTCCCCCCGGACCTGCTTCCCCAAATCGAAGCCCTGGCCGTGGTCGCTACGGTTGAATACGTAGGTAAATACTACTCCCCCCGTCCTTTTAAAAAGAAAAAACCGCTGCCTTTTAAAGCGGATTACGAACGCATCGACCTGCCTTACGGTTTTGCCGATCATCAGGTGCGGATGCTGCAAGGACAGGCCCTCCACGATCTGGGATTCCGGGGGGCGGGCCAGCTCATCGCCGTCCTCGATGGGGGCTTTATCGAGGTGGATCGCAGCCCCTTTTTCGAGCAGTTACGAAAAAACGGGCAGTTGCGGGACGGCTGGGATTTTGTCGACATTGATGGGGAAGTTTTTGAAGCCAGTACCCACGGGACCATGGTCCTATCGACGATGGGAGCCAACCTGCCGGGGTTGATGGTGGGTACGGCCCCGGGGGCCGATTACGTTTGTATCAAAACGGAGGATACCCGTGGCGAGTACCGAATTGAGGAGTGCAATTGGATTGCGGGGGCGGAATACGCCGACAGCCTGGGCGCCGACATCATCAATTCTTCCCTGGGCTATACTACTTTTTCCGATACCTCCATGAACTATGCCTACGCCGATATGGATGGCCTGACTTCGCGCGCCTCCCGGGCCGCTAATTTGGCCTTCGCCCGGGGCATGATCGTCGTCAACAGCATGGGCAACTCGGGCAACGACCCCTGGCGCTACCTCGGGGTACCAGCCGCTGCCCGCTACGTCATTGCGGTGGGGGCGACGGATTACCAGGGGGAGCGTGCCTCCTTCAGCTCGCTGGGCCCCTCCGCCGACCAGCGGATCAAACCCAACGTGAGCGCCATGGGCGAAAACCTGGCAGTAGCCGCAACGCGGGGCTACGACGTCATTTCTAGCAACGGTACTTCTTTTTCCTCGCCACTCATTGCGGGAATGATCGCCTCGCTCTGGAGCGCCCTGCCCAATTACGATCAGCAGGAAATCTTCGAATTGGTACAGGCGGTGGGGCATCAATATCCTCAGCCGGATACCGAGCTGGGATTTGGCATTCCCGATTTCTTACAAGCCTTTCTGGGGGAAACGGCCTCGCGTAGCCTGGTGTATCTGGATGCCTACGAGCTGCTGATGGTCAAACCGCCGGAAGCGCGAACCTGGCGATTGCTCTTGGTCAGCGATCCCAGTCAAACTGCCCAAATTACGATTAAAAACAGCCTGGATCAGGTACAGTGGTCCAAATCGATTAGCACTACGGCGGACGAAGAACTGCGGGTGGAGGTCATTGGTGGTTCGGAGACCTGGCCACCGGGTTTGTACTCGGCCGAATTGCGCCGGGGCGAACGGCGGCAGCACCTCATCTTTCGGATCGACTGAGCGGGCTTATCTTCCTTTTGCTGTATTCCTATTTGTTGACTTGTTGTAGCAGGGCCTTTACCGCTGCGGCGGGCTGGATCAGCTTACCGGTTTGCGCGGTATTTTGGGTGTCGGCACCGGTGGAATTGATGATTTTGTAAGCCTGCTTGGTCGTCAGGTCGGGTTGGATGCTTTTGAGTAAGCCCAGGAGTCCGGCGACGTAAGGGGTGGCCATGGAGGTCCCGTTGAAGGCGGCGTAGCGGTTTTTGGGGATGGTGGAATAGATTTGTACGCCCGGGGCGGCGATGCCTTGGTTGACATCGGTGACGTAATTGGAGAAGGAGGCGCGGTTGAGATTGGTATCGACGGCGCTGACGGTGATGGCGCTGGGCGCGTTGGCGGGGGAGTAGTTGGCGGCGTTGGCATTGCTGTTGCCGGCGGCGGCCACTACGATGGCACCGGCTTTGTTGGCGTAGCGGATGGCTTGCTCGTAGGCCCGTTGGCGCTGGCGGTTGGAGGGGCCACCGAGAGACATGGAGATGACGTCCGCTCCCCGGTCGGCCGCTTCGATGATGCCCTTGATGATGCTTTGCTGGGTACCGCCACCGTAGGCGCCGAGTACGCGGACGCTGGCTACTTCGACAAAATCGTTTTGGAGCGAGAAGGAGGCGACGCCTTTTTTATTGTTGGAGACCGAGGCGGCGATCCCGGCGCAGTGGGTGCCGTGGCCCTGGGGATCGCTGTCGTGTTTGCGGGCGATGGATTTGTAATTGGCGGCGAGGTCCTCGTGGGCGGCGTCGATACCGGTATCGAGAATGGCGATGAGGGCCTTGCGCTGGGGACGGACTTCTTGCTTGCGGAGCAAGTCGTACAATTCGTTGACCTTCATGGCTTCAAATCCCCAGAGTTGGTCGACCGCTGGATCGTTGATGCCGTAGGAAATGCCCCGCCGGAGGCTGGGCACTTGCTCCAGGGGATCCAGTTGGATGCGCTCGTTTTCTTCGACCCAGTCGACCAAGCCACTATTCAGCAGGTCCTTTTCCAGATCGGCGATGCGGTCCACTTCGGTATCGGGCAGGTCGAGCACCAGATAGTCGTCGAGCTCGGTCTGGTCGGCCCGCTCGGGTTGGAAGGCACGCTGGTAGCGGGTCGCTCCGTAGGCGGCTAGGACCCGGTCTAATTGTTCCAAATCTTTGCCCTCTACCATATCGACGAGCAATTCGCCGTAGAAATTGGCTTCGGTGCTCAGGCGACTGGGCGCTTCGGTCAGGCTTTGACTCATTCGCTGGAATCCGAAGGCGTAAAATACGTAATACAAAAGTCCCAGGGCACCAAAGAAAAGGATGGTGTTGCGCCGGATAAAATTGAAGCCCTGCGAGACGACACCCAGGACCATCAAATCGCGGAACAAGACCCACAATTTGGTGGAGAGGGTACCATCGGAAAAGGCGAGGGAAAAGAGGTAGATCATAAATCCGCCCAAAAAGGCACTACTCATGAGTCGGCTGCGCTGGGGATTGTCCTGATAGTAGAACCAGAGGATCAAACCGGACAGGCTGACGATAAAACCGAGAGGATAGATGACTTGCAACATTTTGAAACGGATTTTTGTTTTTTTGCTACTACGAGCTACTCGATAAGATACAAACTCTGGTTACCAAAATCAAAAGGAAAAGATCAGATTGGCCCACGGGTCGGTCAACGAATTGGAATCATAGACGAGTAGGATCGAAATTATGTCGCAATTATTATCAATACTGATGAACAGCTAGGCAAAAGGCCGAAAGTTTTTTATTTTTGCGCTCTTGAAAAGCGGTTCATTTAAAAACAGAAAAAATACCCATGTCAAAAGGAGTTGAACACGTCCACTGTGCCATTATCGGATCCGGCCCCGCTGGTTACACCGCCGCGGTCTACGCCGCGCGGGCCAACATGAAGCCCGTACTGTTTACCGGCCCCGAGCCCGGCGGTCAATTGATGATTACTACGGAGGTGGAAAATTATCCCGGCTACTCCGACGGAGTGCAGGGCCCCCAAATGATGGAGGATTTTCGCAAGCAAGCCGCCCGCTTCGACACCGATATCCGTGGTCAGATGATTACCAAGGTCGATTTTAGCGGTCCGGTCCACAAGATGTGGAACGAGGCGGGAGATGAGCTCCACGCCGACGCCGTCATTATCTCTACCGGCGCCAGCGCCAAGTGGTTGGGGCTCGAATCGGAGCAACGACTGATGAACATGGGCGTATCGGCCTGCGCGGTTTGCGATGGTTTTTTCTACCGTGGCAAAGAAGTAGCCGTGGTGGGTGGTGGCGATACCGCCGCCGAGGAGGCCCTGTACTTGTCCAAACTCTGTCCGAAGGTCAATCTCTTGGTCCGTCGGGACGAGATGCGGGCTTCCAAGATCATGCAGGATCGCGTCCTGAATACGGAAAACATCCAGGTCCACTGGAATACCGAGGCCCAGGAAATTCTGGGAACGGAAGAAGTCGTGGGGGTCCGGGTGATCAACAATAAGACTCAGGCGGTGACGGAGGTTCCGGTCAGTGCCCTTTTCGTCGCCATTGGTCACAAACCCAACACCGATATTTTCAAGGGCTGGATAGACATGGAGGCCAGCGGTTACCTCATCACCAAGCCGGGGCGTACGCACACCAATATTGAGGGCGTATTTGCCAGCGGAGATGCGCAGGACAATATCTACCGGCAGGCAGTTACGGCGGCGGGAACCGGTTGTATGGCCGCCCTCGATGCCGAACGCTACCTGACCGAAAAGGGAATCATCTAATCGGTCCCCAGCACACCATAAAAAAACAAAACAACCTTTAAGCATGTCAGCAACCACCACCCGCTTCCGTCCCGGCGTACTTTGGGGCGACGAAGTCACCGAGCTCTTCAACTACGCCAACGAGCACAATTTTGCCCTTCCCGCGGTCAACGTCGTGGGTACCAACTCGATCAATGCCGTTCTCGAAACGGCGCGTGATCTGAATTCGCCCGTAATCATTCAGTTTTCCAATGGTGGGGCGCAGTTTTTTGCGGGTAAAGGACTCGACACCACCGACCACCAGTGCGCCGTGCTGGGGGGCATTTCCGGTGCCATGCACGTACATACCGTTGCCCAGGCCTACGGCGTGACGGTGGTGCTGCATACCGACCACTGTGCCAAAAAGCTACTGCCCTGGATCGATGGTTTGCTGGATGCGGGCGAGCGTTTTTTCGAATCGCGGGGCTATCCCCTGTACAGCTCGCACATGCTGGACTTGAGTGAGGAACCCCTCGAAGAAAACATCGAAATCTGCGTCAAGTACCTGGAGCGGATGTCCAAAATCGGGATGACCCTAGAAATCGAACTGGGCGTCACCGGTGGGGAAGAAGATGGCGTGGACAATACCGACATCGATTCTTCACGGCTTTACACCCAGCCCGAAGAGGTGGCCCAAGCTTACGAAGCCCTCATGAAAGTGAGCGACCGCTTTACGATTGCCGCCGCCTTTGGCAACGTGCACGGGGTCTACAAGCCCGGAAACGTCGAATTGAAGCCGGTCATTTTGAAAAATTCGCAGGATTTTGTCCAGGAAAAGTTTGGGACGGCGGCCAATCCCATCAACTTCGTGTTCCACGGGGGCTCGGGTTCCTCGCGGGAAGAGATTCGGGAGGCCATTGAGTACGGAGCGGTCAAGATGAACATCGATACCGACCTACAGTGGGCTTTCTGGGATGGTGTTCGCGGCTACTACGAAGACAATCGCGACTACCTCCAGGGGCAGATCGGTAACCCGGAAGGGGAGGACAAGCCCAACAAGAAAAAGTACGACCCCCGCAAGTGGCTGCGCGTGGCCGAGGGCAGCTTTGCCAACCGGCTGAAATCGGCTTTTGAAGACTTAAATGGAGTCAATCGCAACGATATGGCTTGAGCAATCTTTTAGACGGGAATAAACTCCGAATAGACCTCGTTGTCGGCATTGCCGGGCGAGGTCTGTTTGTTTTTCTTGGGTAGCTGATAGTTATAGTCGTAGCCCCGCCCCATGTCGGAATCGATCCAGATGCGGCCCTGGTTTTGCTCGACGATCTTCTTACAAGTCGCCAAGCCGATGCCCGAGCTGTTGTGGTAGGCGTTGGATTGGAGCTTGATAAAGATGTCAAAGACCTTCTGCTGGTTTTCCTTGGCGATGCCCATCCCGTTGTCCCGAACCGCAAATTCGTAGTGATCGTGGGTCTCGCGACTCGAAATGATGATGATGGGCATGACCTCCTCCCGCCGGTACTTGATGGCGTTCGATACCAAATTTTGAAGTAGCTGCACCATCTTGACCTGGGCCAGCTGGACCTGCTCCGGTAAATTCTGCCAGTAAATGCGGGCGTCGTTTTCGGTAATCTGAGTATGTAGATTGCTGAGAATGATATTTTTGACCCCTTCGATACTGGATTTTTCTTCCTCCCGCTCCGCCTTCTTGCTCACCCGAGCGTAGGTGATCAAATCCTCGATCAACTGGTTCATGTTTTTGACCGAACCCGTGATAAAACCCAAAAACTCCTCGGTATTGGCATCCATCTCCCGTTGGCGTTCCAGGTGTCGCTGGAGCATCATCGAAAAATTATTGATGTTGCGGAGGGGCTGTTTGAGGTCGTGAGATACGATGTAGGCAAACTGCTCCAATTCGAGATTGGTGGAGCGGAGGTCCTGCTCTACCTTTTCCAGCTCCTTGGCTTTGAGGGCAATCTCTTGTTTTTGCTGGGCCAGGGTTTTCTTCTGTTCGTTGAGCGTCTGAATAATGCGGTTTTGTCCCGTCTTGAAGACCATGATGAGTGCCACCATGGCGATGAAGAAAAAGAGGAAACTGACGTAGTAGTAGCCCGCCGTAATGTGTTGGAGCTCTTCGGCAAAAGAACTGCCCCGGTATTGCTCCTGGTAGTAGAGCCAGGCCTGAAAAACCAGCAGACCCGCCGTCCAAAACAGGCCGGAGCGCACATCGGCCAAAAAGAAAGCCATCATGGGGACCACTAGAAGCCAGATGAGGTTGTCGGAATAGAGACCACCCGATTGGTAGGTCATCGGTACCAAACAGCAGGCAATGACGGCAGCCATAATGTTGCCGATGATGCTGAGGTTGTTGACGTAGCGGAAGGTGAGGATGAGTAGAGCGGCAATCGGGAGGGCTACGTGGTAGGGAAAGGGCAGTTTGACCTCGATAAAATGACTAGCAACCCAATTTCCTACTCCCAGCAGCAGTAAGACGATCTGGGTGTAGATGACAATCTTTGCCTTTCGGTACTGATAGTCCGACTGCCGGAGCTTATTCGATACGAGCCTGTCCGTAAAACGGGTGAGGAGCATGGGAAATCTGGTATTGTTTATCTCTCTGTGTCTTCCGTTAGCGTAGAAAGGGTTGGTGGTAACTCGTCCTGGGCGCTGGAATATATTGTAGCAGGAAATATGCCAAGTTCCCCAAGGTGAGGCGATAATGATCACGGTACAGTAAAATAGCTACGTTGGTTGGTGAGGCGGATCGCTTTCCGACTTATTTGAGAACCACCGCCTTGAATTTGGCCGCCAGTTCATTGCGCAGTTGCGATAACTTTTGCTGAACCCGTAGCAATCGCATGATTTGTTCGTGGTCGCCGGCATCCTGGGCCTGGCGAATCTCCGCCTGGTTGTGGAGCATCATCTGGTCGGCTTTTTTGATTTTGTACATAAAAACCACGTTGATGCTGTCCTTTTTAAAGTTTTGCTCCGGGTCGAGCTGATTTTGGAGGGGCAAATTGTGTAGGCCAATCCAGTTGGGGCTGTATTCGTAGGGGCTTTGGAGCAGGTCGATGGCCAGGCGGCTGATGTTGGGGTCGCGGTGGTTGACGAAGTACTGGGTACTCAGAGGCTCCTGGGCCAGGGTACGCTCCAAACAATAGCGGACAAGTTGGCGATAGTGCTCGTGGTGAAACTCGTCGATGACCTCCTCGATATTGCTCAGTACGTAGGCCTCCACCGTGAGGCCTTCCTCCGCATCAAACATTTTCCCAGCGTGGCTGATTAGCACCCGAACGATCTCCCGCTCCTGTAGCTCCAGGCCCTTGGCCGGACTGGAGGGGCGGGGCGCAGCGTCGTCTTCGCCCTGCCCTTCGGCCGGCTCGGGGGCCACTGCCTTGAGCGCGGGCTCCCGTTGGTCCACATTGCGGGCTTCCCCCCGTTGGCGGCGTTTGTGACGCCGTCGCAGCAGCTCGGTGACCGTCCGGTTGGTCTCATCCACCAAGATGCTTTCTTCCACTTTCATGACGACGGAGCACTCCTTGACGTAGAGCGAACGTTTGATCGGGTCGGGAATCCGGGCGATGCTGGACACGATGTCCTTGATCAGCTTGGTCTTTTTGATGGGATCGCCCGCGGCCTCCTCCATGAGCAGGTCGGTCTTGAAAAAGATAAAATCGCGGGCTTGGGCCTCGATGTATTCCTGGAAGGCCTCGGTACCCACTTGCTGGAGGTAGGAATCGGGATCTTCCCCCTGAGGAAGGAGGACGACGCGTACGTTGAGGTCCTGTTCGAGGACCAGGTCGAGCCCTCGGAGGGCGGCCTTGACACCGGCGGCATCACCATCGTAGAGGATTTTGACGTTGGGGGTGTAGCGTTTGATGAGGCCAATCTGGTCGACGGTGAGGGAGGTACCCGAGGAAGCCACCACGTTTTCGATGCCGGCCTGGTGGAGTGAGATGACGTCGGTGTAGCCCTCGACGAGGATGCACTCGTCGAGTCGGCGAATGGACTTGCGGGCCTGGTAGGCGCCGTAAAGAAATTTACTTTTGAGGTAGACTTCCGTTTCGGGCGAGTTGATGTACTTGGGGGCCTTGACGTCCTTTTGCATGATCCGTCCGGCGAAGCCCACGACCTTGCCACTGAGGTTGAAGAGGGTAAACATGACCCGGCCCCGGAAAAAGTCGCGTCCGTATTTAGAGGTTAGCCCCAGCTTCTTGAGCAGCTCCAACGAATGGCCGTCCTGCGTCGCTTGGAGGGTGAAGGCATCTTTTTTAGCCGGGGCGTAGCCCAAGCCAAAGGATTGGATGGTCTCTTCGCGAAAGCCACGTTCCTTGAAGTAGTGAAGACCTACCGACTTACCCGTATCGGTTTCAAACAGTTGCTTTTGGTAGTAGGCCTTGGCGTAGTCGTTGACGATAAAGAGGCTATCGAGGTAGCGTCGTTCCTCCTGGTGCTCCTTGCTGGTTTGGGTCTCCTCGATCTCGATATTGTAGCGTTTGGCCAGGTAGCGGAGGGCCTCGGGAAAGCTCATGCTTTCGTGGTCCATGATGAAGCGTACGGCATTGCCCGCCTTGCCACAGCCAAAGCACTTGTAGAGGTTTTTGGAGGGGGAAACGGTAAAGGAAGGGGTCTTCTCGTGGTGAAAGGGACACAGCCCGATCAGATTAGCTCCCCGCCGTTTGAGGCTAACGAAGTCTTCAATCACTTCCTCGACCTTGGCCGTGTCGAGAATTTCCTGTACCGATTTTTGTGAAATCATACGCGCAAGTGTTTTTCGAAACCCTCCAGACGGAGGCGGAAGGCCCCATTTTGGGACAATTTAGCTGCCCAAAATACGAAAAAAGTGCTTTTAAGGCTCCCTTAACTTTCTTTAATGAATTTAACACAATCGGGCCTTAAGAATTCACCCACCTGAGCTCCAAGAGCTTAAATATTTGAGTTTAACATACATTAAAATTGGTAACATTTGTTGGCACTGTAATGGCATGAGTTAAATCAGTTATGCGTACGAAGCTAGAAAACGAAAAAGACCTTAAAGATTAATGGGTGTTCTCATAGTGTGTGGGCTGCCCCTTCCCGAAAAGTCGGGTTAGGGGTAGTTTTTTTTGAAGCCCGAAAATTCACTAATTTTGCGCACGCATGATGAAGTATCCGCCCGAATCAGATTTGCTGGATTTTAGCCGCCCCGAACGCCTGGCCCCCCAGATTGAGCACCGCTTTCTCAAAGCCCTGGCCCGCGCGGTGGCGGAGGAGTTGTATCCCGGCAATTACCGCGACTACCTCGAACACTTCTACCACTCCGGCTACCACAAAATCATCGAACGCCGCGCCCAGCAACTGGCCGAAGAACTGCGATTGCTCTACCAAAAAAATACGGGCGATAGCGCCGATCCCCTCATCTACACCACCCTCCACCGCGAATTCGCCGGACTAATCGACCAATTCGTATTGCTGCACTGCCGCTCGCTCCACCACATGGATCTGCCCCAAGCCATTCTCCGCTACGCAAATCGCGAACGCAGTGAGGTCGACCTGGCCCAGATGATTTTTGATTACCTCGATTTCCGCCGGGAACCAGAAAAGGTATACACCCAAATCGACCAGATCAGCCCCGACGCCCTCCAGCGCGCCGTCCGCAGCTTCCTGCTCATGGGCAAGGCCGAACGCCTCCTCTTTATCTGTGACCAAAGCTTGTTTGGCTCGGCTCGGGAAGGCTTCGCCATGACCGACCGGGGCCTCTACTGGAAGGCCCATCTCCATCTGCCCCAAACCGTACTATACCAAGATCTGCAAAGCATCCGTCGCCCCAACGGCGACTGGATCGAGATCAACGAGGAGTTCTTCAACGTCAGCCCCAGCCTCAATTGGAAGCTGTTCAAGTTACTGCGCAAATTGCGGGATTGGGAAGGCCCACCGACCACCAAAGAAGGGACCGCCCCCACCTAACTGCCTACCCCCACTCGACTGGGGGCCATTCTTTTTACCAATCGGCTAAAAAAAAATTGGGCAAACGTGAATTTTTCCCAAAAGTGTGTATCTTTGAGATACTATTTGTATTTAGTCTAAATAAATGCAGATGTGGAAAAAATCAGATGAACCCCTAACCCGCTAAAAGTAGCGGGGAAGTCTAAAGATCTATGTTCGGATCATTTCCGATGCATACTTTTAGGTTGAGACTTTAAAGTGTCCATGATAATTCCGGGAAGCTTGGCAGAGCTTCCCGAATTTTTTTCCCCCCTTACCACACCTCCTCGCACGGTGTATTCCGACCCATTGATCCAAAGATGATAAAAGTTATCGTCCAAAATCATTTCGATATGTCCTTCAGATCTCCCACCTTGCGGTTACCTCTTTTGAGAACTGAATTTCTACTTCCCCTGTACCTGCTCTTTATCATCACTTCCCTCATTAGTGGCAACTACTACTTTCACGAGTGGTTGCACTGCAACGAGGCGGTGGCCTGGCCCGTCAGTCATCCGCTTGGCAACTACGATGCCACCCAAATCGCGGAACGCTACTGGTACCTCAGCTGGGCCTGTTGGGGCGTTGGCGGTGGGCATCTCCTGTGCCTCTACGGCCTCCACCGTAGGGGATATCTGGTATAAATGACATTGGGCTGACCTTGCGGGAGTTCCAAATCTTTGAAAAACTGTTTGGTACCCTGTTTTTAATCAGTCCAATTAAATATCTTTGCAATCCTCCTATTTACGAATGAAAAAATGAAACAATGAATCTTAGACCTATTGCCTTTATGCTGTTTGCAGCCCTGCTGATTGGCTTTGTAGCCTGCGACAATGCTGATGATGAGACGACTCCTCCCGAAGTGGTAGATGATACCCCGGAGCGTTTGGCTGCCGCTGCTACCAACTACGCCGACATCGTACTGGCCAACTACGAAGACAGCTACAATACCGCAGTAGCACTTCGTGATGCTATCAACAGCTTTGTGGACGACCCTACCGAGGAGAAGTTCCTCGACTGTAAAAATAAGTGGCTCCAAGCCCGTATTCCCTACGGACAGACCGAAGCTTACCGTTTTTACGGCGGTCCCATCGACGATGAGGATGGCCCGGAAGGTTTGATCAACGCTTGGCCGATGGATGAAAATTTCATCGACTATGTAGAGGGAATGCCCGATGTGGGATTGATCAACAATCCTACGGTCTATCCTACGATTGACAAGCCCTTGCTGATCGATCTCAACGAAAAGGAATCGGAAGAAAGCATCTTTACGGGCTACCACGCCATCGAGTTCCTGCTTTGGGGACAAGACCTATCGACCACCAGCGCGGGCCAACGGCCCTACACCGATTATCTGCCCACCGGTGGAACGGCTAGCAACCAAGATCGTCGTGGGCTTTACCTCAAAACGGTTGCGGATTTATTGGTGGATCACCTCGGTGAAGTAAGGGATGAGTGGACGGCAAATGGAGCTTACCGCGCGACCTTCTTGGGATTATCCAACTCGGATATTATCACCAATATTTTTGGCGCTCTGTCTGAGTTGAGCAAGGGAGAACTTTCGGGAGAACGGATGTTTGTCGCCGTTGATTCTAAGGATCAGGAAAACGAGCACTCTTGTTTTGCGGATAATACAATTGTTGACATCAAGCAAAACTTCCAAGGCTTGGTAAACGTTTACACCGGTACTTACTCCCGGACCAACGGTGCCGTGGTGAGTGGTGAAAGCTATCAGGATATCGCCGCTGATCTGGATGCTACCAAGGCGCAGGCCTTCGACAATGCTATTTCCGTGGCACGCTTGAAGATCAATACCATC
>ERZ1740065.691-NODE-691-length-18685-cov-12.239399_pt1 | contig 18685 bp, 16 predicted proteins | sample MGYA00581738_ERZ1740065 | MGnify/ENA primary metagenome ERZ1740065 (study PRJEB43018, sample SAMN04849749) | marine metagenome | isolation source: floating plastic debris | place: Pacific Ocean | collected 2008-09-01 | study: EMG produced TPA metagenomics...
ATTTTTTAATTCTTATTCTACTTCTTTTTATTCTTCTTATACTACCACTACCTCTACTTTATCATCTTATACTACCACAACCTCAACTTCTTCTTCTAACACTACCACCACCACTACTGCTACTACTAATACTACTACCACCACTACTGCTACTACTAATACTACCACCACTACTACTATTACTACTAATACTACTAATACTACTGCTGCTATTACTGCTGCTACTGCTGCTATTACTGCTGCTACTGCTGCTATTACTGCTGCTACTGCTGCATGTAATGCAACTATGTAATACGACAACAAGGCAGAACTCTACCCCATAATGACAAGATAACAGATGTAACACAACACAACAATGCTAATCACCACTTACCAGGCTCACATTGATAGCACCAAAGGTCACGGTCTCTTGAGTATCTTTGGGCCAGTAGCAATGACACTTGGACTAAAACAGTTAATCACAGGCCTCAGCGTAGCACAGTAACCGCCAGCGTGTACTGAATATGTGTGTGTATGTACTATAGACTATAGTCTATAGTACATGTACCATAGAATCAGTTATTGAATAATTCTTAAAGATGTATTGAAGAGCTCTCAGGGTGGGGAAAGAGACAACTACCATCAGGCGTAGAAGAAGTTTTGGGTGCAGCTTATGTAACACACCTTAGTGCCCTCAATCTCCTTACAAGCCATGATGATGACCTTGCAGCCCTGCTCCCATATCATACGCCAGAAGTCATTCACTGTCCGGCTCATGGGCGCTTGAGCTGCGATGTAAGCATTGGTATCATGAACACCCTGTAAAAATAAACCTGTGTATGATTCCCTCGGACAAACCGCCACTGCGTCACTGCCAGCTGGTAGGGAGTCGGCCTCAAATCAGCTGACTTACGACTGAGTACTTCAACACAACAAGTACTGTAGTACAACTGTGTGACAGGGTACTACTGGGTGGCACACTACAGCCGAGTACTGTGGTATGGAGAGTACGGTAGAGCCAAGTGAAGTGCAATGTCTATTCGCAAAACATGCAAAACTGTCTGTTTCATCGGTGGTACACACTTTACTAGTACGAGAAGTTTCACACTACACATCCGAAATTAAAATCGATGCTGAGTCTGATATTCTTAGACAGCTGTATATAGGAGTGCAATAAGCTGGACCAGGTTTAGGAGACAGGACGGCAGTGGTGGCTGGGAGAGGCAGCCAGCTGGACCAAGTTTGGGAGACAGGACGGCAGTGGTGGCTGGGAGAGGCTGGACCAGTGCCACTGTTTTTGGGCCCAATCCAAAACTGAGACGGGACGCGTTATGATTACTCAGAGATTGATGCCATCATCTGGCAGCATGGAGTGATGGGTATCTGTGGGTCCTGCTTACCGGGGAGGTCATTGATACCATCAACAAACAACTTACAATCGTTGTGAGTCATCGCAGGCACTGGGTGTTCAACCCACTAGCAGACGCAGACAGTCATCAATGATAGTTTATCTATTTCTATTGAAGCTGTTCACAAACGTTCAAAGTCAAGGAGGGTTGGGTATCCAATACGCGTCCATTATCAACATAGACGTAGGCTTGTTGCACAAGTTTCTCTCATGCCAGTGCAACTCAGATTCCACAACAAGGCTGTCTCAACAGTCATAGTCAATAGTCAATCCAAGGCAACTTCAGGCTGATTGCTGATTGATCAGTATACTAAATAAATATCTCTCCTCCATCTATGACACTAGTATATATGTAACGCAATCATATGCTACAGTTGTTTCACGCATAAGGAGGCAGGGAGTTGAGTGAGACTGTATATAGTATAGAAGTATAGCAGGGAGTTGAGTGAGACTCTGTATATGATTTAGTATAGAAGACTACCTTGATGAAGTTTGCATTGATGTAGTCAGATCCCTGCTCTCCAGAAATTTTTCTGAGCTTCACTCTTGTGTTGTCAACTAAATATAGGAAACAATAGGCGCGTTTTCTACTAAAAGAAACGCATGAAGACAGCATATCTACATATTTGATTGCTCACATGGAATGATGTCTTTGTATCTGTTCTTGGGCCTGTTAAAATGCAAAGCACCAGCTTTGCGTGGATGCTGGGCGCTTTCTATAATCTGGTTTCCTTTTTCTCTCAATGCCTAAAAGATGATCAGTATGACATATTAAAATGACAAATGGGAATCATATGCTCATGCTACATTGTGGCCGGAGAGCTCTGGTTACCTGATATTCATTCGCTATACCGTCAAATTGCTGAGAATGTTCGTTCCATTCCAGCAATGAATCACAGTACTGTTTGAAGTGAAAGAGAACTTGGGAAATATCCATGTTGAGCAATAGTTAGCGGTGGCGATGAGGACCTGATTCTTCCTAAAAAGGTAATCGTCTAAAGATGGTTTTAAGGGATAAAACACCAAACACTACGTCATCTGAAAACCCCATGGTAAGCACTACTTAGCGCACCATAACTTGCAAACAGTAGAGCAAAACAACAACTCACCTAGAATACCTCAGTTGTAGCAACTAGAGCAAACCACCAATAGCATGGTATGTTCCTGGCTGGATCAGCTTCATCAAATGCACAGTGGCGAGCTTTCTAAGTTCTGGTGAGAGGTGGAGAATCCGGCAGGGTGGGAAGACTGGGCTGAGCAGCGACCATCCTCTGCACACACTTCTGCGACTTCCTCGTTGATACCCTTGACATTGTTTTTGTTTAGCTACAGTTCCTAAGCACTATAAGTTCAAGGCTAACGAATGGTACGTGAATCCCCACAACGATAAACCGTCGACTACGGTAAATTTACCGCCGAGAGCCTTCTGCGCACAGGCTATCAAATTACGTCCGCCAAAATCGACCACTGGTGTGGTCTGCGCTTCACGTCTCCGCATGTAATTTTTTGGAAACTATAGGCACAAATATGGCTACGTACTTTGGCAGAGAAGTGCTTCTGCATCAGCTAATCGAGCAGAAAAAGCTGCATCGTGCGATGTTTTCGAAGATAAAGGACAGAAAAGCAAAGATCAGAAAGTTTATGATTTTTGTCAACAATGTTTTGAACGGTAAGCTTTTGTTTTCAATGCTGGTGCAAAGGTCTCGCTATCCATCTACCGGTCTCCTAGTGATTTCCATGACGTTCTGCATGCATTACTCATCAGTCACATCGCTATATTTTGCCAGAGACTGAGGCTGAAATGCAACAGCTGTGGGATTCGTGTTGCATCCTGGAGAAGCTTGTGTAAGTCAATTTATATGAATAGAAACCAATGTCCACCCACTACTATATTGATACTAGCTTGCCATATATTACAGCTTTGGCTGCGGTGATGCTGTGGTCCCCTCTGAAGTGTCTCTATCACAGGTCGGTATCAATAGAAAGTGATTTCTGTTATGATCGTTCCCTCCTGGAAAAACCTGATTGATTTTGTCAGTTTAAAGAGTTAGCCAGACATATTGCTGACCAGTCAATCAGTGAGAAGAAACTGACTGTCTCAGGGAAACTGGTCTCTCCCGAAGCAAAATCAGAGGACAACGAATCATCACTGATCTCTCATACAGTAACTGACTCGTCTCCACTCGAACAAACTCAAGATCTCATAAAATATCAGCTTCAAGATCGTAGAGCTGCATCATCGCAGTTGAGTATTGATGAGACCGTTGGCTATGATTGTGACTCTGTTGATCAACAAGAACAAACATCACAAAGATCTGATGGAACAGTTAGAGAAGGTGATCATCTTCCGTTGTCCAATAAAAACGAAGATGAGAAGTCACCACCTCCAAGCCCCGTCAGCACGCTCCTCAATGAAGTGTTTGTCTCCATAAACGGAGATGGCCAGTCATCCAGTGAAGAGGGCAAGAATTTGTTACACAACATCCAAGAAAAGCAACCAGCTATGGACTTTAGCCGTGCAAGCGGTGGAATAGCTGAGAGAAAGCCGCAGCCCAAGTCCAACAGACCTGTCTCCCCACTCTCAGTTAGTGATGCAGAAGAGGGTGAGGCAGCAGCAGGAGACAATAGCTCTGACTCTTTGATATTCTGTGAGCCTCCTGTACCCAGAGATATCATCGTCACGAAAGTAAAGCAGGTTAGTCACGAGTTTTGAATCTGTCCATGAATTCATTGTGATCACTACGGTACAACTACATGTTTGTAGAAAGTAAAGTGGCCAATCAGCTATCCCAAACCTGCTGCTCGTGGTGAGCTGGTCGTCGAGCCAGCCACACCTGCCTCAAGGAAAAACAGGCGAGTTCGTCAGACTAGACTCGACGGCTTCCTATCCCGAAGTTCCAATGAGCCCTCCTCCTCCGGTCAGCTGTCTGTGATTACGATTGGCGACTCCAGGAGAACAAAGAGAAAACCTTCACCTATGCCAACTAAAGAGGCGCGTTCCGGAGTTACAGAGGTCGCCAACGTGTCCAACAGATCAACCAGACCTGATGATACTGAAGTCTCTGATGGTAGCATCGATCTCCTGAGTCATCCCAATCTCTCTGTGGAGTTGTTTTCTCTTACTGCTTCATGTTTTTAGATGATGCAGTGAGTATGGATGTCGGCATCCTTCAGCCTGGCTCTTCATTCGATCCCTCGGTGGTACCGACATCCACACAGGCATCCACACAAAGCCTCTCCAAGCATCATCTGCACTCAGATCTCTCATCACAAACCCAACAACAGACCCAGGGCCTGTAAGTTCATCTCAGTCATCTGATTCCAGTCCAGTTTATACATTCCTTAGCTAAGATGAATTACTTCTGTTATTCCCCACTCACATACTTTTGTCTGTTGTGAGGTTTAGATGTGCTGTGAATCCTATGTATCCACGCTCGTAGTAAGGGTTTTTTTGGTTTGGACATGCCTTACAGACGGATCAGTATTTCACGATCATTTTCCGTTGTTAACAACCGCTGATGCTTCTCAATTTTCAACAGCCACAACAGAGCCTAACACTAGACTGACCGTCTACAGTAAAGCAGACAAATATATCTTACCACATGTGACAAAATCCCACCGACGGTCATATTTATCATAATTTAGATAATGAGTGCATCAGGTAGAGCAATTCCTCTTCCAGTGAGCCCAGGGCTTAACTATTTCTCGGACATATGAAGCTTGGGTTGGCTTCTCCACTCAAATTCTTAATGGATAGAAATAGGAATAGCCACTAGCTAATCTAGCTTTATTCTTCCACCCTATAAAGCCTAAACCAGAAAGTCAATTTTTGTCCGATGATGTCCTATTTCCCTGCTGAATTGTCCAAATACTGGTTTCAAGAAACACAAAAATATTTTCCATCACCTTTTGGTGACAGATAACTCCAAAAATATCCTGTTTTACACTACTCTAGCCCCTCCTAGCCCACTGCCCCCATAATAGTTACTCGTATACTACATGTATGTACAACCACATACATAATGATAATAATGATGATATAATAATACTAATAATGTAATGCAATAACAGTAACAGTCTGTAATGGCTCCACTGGATCACTGAAAGTCAGTACTAGTCTCCCCCTCCCTCTATCACATAGAGTGAAGTGACCTTCGGGCGCTCACAATTGTTACAGTAATACATGCATTTTCCGATAGGTTATACAGCACTCTTCCCAACATGCAGTAGACAGCACTCTTCCCAACATGCAGTAGACGTACTAGTGTTCTGCTAGTAAGAATAGCTCACACATATACTAGTACTGCAGTACTAGGTTGTGAACCACCTAATTCACCCTCTGATGAATGCAGGTTGCCTATTAAAAGGAAGAAGTTTGAGCCTGACGGAGTTGTCCGTGGCAAAGCCAGGATGAAGTTGCCTGGATACCGATGTAAACAATGTTATGAGGTTGGCAGCACCTTCTCTCTCTCTCTCCAGTGTATCATTCTTAGAACAGCGAGACTAAACCGAGTCTGTAGTTGAGTGGTCATTTATCGTCTCTATTTATATTTTGGTAACTACAACCAGTTGGGGAGAGATAACTCCCAATAGCCTCGACACTATGATGGATAGCTGCTGTGTTTCATGTCCTCAACCAGCTTAGTATGACAAGGCTCATTTTAAGTGTGATTGGTCACATATTAACACCGAATCAACCAATCATAGCCGAGCTTCACTGCATGTCCTTGTACTGGCTTGTTGGAATTTTTCATGGTTATTCAAGATTGTGACATCCACTGACCTATGTCGGGCATGTTTCATATGTCTATGCATAGACACAAACCGACTCAGCTCTGTCGAAAACTATGTCAAGAAAAATTGCCGGTGAAACGATTGGCCATTTGAACAGGAGCATGTACAGAACTCCTATCTCTGGTCAATCGGTGCCACCTGTCGCACACTGGTGAACACATCATTTCTATTGCCACTAGTCTCATCCTCCTCAATAATTATTGTCATAGACATAGAATGATTGGTGAGAAGCATGGATCAATACTCATCGTATTTTACTCTATCCATCAGTACTACAAGTCACTAGATCTTACGGAGGAGCAGATCACACAGAGGCTGAACGAGGTGTGTCGGCACCGAGCGCTCAAACCGCCCATGGACACACCTCCAAACTTCTGGAACATGTCTATCGTATCTAACCTTGAGAGCTCGCAATGACCTTGACAATGCAGATATTGTTTATCAGGATTGTGACACTGGCAGCTTCTTTATGGAATTGAATAAGCCCTGTGTCACTTGATGCTCTTGACAATATCTAGTTTAGCCTGGACTCTGTAAATACCGTCATTGTTTATTCACTTACGATAAATAGTCTACCTACTTTGCCAGTAACAAATCAGAATATTTATTTTTTATGAAAATGAGAAGACTTAAGATTTGGTCCAATCGATTACGTCTTTGGTAGCTGCTTGGTCTCTTGGTGGTATTTTTGTACCTAAAAAATAAATAATAATAATAATGAACTCGCACACTGCTTCCCAGTATCTCCATTATCGCCCTTAGATTTCATTACTTTATCACTTATTTCATTACTTACAAGTTTGGTGATGTGATCGGCACCTTGCTGTTTCCCTCGCGTAGTTATTTCAGCAATGCCATATGGGTCCTTAATTTTGATCTCCCCCATGACCACTATGGTGCTTCCGTCCCATTTCACATCGTCAATTCTGAATTAGGAAATGAATAAATATTAACCAACAGTGAATCACTCAGTGCTTACACAATGGTGAGAGTTGCGGCTGTCGCTATTCACCAATTGTATGGCAGTGAACATTCATATGACTGGAAGCCTGGAGTACAGATAAATAGAGTGATTGGGTAAATATTGGTGACTTGGCTTAAAGAGAACCACTAGCGTATGAAACCAGCCAAAAGCCTTATTTCAATAATCAATGAGCTATTGAAAAGCCATCAAGATGGATAGATGTACCCTATGAGCAGGACTTCTCTATTGTGTCCGCGGACTTTCACCGAGACCAGATTCATTTACGCGGTAGCTGTCAATGTAACTGCGGCAATTGTCGGAGACTGTAAACCCATAGGGTCATGTAGTGCAGGTACCATGCACATATAGTGTACGCATAATACATATTTCTGTATTTTAAAACTTAACGCCTCAGATTTTTGGTTGCATGCATGTACTACAACACATATGACGCCTCAGATTGTTGGCTGCATGCATGCACTATAATATATATGACAGGGTAGAGACACTGACGTCTTCTTAATGGAATTAAATAATCCCTGCGCCTCTGGGCTCACTCCTATGCCGATACTCTTGACAAGATCTTGTTTTGCCTTGACCCTGTCCTGCACTCTTCTAGTGAGCTGTAAATGAGCACCATTGTAATTACGGCGAGCCAGGTGGACAAAGAAAGAATGTGAGTTTAAGTTTAGAGCCACGACAACAATGACACAATAGAGTTAAGCCCACTTACCTAACCTGTTTGAATTTAACATATGCATTAGCGTCAGCTGTGTTAGGTAGAAAAAAACACGGTGGTAATTTTACCTTGTGAGTGTTGATGGCCGGCAAGGGCTGTTCTGTATTCTTGGTACACTCATCTATCACTTTAAGACATTTCAAGTTGCTCATGTTGATTATCTTCATATCATTATGCTGCTGGTTGGATCCCTTGGGAGGTTTGCACACTATCGGATGAATCAGTAATGATGATCATGCAAGTCATAAGCTTTACCAGAATTTGTACAGAAAAAAAAACAAAGAAATGTCGAGATAAATTGAGTATTTTGAACACTATATATCATATTACCAATTTTTCAATCGCAATGCAACTCAACCAAGAAGACAATCAGATCATGATTAACAGACTACACGGGAAAGCTTTACTGTCATGGGACTACAAGTCCGTCCAGGCTGTATCAACATGGATATAGGGAAACGATTCAATGAAATGACAGCGGTGCTAGCAGAGCGCCTATTAGGAGTTCAACGAACGCAATGTTTAGGTACCTTTCGAACATCAAAACTCGAACAAGCTCAGCAGAACTTACTTAATATCATGCATTTCTTCGTAAAGTCCCATGCAGCAACTTCACCGGTAATATGTTCATCAAAACAGGTAATGCATTGTACAGTGGTACCGGGTTCGAGCGCTTCCTCCGCCGCCATCACGGTCATTTTCGCTATCGACTTGACCTCTCCCATACTTAGTCAATCTATGAGTGAAATTTCTTCAGAGCTCATAGCGAGCATATAGGTCAAAACCTTAGGTCAACACAAAAATGCAGTTTCTATTATATCATGCAATGGCAGAAAGACCAGCAAAATTGTTCGCATATTCCAAAACATTTCATTAGTCAATTTCTAATAATTGGAATAATTACTTTAGAATAAATCTCATTCCGCACTCAGCAGACGACGGCCTCACCAGCATCTCCAGATATACGCGTCCTCTGATTTACTGGAAACACAGAGCAGAAAGTTGGCTCATCTTATCTACGCTAGTGGTAAAAGCAATACTACTTATTGTATCAGGGATTAAAAGAAGACGGTGGATTTATTGCTTGCCTTGGTGAAGTTGAAAGTAGAAGATCTAAATCGCTTGAAACTAACCGCTGATTTTTCTATCGATACTCCTACATTATGACTCCATCACGCTGATCGAAGTGAAATGCTAAGTTTTTACACCCTATTTTTCTTGTTCTACTGGAATTACATCTCGTCACTGATTCCTCATGATCTAAATTTCATCTTCAGCAGTGTTGTTCTCTATCACACTCCATTATAGGTCCAATCCCGTATAATGGTCCCTGTTTTAGCATGAGAAAAGCATGGATGGGCATGAGACACGAAGCGATCTTTCAGGATCAGCAGCAATCGACAAGTCAGCAGATCAAGGGATGACAACTTCAGCTAGAGGTAGCAGTCTGCTAAATCTGTTGATTCCAATCCAAGAAGTCACAGCATGGTAGTACCGTAGTATTACTGAGACATACAGTAGTCAGCCAGGATCCGCTGCATTATTGGGCTGAAGATAGTGGGGGTAGACTTGATGATGTAGAATACATTAGGGTTTGGGGTTTGACAAAACATTAGGGTTGATGTCAAGCCGCATAGACTGGTCACAGCTGTAGATCGAAAGCAGTCAAATATTCATGTATTTATTGGGCTCAGTCAGCAGTGCAGTAGTAAAAATTAGAAGTAGGTACACTCTCACTCAAGAGGTTTTCTGTCTCCAAAGGGTCTGCCCGGGCCCAGATGATGTCCAAGGGCAATGCCTCTGAGCCGCTCAGTTCTTTACGAAGTTCTTACTTGATTTCAACGATACTTCATGTGTAATGTGTATATGCACACCATAGCATAACAACCATGCTACAGCAATCAATTCTAAATGCAATCTGGAATTATCACTATGCGTAGACTTTTTTCCCTTGTTTTTGAGGCCTGAAAATGAGAGTAAGTATATAATCAAAGTACAAGCAAGTACCACTGGCACTATTTTATGTCTATTCCTTTGTTTAGAACTGGAGGTTTTGGTGAGAGATGCTAATGAGAAGATCTGTTCATGGAAGAGGTAACTCACAAAACTCGAAAAAATTTCCTGATCGTAAGCAGGATGCTTAGTTATCCTCACCATATCCATGAATTTAGAGCCTTGGAGCAAAATCATCAAGTCCAAATAGAATACCTTCAGAGACTGACGGAAGCAGCAATCGAAGTTCGAGATGAACTGGTACAAGTGAAAGAAAGAGAAATGCAAAATATTACAAGATTGAAGGATGCTCTGACTGGGAATGGCTATGTTTAATACCGTTGTTTATTATTCCAACGAATTATTAGGGTGTAAAGTGAACATATATAAAACTGAAAGATAATAAAACACTTCATTGATGTCAGTCTACTTGCTAAAAATTTGGGCAGTGGAATGTTTTCTTCCAAAAATTAATAAAAGAAACTTTTTAGAAAAAAAATATAAAAAAAGTATTTCAGGAATTTTCAACAAAGTCTACACTGTCGTGGATCTGTAGTCACTCAGACTAGTACTGCTACCAGAACTCCCATCGGATTTCTGGCTGTCCTGTCTGGCAAAGCTAGTATTGCGTTTAGGTGCCTGCGGTTTAGGTGCTATCACTGGCTTGTCTCCATAGTGACTTCGCTGAGGCTGCTTCTCTCCTCTGAAGCTCCGCCCATTGCTGGTCGGTACTTCCTGACTGTCACCATTTGCTGTGCCATTACCTTTGAGCGAAGGAACACTGGGAGACTGATGGTACTGTTTTTGCAGTTGCTGTAGTTTTTCACACTGTTCCTGAAGACCCTTCTTCCTGCCATTTACTGAGCCATTTTGGACAGACGGCGGGGCTTTGTATACTTTCCCATTAGGTATGGCACTGGTGATGTTCAGCCCCGCATGATTAGATGAGAACCCATTCGACGGACCACTTTTTGCGTTGTAACCTGGGAATACAACTTTAAACGCAGAAGTAGGGGTTTCCGTGACGTCAACAAATTTCTGCTGATTATCGAGTGAACTAGAACTGTCATCAGAGTCCGACTCTGCATCCCAGTGTATGGAGTCACGGTTTTGAATGTGAGGTAGAGTATTAAGTGCGGGGCGACGTTTGGGAGTTTCGTTTAAGATGTAATCATGATGGATGCCTTCAGTTTTGATAGATGATGCGTTCTTCGCTTCTGCCACCATGCTGTTTAAATCCTTACTTTCAACTGACTCTTTCGGCATACCCTCCGCTTCTTTGAGACTTTTTGAGGCAAGTTCTAACGATTTCTCAAACTTGAGGCTCTCTCTTGTTGTTAGAAATTCCTTCCGTCTCACGAGAGACTTCTCAGCTGCCTAGTAAGATAAAATAAGTTTCACGAATGTAACTAATACTGAAATTAGCGATCTGCAATGCGTAGTGGACAGCCAATCACAACCATAAAATGACGTTACCTCTATGGCTTTCAGTCTACTGCTGGTGTTCGGGTGTATTGCTTCGATGTCGTTCAACAGCATTTTCTTCATGTCATCTTGTACAGGCTTGGTATCAATTCTGGGTATGACCACTGTACGATGAGTGTCTATCGCTGCCAACCTACAATAGCGCTGGCTTGTAAGCATAGAAATCAAGTGTTCAGATCACACTAGGACGTTAGGATTTGTCCTCTTTTTGTCCAATTTAGTGAGGATGCCACATGAAATTACTGAACTACTGACGGGGCTAATAGCAGAAGATGAGTCAAGTACAGACATTTTAATTTTAAGTTGGCTGGTAGCCAGTTACCTCTTAAGTGTGAACAGAACGTTGGCAACAGACTTGCATCTCTTCAATGCATCTTCAATTCTCTCCGGCTCCTGTGATATGAACCTTCAAAATGACACAAGTCACACATGGACAGTCTCTCAGCTATGCGAGTTTGGAAGATTCCCCAAAGGTAGTGGTTTCTGTCATAGAGGCAAGCAATAAAAAGTGTGTCCATTCACGAAGTGGCTGTCAGAGACAGGTTTTCTAGGTTCACTGATTTCCCTTTCACTTGAAATTGAAAAACTGATAAAACAAGAAAATGCAGCAGCAGACCTGTCAACCCTACCGGATTTCCCGGGGTACTCCTGTATTTTAGCTGGCAGAATTTAGGGTAAAAACTGTAATTATTGGTTTCCTAATTTTCTCCTGTGGCTCATTAGATAGATCTTGCTGAGCTGAGCGCAAATATGCCAGAATCGTAGCTTTAGGGGTTAGGGGTTTTGAGCTATGGCTTCTCAAAGTTCAGAAAAAGTCAATTTCAAGTATTTTCAGTCTCACATGTTGATAAGTATGTACAGCAGCCAATGAAAGCAGAATGTGTGTGAGAAAAGTGATTAGGCTATCAAATAATCTATAGAATCAAAAGTAAATATGCTTGGTAAACAAATATAATTCTCAAAACAATACAAACAATACACGTCTGCAAAATTTTAGTTTTCTACATGCAGTTACTATACGTTAACTATACATACGTGTATACTTGTATACACTAGTATACATACGTACCATTAGTTGCGTTGTGTAACTTTTCAGACATTTATTTTCTATATTTACAACACAGACTGAGTGTTACAAATATAGAAAATAAATGTAAGAAAATTATGTATACATTATCAAAATCCGAAGATCCAGAACCCAAACCTTTCACCAGTTTTGTAACAAGTCTAGAGTTGTCCTCTCCTAGCAAAAGCCTAATCAAAACCATTACTCGAAATAGAAGAATCAGGAAGAAGACAACTCATATTAAAATTCTACACTGTTTGTAGAAAGGGATGATGCCTTTTATTGCTTGTACTGTCCTTTCCATTATAGCTATTTTTACATGTTGTTCAACTCACTTTTGTTGTTCTAGCACATTCTCCATCTCGCTGTGGAGAATGCTTTTTACATCTTTGGCCAATCGAGGGAATTTGGCTTTGATGTTTGCTACACTTCGCGTCGCTTTGCTCAGTTGCAACGCCAAGGCCTCTATTTCAGCCATGTTCACGTGACACCTCTTCGATACGACATCAGCCCTCAGTTCGGCGATGTATGCCTCTAACTCTCTATCGAATAAAACAGACCATCACACTTCACATGTCCACAGATTGTGAACCCCAGTTTAAGATATAAGCGTTGCACTCACTTTATCTGCATCATAGCAGCTCTATTCTCTTCCTGATAACCATCCACCATGGCATCGACGGATGTCCGTCTGTTCCTCAATGGGCTGTGATTGGCGCCTGGTATGTTAGCAACAGCTTGCTACAAAATAGCAGCGCAGCAGTCAAAAATAAATAACAAAAACTAGGGGCAAAGTTCAAGAACACATCCATGTCACTGAGCACAACGCTAAATCTGAAACCCATCAGATATGACACGCATCACTAACATAACTACATCTCACACGAAGAAAACAAAATATCCCACACTGTTGATTCCTAGTAATAGCTATCATCCTGAAAACAAAAGGTATTGTGGTCACTGTCTATCCGTCTACCTGAATCTTTGAGAAGGCATCCTTTATGGTATCCTGTATCGTTTCAAACTGCGCTTCGTGTATCCTCTTCAGCTGTTTCAACTCCGTCTTCATATCCTTGACCTTCGTAGATGCGGACATAATGTTCTGTTTGAGCGCGACGCTAAACTGAGGCTGAGGAGTGGAACTAGACGTTCCAGAGAGACCTGCAACGGTAGTTTAAAAATGTGCCATTGTTATAGGGAGAGGGAGACCAAAACCACTACACCATTGGTTATCATAGATCGGCATCAAAGAGAGGTGTCATTGCAACCTAGAGCCAAAGGAGGGCTGGCAATCCACAAACTAATGGTCATTGGCTGAGAATAGTGATCCATCAATTTACGAATGCCACGTGCTTATCTCCCCAATCAGCAGCTACAAAATCTTTGACAAAATTACATGACTTATAACAAAAAATCTTCTGTCAAAAAATTTCATAAGATGCTAGTAACTTGTACTTTCCACCAGTTCATGAAGTTCAATAAAAAACTGGAACAGCTGACTCCATGCAGTGTGTGAGCCCCCCATTACTGTTACAGTTCACTGAGTGGTTAGCTCATTTGGATGGTCTTACCCTACCATTTGGCTGGCTGTAGGTTGCGAATACACTGAGCTGATTACAGGAAGGCAGTGAGAGGAAGAGACACACAGGAAGGTAGTTGATTACATTGACCAATGATCTCTGAACCAGATTGGGGTTAGATGAGCATGCGAATCATGTTGGTGTTAAACCGCTAACCACGCCCCCTACCCTCCACCCATCCTCTCACAAAGAGTTACAGATCAACGATACAGCTATGAGTGAGGGAGTTATCTTCTCTCGCGCTGTAGATTTATATTTAGCACACTACAGAGCCACGAGGTCACTGTACCTAGCGTCTTCGCTATTTCTGAATAGTCAACCACTGCCTCTAAACACAAACAATACACACAAACATGACAGCAACAGGCATTGACGCGTGCAGAACAATTGTCAAAATCAGTAGAATAGAGTCACGGGCACACACTGGTTCTCGCCGATGAGTTGAAGGAAACGTCTGACATCCGATCGCTGGCCGAACTGCCAGGTCGGTTCAACGCCGTCTGTACCCACGCCGTCAGATTGGCGATCTGCACCTCCATCTTGGCCATTCGATTCCTGCACGGAATACAATTAGCATAAATCAACAGACAGCAAATATAAGGATATGACAACGCACACGTCTGACGTCCGCCGGCACACGTCTGATGTCTCAAAATCACAAAATCAGGACAAAATCAGCCAATGAGATGCGCCATCAGAGCGCACTATGATTAGATTCGCTGCCGTTGTGGATAGAGATAGATAGAGGAGGTCATCAATCGTGGCAACAACACATGTTAGGTAGGGCCGCATTTACAATCGTCCCAACTGAGCACAACAAAGCATAACGAGTTAGAAAGAGCGATAGACAGCCATCTGTTACCTCTCCTTTTCTACGACACTCTCTTCACTGGAACCGCTGTAAAGCAAGCAGCACCAATAAACACGCTGTCAACACTTGAGAGCAGTGGTCTACTATTCTACTATTATATGCTGTCAGACAGCTGCTCCCAGTTCAGCTCGAACATCAATTTTTTTCATGAAACAAAACACAATATTCGCACCTAGATACCAGCAAGTTACAGCTAAAAATCAAACCGTTTGATTGTGGATGTTATGGGGGCAGCAATGGTCAGACAAAATGCAAAGTCGAATCGACGATAGCGATGGCATCAAGTGCAAACCTGGAGGCGGTGTTATCTCCAGTAGGAAGAGAGATCTCGGCGTCGAGATCAGTGCTGTAGCTGCTGGGTGATGCTCTCATTGCCTCAGCATGGCCTGTGTTCTGTATCGTGGAGTTGTTGAGCTGTCGGGGCGGTATATAACTGCCCTGGATGGTGGCAGAGCAAGGCGAAGACCTGCTGACTGACGACTTCATGTTAGACCCTGTAGCTCCCTGAGACTTTCCTAAAATACCGTCGCATCGATCAATACTACTTGGCATTACAGAACCGTGATTTCGTGGAGATGTTCAGTCTCCGACAGCACTCCGACCACACTGGATGACTGGGAGGACAGTTGGGTTTGGAATGAATGAACATACGGACAACTCAACAGCACAAAATACATACTTGTACATCACACAAAACGTTGCTTATTAATTTTCTACACCTATGTATCAAAACCGTTATCGACATGTGGGACAAAGATTAGGTGATGGTCAGCTATTTTCATATATAATGAAAATAATAATAATAATTACTATTCTTATTATCATCCACTGACAATTTGATCAAATTTTTTTCGATAGAAGCTTCAAACAGACAGGGGGAGGAAAGGTAGTAGAGCAGCAGCCGAGTGAGCCATCGGCAGTGATGCGTGCAAGGTCTCAGGAATGGCCGTGACCCTAAAGATGTCCTATCTCATCACAGATAATAGGCAAACAAACACAGTACAGAAAATAATGGGTGCTTGTAAACAAAGGAACCACAGCCCATAGAGACAGGGTGATAATAAAACAAGGCATGCATGAGTGTCTCTTCCTCACCCATCACGCCTGCTCTGACTATATTCCAATCAGAGCAGGCTGCCCTCACTGGAGGCTGCCACATGACGCGCGAGCAAAGCCCACATCCTATCGGTTGGAAAACCGTGTGCTACATTAGCGCGAGTTCCTGACTACGGACAGCATTGAACAGGACGGGTGCCAAACAAGACGTACCGTTCTCATAGATGGGGTAGGCGCTGGTATCACTCTGATAGCTCCACGATGGATTGACCGACGGTTCGTCTATGTTTGTTTCTTTTGTCAGAACCATGCGTCGTTGAGACCGATAACCCCCTCTGTCAGCTAAAATCAAAACAAGTGCATGCAAATGAAATCACGCTGCAGCACATGTCTCTGTAAAGTAGCGACAATAGAATACTAAATGCAGTCAAACCACACGCATCATAGATCACCACAGGGATATCGGCCCCAACAAACCCCAACAAACTGGCAAATGCCTTGCAGCATGCAGCAAAACAAGCATGAAGGACAGATGTACACGCAGGAGTAACTAGGAATAGGGAGACAGGCGTAAGTACAGGGACAGGTGTACGTACAGAAACAGGCGTACGTACAGGGACAGGCGTATGTACAGGGACAGACAGGTGGGGTTTACAGGTAGAGATAGATGGTGCGTACAGGGACAGAGAGGTGGAGTACACATGTAGATAGATGGTACGTACAAGGACAGACAGGTGGGGTATACAGGTAGATATTACATGATACGTACAGGAGGAGCTGACATCAAACTCGGGTTCCGAGAAGTAGTGTGCGTCAGATGTGAGGGCAGCATGTGCTGACTTTGACCTCCTCACCATCTTGGGAGTCAGCGAGTCGGAATCTACCAGCTTGAGCATTGTACCATCCCTCACTTCGCTACAGAACATATCAGTATTATATAACCACAGACATTGCTCAGATATGACACTCTATATCTGTAGATAGACCGATCTTATACGCTGTGGAACTGATGGTAAAATATTTCTCACGGGTTCATCAGTTGGCCATGTGAGACATCATGGTTGCGGCAAGCCTCACCACAGACCCCCACAACCTCACCACAGACCTCACCACAGACCTCCACAGCCTCACCGTAGCTGGACCAACTGGTTATGAACTGACCAATTACAGGAAAATTCTGGGGTTTCATCTGTGATACAATTTTGCAAAAATATATCTCCCAATTTCTCACAACTATTAGTGTACTAGTGGAAGTACAGTATGGACACAACTATTAGTGTACTAGTGGAAGTACAGTATGGACACAACTAGTGTGTAGACAATAAATAGAACAGATAAATATTTGAGGGTTCATTTTTGCAATTGGCTGCAAATTCTTGAAAACGCAAAAATTAGACAAACACAAAATTTCTGGTTTTACAGTACATACTACAGGTACTATGTGCAGCAGATCGTAGTGCAGCAGATCGTAGTGCAGCAGATCGTAGTGCAGCAGATCGTAGCGCAGCGCGGGTTCATATTACATAACGTTATTTTACAGATTTTCAACAATACAGGTTATATCAGCTGTTGATTGATCACTGAGCAACAAAATAGAGTTGATCCTCTTATAATTTTGATGTGATAAATACTGACTTCATGCCTTCCAAGGTATATATCCCAAACTTCCAATCCTTCTATCCCAAACTTTCAATCCTTCTATCCCAAACTTCCAATCCTTCTATCCCAAACTTCTAACTGCCAGCTCAACTACATTAGCTTCGAGCTGTTCATGAAATCAGTGAGAGAAGTATTCACAATTCACAGCTGACCTAACTGCCCTTCAGAAACAGCTTGTATGGACAGACATTCATTAAATGCACTGGAGACAAAGTATTGTATCCAACTGGTTCCGCATAAAACCAAGCAGCACGCAGTTACACAACATATCATTGATGAAATATTCCAATCAATCTGCTGCACATTGCTCACACGCGAGTAAACGTACACATATACAAACGCCACAAAGATCATTCAATCACTGTAAATACGTATCACTTCGTTACTTACTGTAAGTACGTATCAGTTTGTTACTTACTGTAAGTATGTAACAGTTCGTTACTTACTGCAAATATGTATCAGTTTGTTACTTACTGTAAGTGTACGAGAAGAAAGAATTTGTTAGAACTCCTGTCGAGGATGTAGAAACGCCTCTTTGGAGAGTTGAGCATCTCGGCGCTGAGCTGAGAAAACGCACGTAGAAACAGGGCCTTCACCGTGTCGAGACTTGGTATTTCTGGTGGCAGCATGGCTTTTTTCGTCTCATTTTGATACGTGAGGAAAACCAAACCTGAAATTATGTGACAGAGTTGAATACAGCAGACATAACTACGGTTGAAATGAACAGTTGAAATAAGACCAGCATGGCAGATAGCAATCTTTGTCATGACTAGCGGACTGACTGCGAGACAGTATCGCCTGACGCTGATACTGAACTGTGGGTATACATGCACAGGTGAGGGAGGGATGGGGAGACGAGGAGGCCGAGGGATGGAGAGAGGATGAGGCTAAGAGAGGGAAGGAGAATGAGATGAGAGGAGAAAGGGAGAGGAAGGAGAGAGGAAGGAAGGAGAGAGGGAGAGTGAGATGAAAGGAGAGGGGCGGAAGAGGGAAGAGGAGTGGAGAGGCCAAGTGAGGGAGAGAGGAGTGGAGAGAGGAGTGGAGAGGCCGAGTGAGGGAGAGAGGAGTGGAGAGAGAAGTGGAGAGGCCGAG
>ERZ1740065.692-NODE-692-length-18674-cov-4.329556_pt1 | contig 18674 bp, 16 predicted proteins | sample MGYA00581738_ERZ1740065 | MGnify/ENA primary metagenome ERZ1740065 (study PRJEB43018, sample SAMN04849749) | marine metagenome | isolation source: floating plastic debris | place: Pacific Ocean | collected 2008-09-01 | study: EMG produced TPA metagenomics assembly...
CCCAAGGGGCGCAGACGCTGGGCTGGCATTATTGGGGGCTGACCGGCTCCCCCATTTCCGGTCCCGCTGGCAATGTGGAATATTTACTGTGGTTGCGGCAGGATTCACCGGAAAATGCTGAGGCGATCGCCCATAAGCTGCCCAATATTTTCAAACATATTGCGGCAAACCCCTCCGAAAGTCACCATTTAAGGGCGATCATTTAAAAGCGATCATTTAAAGGCGATCGTTTCAAGGCAATCATCTAAGCTGAGCGGTTCATTTTCCGCGCCCTAAGAGATTATTACAGGTTTTTCGCGAGCTTACTGGTTATAGATTCTGCTTTTCTATTACCTCTTATAGTTGGGTAAAAAGTTAGTTAAGAACTACCGGGTAACGTCAGCGGCTAGAATGTTTTTGCGTAATTTCCGTTATTGCAACGTTTGCCGCTTTTAAGCATCTCAATTTCAGTCATTAGCAGTGCCCTCACTTTTTACACCTGCGCTTTTAATGAAATGACTTTGAAACAACCTCCCAAGATACACTTCCGTAAAGCACTCAACGGCTCGGAAAGGTTGTGGAAAAAGGTTCTCAACACAGGGCTCGGTAAAGGTACCCCCACTATCAACGGCTCATGTTGAGCAAACCGGTTAATGACTAGGGCGTGTCATTAATTAGATCCTAGAAGGTTTACGCAGCGGGGAGTACGCGCCCTTAAAAAAACGCTAGGGGCTGGAACCCTGACCACTATTGATTTTGAGACTTGATTGATGACAGCCCCTAGTACGTTTTCGTCAATTTCTGAACGATCGCACCCCGCCTGGCACCATGACACATTGCAGGCTAATGGCATCAACTTTCACTACGTAACGGCCGGTGAAGGGCCGCTGCTGCTGCTGCTTCATGGCTTTCCCGAATTTTGGTACTCCTGGCGACACCAAATTCCAACCCTTGCCAAAACCCACAAAGTGGTAGCGCTGGACCTGCGCGGCTACAACGACACCGACAAGCCCCAGGGACACCGTGCCTATCGCTTGCCAATTTTGATCCAGGACGTGGAGGCGGTGATTAAAGCCCTTGGCTATGACCAATGCACCCTGGTGGGGCACGATTGGGGGGGAGCGATCGCCTGGGGCGTGGCAAATCAGCACCCTGACTTAATTAATAATTTAATTGTTTTAAATCTTCCCCACCCGGTGCGATTTTTCCAGGGAATGCGCACCCCCCAACAGCTATTAAAAAGTTGGTATGTGGGGCTATTTCAACTGCCTTGGGTGCCGGAATTTTTGTACCAGCTCGGTGACTATCGAGCCTTCGATGCCATTTTCAACTCGACGCTGCGATCGCGCCAGGCTCTAACCCAGGACGACATTAACGCCTATAAACTTGCCCTATCTAAGCCAGGAGCCACCACTGCTGCCATTAACTACTATCGCAACGTGATTAGTTCTGACTGGCTCAATATTAAATGGCAAGTTTTAACCATGCCAGTGTTAATGATTTGGGGAGAAGATGATAGCTTTCTAGGCAAAGAATTAACCTACGGAACCGAAGAATACGCCCAAGATTTTCAGATTCATTATGTGCCTAACTGCGGGCATTGGGTGCAACAAGAACGCCCTGAATTGGTCAATCAATATATTTGCGATTTTCTCGCCGAGTAGACTTGACAGTTCTAACCATGCTTTCAATATTTCACTCCCGTTTTAGTAAGCTTCTGTGTTTATCGAAGGTTAGCTGTGTGGGTTTGGGGTTGGGGTTGAATTTCACCATGGCTTTTTTCACCATGGCTTTACCGGCGCAAGGGGAGCCCTGTTCCGCGATCGCCCCCTTGCCCGACGTTGGCGATCGCCCCACCTTAGTTTCCGGCGATCGCGGTGCTGACGTGCGATCTTTGCAAACCTTGCTCACCTTGCTGGGGTACTACGATGGGGCGATCGACGGGGTATTTAATGACCCACTCACCAGCGCCGTACAGCAGTTTCAAACTAGCGTCGGAATCTCCCCCAGTGGTCAAATGACGAATGAAACATGGGCAAAGCTATTGCCGTCTCGCGTTGCCAGTGAAACTTGCGTTGAAGCATCGTAAGGCGCTTCGTCGGAGCGTCACAGGGCACGTACTCTCTGGACCATTGGTAAAGATAAGAGCAACTTGACACCCCAGTAACTTTAAAAACAACGGAAATGAGATGAGTGCTTCATAAAGCCTTTAAACAGCCCTGAGATCTTCACTGACTCTTTACCCACTTTGCCATTGACTCGATTTAGGATTGATACAACAGCACAAACCTAAGTCTGTGGGTGCAGCTCCAAGTCAGATTTATTACTGGATTGAGCAAGAACACTCAGCACATCACCAACAAGGAAACAGAATCATGGCACAACTCCTAAAAAAGCTTCTAATTAGCGCTTCCGTCGCCGCAGGTATGGGTTTGGCGATCGGCGCTCCCGCCTCCGCAGCCAGCATCACCGGCGCATCCATCGATGGCGGCTCGACCGACTATATTCTTTACTGCTTAGACGGCGCTCAAACCAGCGACTGCAACGGCAGCGGCACTCTACAAGAGGTCTTGGGCGCTGACGCAGGCAACGTTGAACTAGATTCCAACAGCGAAACTGGTGGCTGGGGCGATTCCGTAAGCTTCACCGGTCAGCTTAATGGCAAAGACATTACCATCGGCAGCCTAAGCCAGTCTGACTGGACCGATGAGTTGGGTCTACAGTGGGTTGGCGATGCCCTAGCCGCAATTGTTGGACAAAATCCTGGGCTAACCCCGTTCGCTGGGGCGATTAGCAGCATGACGAACACGGTTTGGACTGCCCTAAAGCTGGATCCTTCCAATCCTTTGGCAGCCTTCAGTGATCCTAACGTTTCTTATGTCACCCAAGATGGGGACGCCAGCGGCGACATCAGCGTCGGCTTGATTGGTCACTTCAACGCGTTTGAGAATCCCCTCTATAAGGGCATTTTCGTTAACGGCTTAGCTGGAGCCCTAGGACAACCGGCGGCATTGATTGAGAATGCTGTTCAAAGCTTGCAAGCGAGTGAGCTAGTGAAAATCGTTTATAACGGCGAAACCCACTACAAGTACAGCTTCAACGCCACCGAAACTGACGTCACTGAAGCAAGCGACGGTTTCTCCCATAGCGGCGAATATGTTGTAAGCATCGATGGTATGGAGATGGAGCCCCCCGCCAGCACTCCTGAGCCTTCTGCCATGTTGGGTCTAGCAGGTCTCGTTGGTTTGTACGCTGCTAAGCGCAAGATGCAAAAGAGTGCTTAATAGCATTGCTTTTCATTGCCGCGTCTTGTGTGGGCTTAGCTCCATAACCAAAGCAGAGTTTGAACGCTGAGCTTAAGTCACATTCACAATCTTAGGTAGAGCTAGCCGCAGAGGTGTTGATTCACCGGCTGCGGCTTTTTTGTAGGATGTTTGTAAGGTAAACAAAAGTAGCCATTCTTAATTTCACCAAGAGTCCCTCAAAGTCGTTGAACTCCGAATGAGAGAATCAGCATTTCAGCCAGCCTTCTTTCTAGGGCGTGTTATCAATTAATCTCCAGAAGCCTTATGCAGCGGGGAGTACGCGCCCTTTAAAAACAAACAAGGCTAGGGGCTGAAACCCTTACGGCTCTTGACTTAGGGATTCAATTGATGACAGCCCCTAGAGAATCTCAGTAGAGGTGAGGAAAGTATCCAAATTGAGAATTGCTGCAACGACAGTCAGCTTTAGGACGTTTAGTTTTGCGATCGCCATTCAAATCCATTAAATACAGCGTTAAACAATACTTCGCAACTACAGTGCTGGGGGCGTTGGTGGTGTTTAGCGGGACGGGGGCGATCGCCCAAACTCCAGCCTCCCAACCTCCAGATCCCCCAACGTCCACCTCCCCATCAAACAACAGCAATGCGCCAGAACAACCAGGAACGGCACCGCTCAGCGAGCTGAATCGCTCCCTACTGCAAGGGCTCGATCCCCAATCGTCGTTGCAACTATGGGAAGCCATTAATAACCTGAACGTGTCCCTAGAGCGAGGGCTTGATTTACCCTGTCGCTTCAACGGAGCCGAGTCCAGTCATCTCGATATTCAGGCGGAAGGATTAACGTCACCCAGCCTATGGCTGCCCCAGGATTTAATCGGCGGCAAAGTGGTACGAGGCTGGTATGTGTACGAAGCATTAACGGTGGACGGCGGCAGTGAGGGGGAAAGGTTGCCCTGGGTGGAGCTGGTGATTAATCAACAGCCTTGGCAAAACTTGGATTATCTAACCCAGTATCGATCGCTGGAAACTATGGGGCGATCGGCGTATCGGTTCGGCTATCGACTGCGGGTGTGCAACCAACGACAACAGGTAATTGCCCTATATATTTGCGGGCTAGAAGAGCAGGGCAATGGTCCCTGTCGAGCACTGCTGCCGGGGGGCGTATCGGCGCGGCTCAACCGTAATGTGTTCGGCTTTTAGAGGCTGTCAATATTTGTAGAGAACCGTGAAGGAACGCTAAGGTGGATAGAACAAAGACCCCTCCTTTTACCCCCTTCTTCTCGGCAACTATGGTTGTTTCAACTCCCCCATCGCCCACCCAATCCCTTTATCCCAGTGAAATCTTCCAATGGCGGGGGCATTCCATTCGCTACACCACCTATGGTATTGGGGACCCGGTGGTGTTAATTCACGGGTTTGGGGCGTCGCTGGACCATTGGCGCAATAATATTTCGGCGATCGCGGATCAGGGTTACCAGGTATTTGCTTTGGATTTGCTGGGCTTTGGGCGATCGCAAAAGCCAGCGCTGGAATATTCCATGGAACTGTGGCAAGAATTGCTGCTAGATTTTTGGGCGGAGCATATTCAACAGCCGACCGTATGGGTAGGAAATTCCATTGGGGCATTACTGGCACTGATGTTGGCAGCGGCGGCTCCGGAGAAAACCCGTGGGGCGGCCCTGTTAAATTGCGCTGGCGGGTTGAATCATCGCCCGGAGGAGTTGCCGTTGCCCCTGCGAGTGGTGATGGGCACCTTTGAGCGAGTGGTGAATAATCGATTGGTGGGACCGTGGCTATTTGATCGGGTGCGCCAGCGGAACCGCATTGAAAATACCCTGAAGCAGGTGTATGGCAATCGGGATGCCATTACGCCAGAGCTGTTGGATTTGCTGTATGAGCCCTCCTGCGATGCGGGTGCTTACGAAGTATTTGCATCGATAATGAGCGCCCCGCCGGGACCGAAGCCCACGGAACTATTGCCCAAAATACAGTCATCCAACATACATTTATGGGGCGAGGCAGATCCCTGGACGCCCATTAAAGGTGCAGATATTTACACGGATTTGGCGAAAGCAGGCGATGAGCGTATCCGGTTCTATTCCATCGCTGAGACCGGCCATTGTCCCCACGATGAGCGTCCTGAGTGGGTTAACGAACGGTTAGTGAAATGGATGAAAAAAGATCTTTCGTAGCCCTCATCGATTTTTCGTCCTAGATATTCCCTAGGGCTGCCAACGCACCGCAGAAACTTTTTAGATAACGTTTTGAATCGCCGTTTCCAGCTCTGGCTTGGTGAGATGAGTGATCACAAAGACATCCTGGGTGGTTTTGCCTTTGAGGGCAATTAACTTAAATCCACCAAGGATAGGAACCGATACTTTGAGGCGAAGTTGAGGGGAATTGGAGCGACCGTGGGAGATAACGGCGGGGGTGATGGTGCCGACGCCGTCAAGTTTGATCAGCCGCTCCAGGATTTTAATCAGCCCTGGCACGTGGGTGGAATGGTTCCACACCAGGCGACCGGTTAAGAGGGGCGGTTTTTGGGCGTCGCCTTCTGCTTCGCTTTTTAGCGATCGCCTCCCCTTTTTTCCCACAACAGCCCCTGCAAACATTCAGTTACAAAATCACTTCTCACAGTAACAAACCTTAGGCGAGGGTTCCCAAAGTGCTGTCAATTAGGGCGTGTCCCTCTTCAACGGAGTCCACACGACATAGTTGATTGCGCAGTTCGGACGAGCCGGGAAACCCTTTGGCGTACCAGGTCATATGTTTACGAGCCTGGTAAATTCCCCGTTTGCCTTTGTAGTCGTACAGGGATTGCAGGTGTTCTTTGGCGCAAACCAGTCGCTCGGCGATCGTCGGTTTCGGTTTGAGCGTGCCCGTTTTTAGAAAATAATCGATTTCGCCCACCAAAAACGGATTGCCCAAGGTCGCCCGGGAGCACATAACGCCGTCCGCAGCCGTTGCTTCCAAGCACGCCACCGCTGAGGCGATCGAGGTAATATCTCCGTTGGCGATTACCGGAATGGCGAGCTGTTGTTTAACTTTGCGGATCCACTCCCACTGGGCAGCTCCTTTGTAACCCTGCGATCGCGTGCGGGCATGGATGGTAACCATGGCTGCCCCCGCATCCTCCATGCGCTGGGCAAAATCAAGGATGGTGATTTCGTTTTCATCCCAGCCGATGCGGGTTTTCACCGTAACCGGCACGTGCACCGCATTAACCACCGTTTTGACGATCGCCTCAGCGGTTTCCGGGTCCCGCAGCAACGATGAGCCGCCGCCATTTTTGGTGATTTTATTCACCGGACAGCCCATATTAATATCAATCGTGTCCGCCTCTTGAGCCACCGCCATTTCTGCCGCTTCAGCCAGAAAATCGGGACGGCGATCGAACAGTTGGATGCTGACCGGGCGTTCGGCGGGGTCCACGTCCATAATTTTCTTCAGACTGCGGGCATGATGCACTCCCGAGGCTTGGACCATTTCCGTATAGGTCATGGAGTCCGGGGCGTAGCGTCGCACCAATCGCCGAAACACCAGGTCCGTGACGCCGGAGAGGGGCGCTTGGAGCACATGGCTGTTGACGGAAAAATTGCCGATTTTTAACGGGGAAGCAAGGCGCGATCGCAATTCTTCAGTCAGCACCACCCACTGATCCCCGTCACCCTCCCAGTTATCCAAACCGTTGATATCGTTCATGGTTGAGCAGTGGAGCCCCTAAGACTGGGGATGAACGATGCGATCAAACAGCCACAGGGAGGTGACCATGCCCACAAAATTTGCCGCGATGCCCGACAGGGATGCTAGCACCACAAAGGTATCCAGGGGGCGAACGATTTTGGTGGTGTCGGACACCATGGCTCCGGTGGGTTGGGATACAGTTTTGGCCACCAGTACGCCCACGGAGATGCTGGAGCCGATCAGGGCCGCCAAAATACCCGCAAGACCTACGTAAACCCCGAGACGTAGGAGCTGCACAGTGTCAGATTTTTTCAGTTGGCGTGGATTTTCCTTGGCTAGAAGACCTTTGGAAATGCGGGAATAGCGGAGGGTTAGGGAAGTGTTGAAGCCTGCGATCGCCACAGAAACAATGGCAAAAAAGATCGCGATGCTAATGCCTTGGGAGGGATTTTCGCCAAAAATAATGCCGGGAATAGAAATTAGCAGCAACAGCACTGCCGCCAAGCCGAGGGCCATTTGGGTCCAAAAACCAACCCAGCCAGCAGTTTGTAAAGCATTAGCAATGCGACGAAGGGACGGCTTGCCCGCCTTGCGACCTGGGGATGAACTGGGAGGATCGGGACGACTCAACATAGAAAAAATGTGGGACTTATACCGTGCCATTACTGGCATAAAAGCCCCCTTAATTAAGAAGGGGGAGGATCTTCAGAAAGACTCAAACGCAGCTTGGGCTCTTAGAAATAAGCAAAATTGCAAAGATTCTCCCTGATTAAGGAGGAAACTCTATTCTGCTTCCTTTTTTCGACTATTTCTTTTTCTGGCTACTCCTCAATCGGCTATTCCTCAATTTGATAGCCGAATTCGTTTAAGTGCATTCGCGATTGTCGCCAACCGGTTTGCACCCGCACAAATAGCTCAAGATGCACTTTACCATTGACCAATCGCTGGATTTGCTGGCGAGCTGCCGTGCCAATGGTTTTTAACATGGCTCCCCCCTTGCCAATTAGGATGCCTTTCTGGGATTTGCGCTCCACATTAATCGTCGCCATAACCCGCGTTGCCTTCTTCGTTTCCTGCACCTTTTCAATGGCGATCGCCACGGAATGGGGCACTTCCTGGCGGGTATTCATCAAGATTTGCTCCCGAATTAGCTCGCCCATAATAAAGCGCTCGGGGCTATCGGTCACCAGATCCGGCGGATAGTAATAGGGGCCAGGCTCCAACCCCTCCACCATCGCCTCCAACAATGGGTCCATGCCGTCACCCGTTAGGGCCGAAAATTTAATAACCTGCCAACCATATTGCTCGGCAACTTCCCGATAGCTATCGTCAATCTCCTTTCCATTGTCGTTCGATTGCAGATCCGCTTTATTAATCCCCAAAATGGTGGGGACCTCTGCGCGGTGAACCCAATCAGTAATAAAGCGATCGCCCTTCCCCAACGGCACAGAACCGTCCACCACAAACACCAGCACATCGGCTGAACGAATTGCGCCCAGGGCATTTTTCACCAAAATTTTACCGAGCTGGTGGTGGGGCTTATGAATCCCCGGCGTATCCACCAAAATCGCCTGGGCGTTGGGCAACGTCAAAATCCCTTGCAAACGATTGCGAGTGGTTTGGGCCGTAGGAGACACGATCGCAATTTTTTGCCCCACCAGCTGATTCAACAGAGTTGACTTACCCACGTTTGGACGCCCCACAATACTGACAAAGCCCGAGCGAAACCCTTCCGGCGCAGGGGGAATCGCGCTGAAATCATCCAGAGAAAGGCTTGAACCGGGTACGGGTTCAGGATTGGCAGGTAAATCGGTGTTTGATGGAGACAACCGTTAAAGTCCTTTAATAATGGGCGTAATAGGTTTTGACGAAGCTTTGTTACCCTATCAATTTAAGCTACAGTTATAGACTGAAGTTTTCAAAACGCTAGCTTTGCCGCACCTTCATTATGATCACTCAAATTCTGGGATTTATCTGGGCAGCTTCCGCACTGGGCATGATTGTGCTGGTGTTGCTCCACAGCCCTAAGGGCGATGGGCTAGGCGGTATTGGCGGTCAAGCGCAGTTATTCAGCAGCACCAAAAGCGCAGAGAATACCTTAAACCGCGTCACTTGGACTCTGGCAATTTTATTTATGGGGCTGACGGTGATCCTAAGCGCCGATTTGCTGGCTAGCCCCCCCGCTGCAGGCTAAGCACTTGTTTCGCAGGGTCGATAAAAAAATATTGAGGGACAGGCGCTTCCAACGCTTGGCCTTGTTTTTATTGGGCGTTGCTCTCATAGTAGGAAAGCTGTTGTGGCGCAATGCTCCTGGTTATGGGCTGGAAGGGGAATTTCAGGGCAGCCGTGTTCCCCCGCTGCAAGTTCATCCCCTCCCCGCCACGTTGCAAAATTGGTCGCAAGCAGAGCGATCGCCCCAATCAAACGATGCTGCCACCTACCTAGAGGACTTGGAGCAACTCCCCATTGGCGGGCTAATTTGGACGGAATTTCCCGTGTCGGTTTATTTGGGCGATCGCCAAGGGCTAAACCTATCCACACTTCCCGGTCAGCAATATCAAAATTGGCAAACCGCCGTCCGCCAGAGCCTGGAGAGCTGGACCGCCCTAATTCCCCTGAAAGAAACCACAGATCCTGACGCCGCCGATATTCGCTTCTATCCCCGCAAGCCTCCCCTCACCCTGGGATTAGATCGGCAAATTCCACGCGCCGCCGCCGCCCGCACCACCTTTCGCCTACGCTGGCAACCCGTTGGCGATCGCCCCCCAGAGGCGGTCACCCTAGCCCAGCAATTTGATATTGATCTAAGTCCCAACCTTGCCCCACCCCACCTGCTAGGCACAGCTCGCCACGAATTGGGACACGCCCTGGGGCTTTGGGGACACAGCCCCTTTGTGGACGACGTAATGTACTTTTCCCGCACCGCCGAGCCCCAAGATATTTCAATGCGTGATCGCAACACCCTAATTGCCCAATATCAACTGCCCACTCGCCTGGGCTGGCCCGTACCCATCAAACCCTAGCCGCGTTTTTCTGCCCTAAACCGACAGCATAAAAAATACGCCGCTTCTAATTCTGAGAATGAACCGATTGCAAGACGCAGCCGAGTCCATAATTCAGTTCAATAAAAAACCAAAACATCGCGAAGTATTGGCACAGCCAACAGTGCGGCTTGAGCCACCCACCATTACGCCAAACCTCTTAACATCAATAGCAATCAACTACGCGATCAAATAAGCGATCAGCTATGACGCGCACTTTTATGACGTGTACTTTTTTCGTGTGCTTTTTTACTTTTAGCCCGTAAAACTTACGGAAAAATTTCTCTACTTATCCGTAGTGCATTTGCAGATCATGTGTCGTTTTGTTACTTTACGCACCATCGTGAAACGAGACAGGGATCCCACTGAACCACAGTCAAACCCATCCTTTACAATTTCCAGTAACTGCTTTTGATATAAACCCTCAGCGCTCAACTTCAGCGCCTAGCCAATACCGCGATTGTTCACCAAGCCCTACTGTTAGGAACACTGTCTATTGTCCTATTGGTATAAAGTCTTTCTTTCGTGTTTTCCATTGTCTTTGGGGTGACTTTTTTTCAGTCCTTGAGATTGCCTAAGGAGAGCCGTCAGAAAACTCTTAAACAGGACCCTATACAGGTCCAGGTAACACCTTCAAATCATACCCATGCCACTCTCCCTTCGGGACCGAATAGGGACCTAATAGCAACCTAAAGGTCCCAAACGCATCTGCTTAGACCGTTTCACCATGCCGTCAGGCTATTTCAGCTCCATGCACTCCCAAAATGGTTCCCATCGGCTCGCCCCAAATAATCTCCCTCGTCCAGTGGTGTCTCCAAAAATCAACGGCGATCGCAGCGACTACAATAAGCAAATCCGATCACAGGGTAACGGAGCCCCCCAAGGAGCGTTTCAAAATGGGACGATGAAAGAGCGAAACTTAGGCGATCCCAGTGGGCAGGGGCTCACGGCAAATTCGCGGAACGGACAGGGATCCCAAGACAAAGCGCCGGCGGACGAAGCAACATCCAACCAGCCCACGGCACACTTTACGATGTCAAATTCAGCCGCCAGCGACATAACAGAGCTGATGATGGCTAACCGGGCGCTGGTCATTCAGCAGGATTTACTGACCACTTGGGTGAGGACCGCGCGTATGGCGTCGGGAACCCTAATGGTAAAAGCCCTGTTGCAACAGATTTTAGAGGTGTGTCAGGAGTGTACCCACGCGGAACAGGGCAGTTTATTTTTATTGAATGAAGCGGGGGCAGTATCCGAATGTCTCCTTGCACGAGGGGCAACTATTCGCGAACAAAAACGGGCGATCATTGGGCGTATCCTGGATGACGGTTTGGCCGCTTGGGTCACTGAACATCGCAAAATTGGCTGTATTCAAGACACAATCGCAGACGATCGCTGGGTCGTATTACCCAATCAGCCCTATACGGTGCGATCAGCCCTGTGCATTCCCCTTCAACGGGGTAATCGAATTTTAGGACTAGTCACCTTAACCCACGAAACCCCAGACTATTTTCCCGAAGACTGCGTGCGGCTCATGGAAAAAGTCAGCGACGGAATCGCATTGGTGTTGGAAAATGCCCAGCTTTATTCTGACCACACCGCTCCCATTATTAATGGGACGCACGACGTTATTTTACCGCCAGCGGAAAAACCTTCCCAGTTCCTAGCGCGGGCCCTGTACATCACCACCGCCGAAGGAAAATTACGCTACGTCAACCGCAAATTTGCCACCTTATTTGGCTATCGTCGTCGGGAAATTGCCCGCATGGAGTCAATTTTGGACCTAATACCAGTGGACTACCAGGACCAGTTCGTACAGCAAATGCAGCGCTGTATTGACCGCCCTGATTCGCCGGTGGAGTGTCAAATTTCTGGACGCCACCAGGATGGACACTTGTTACGGCTAGTTTTCTACGCAGAGCGCATTCACTTTGCCCGCCAACCGGGCACCCTCGGCGTGGTCTATGTAGTGCCGCCTCCGTCTCGAGACAGCGCCTATCAGGCACCAGAAGATTCTGACCTAATGCCCTCCTACGGAACCTCTGATGTGTCCCATTTCTCTGGCTTTGGTTCAGAATTTATGCTCGATACGGACTTCGGTGACAGTATCGATACATCGGGAGCACCCCAGTAATTTGGACTGCTGGGCGATCGCCCAAATCCCACAAAAATCCATCTTTGAAAACAGATCAAAGCTTACGCTGCCCCTGCCCTGCCCTTCGTGTGAGGGTATAGCCTTTTGTCAGATAGCCACCCTATTTCCAAAGACGCCTCTCCGCTTGAAAGAATTGGTGTTGAGCATACGCCAGTCACACGAAATGCTCTACATCTGTGGCGATTAACTATATGAAAGAACGCGTGGCCAAACAGGCATAAGGAAAAATCCACCCTCTTAAGACGGTCTATGTTTAAGGCAGTCTACGTTTCAGATGGTCTATTCAAACTTCTTGCCATCAGGCATCAGCGCCCCCCGCAACTTGACCTGACGCAAATTAGTCCGCAACATTTCCGCATTAATCAAAACCGCCCCTGATAAATTTGCTCCAGAGGCATTGGACCACTGAAGCTGCGCCTGAAATAAATTGCAGTTACTTAAATTCGTTTGCCGCAACGTGGACCAGCTTAAATTCGTTTCTCGCAGGTTTGCCTTATTTAAATTGGCACCGGTCAAATCAGTGCCCACCAGCTTAGCCCGCCTCAAATCGCAGCTATCTAAATTTGCCCCCAATAAGGACGCCCCAGACAAAAACGCGTCAGTTAAATTTGCCCGAACCAATATGGCCTCGTTCAAATTAACTTTAGTTAAATTCGCTTTCGTTAGGTTAGCAGAAGTGAAATCCACCCCAGTTAGCCTCGCCTGATGGAGGGTACCCTCACGAAGAATAGCCCGAGTCAGCACCGCTTGATTTAAATCCGCTTCGCTTAAATTTGTCTCAACCAGGCTAGCCCCTTCCAAATTGGTTTCCGCCAGCTTTGCTCCTCGCAAGGACGCCCCGTCCAGCTTCGCCTGCTGACTTAAATCAGCCTTTGATAAATCAGCACCAATGAAATTTGCTTCCACGCAGTTAGCTCCTTGTAAGGAGGCTCCATCCAGCCGAGCCTCTCGACAATTCGCTCCCCGCAAATCCGCTTGATTAAGATTGACGTTGCTTAATTTTGCCTCTCGCAGATTTGCCAAGCGAAAGTTAGTGCCCTCAAGGTTGGCATCCCTAAGATCGCACCGCTGTAGGGAAATTTCAGGAAGCTCTAACCCACTTAAATCTGCTTCATATAAGTTGATCTGGTTAAAAATGCGCTCCCCAGATTGGTAGCGTTCCACCAGCTCATTAACTTCCATGCGCTGCATCCCCTATCTGTGAGTGCTTGTTCAAATGCCTACCCCGGTGCTCCTTGATAGTGTAGTTTGACAAGTCTTGTTCTTTTGCCGATAAGGACATGATATTTAAGACTGATTGCCAATGGCTGCCATAAGGAATGCAAGCCAATCACTTCACACAGTTTCCTCTTGTTAGCAGCTTTCTTCCATTGATTCCTCTCATTGGCAAGGGCATTGACAACATTGCTAACTAAGCTTGTCCTAGGCTGCCATAGTGTTTCAATAGAGACACGACACCAATAATTTTCTTAAGAATTGGAACAGAGGCAAAAATGAATCAAAAGGGTAGCCTGACAATTGCCAAAAAGAAATATTGAGCCTTTCAAGGGCTTTTACCGAGCCGTTAGGGGAGCTAATTTGCATCCCTTGCACGCTTCGTTTAGGTGCCAACGTTAGGGGTGGGAACATTGTTCTAAAAAGCAAGCCGCACCAGTGTGCATCGAGTATGCGCGGCTCCTCGCGACCATTGACGTTGCCTTAGAATCTGTCCTGAGACCTCGTTATTCAATCGTTAACTCGACGCCGTAGGACCCATCTATCCAGAAGTGTTGATCCATCTTAGTTTCAGCCTTTTCAAACGGTCATTTGAGGATCCCGCAAACAGACGGTATTGTCTAATACAGAATTCACCAGGTAATCTTGGTGCAATTTTGGTGCAGCGTCGCCAGAGATTTAAATCATCAAACTAGGCTTTGGTGCAGTGCTTACTGATTTCCATTGCCAGTTCAGACGACGAGCTATCGAAGTGACTTTAGGAGTAGAAGGATGGAATAGCAATGGGTAACCCAGGTTGGCAACAGTAACAACAGAATAATTAAATCTGTTAGTTAAATTTCCTAGTGCTACCTTCCCGTATCAGCTATTTAGACTCTAGACTCTCTAAATCACATCATTGCAATTTGAGGAGTGTTTTATAAGTTCATGTCAAGGTTTAAGCGCAGAAGGGCAGTGATCTCGGCGTCTAATCGCCCGGACAGATTCCCTGATTTATTACAGTTTTTACAAGAGCTGACCCAGTCTGTCTTCGGACGACGGAATCCCTGGACTTGGGCAGCCTGTATCCCGTTGGCGATCGCGATCGTCAGCGTCTTCAGCTTTTCCGCATCAGCACAGGACGGTCCCCCAGACGCTGCAACGCTGAAAGGAATTTTGGATGCCATCTGGATCACCATTGCAGCAGTGCTAGTGATCTTTATGAACGCTGGCTTCGGCATGTTGGAAACCGGCTTCTGCCGTCAGAAAAATGCAGTCAACATTTTGTCGAAGAACCTAATCGTCTTCGCATTGGCTACCCTCATTTTCTGGGCCGTTGGCTACTCCTTCATGTTTGCCACTGATAATTCCTTTATTGGTCTCAGCGGCTTCTTCCTTGGTAGCGACGACCCGGGAACCTACGGTTTGGATCCGTTCCCCGCAGGCTTGCCTGTTTCCGTGGCGTTCCTATTCCAGGCTGCCTTTGCTGGTACCGCCGCTACCATCGTCTCCGGAGCCGTTGCTGAGCGGATTCGCTTTGATGCATTCTTGCTTTTCAGCATCTTGCTAGTGGGTATTTCCTACCCCATCACCGGTCACTGGGTCTGGAGCGGCAACGCTTGGCTAGGGGACCTAGGTTTCTCTGACTTTGCTGGATCCACTGTTGTACACTCTGTCGGCGGCTGGGCTGCTTTGATGGGTGCTGCGATTCTTGGACCCCGCATGGGCAAGTACGAAGGGGGTCAAGCTCGCGCTATCCCCGGCCACAACATGAGTATCGCGACCCTGGGTTGCTTGATTCTTTGGATTGGCTGGTTTGGTTTCAACCCCGGTTCTGTTCTTGCTGCTGACGAGACCGTTCCCTACATTGCTTTGACCACCAACTTGGCTGCTGCTGCTGGTGGTGTGGTTGCAACCATGACCTCTTGGGCAACCTCTGGCAAGCCTGACCTGTCCATGATTATCAACGGTATCCTGGCTGGCTTGGTGGGCATCACCGCTGGCTGTGATGGCGTAGACTTCTTCGGCGCAGTCATCGTCGGTGGTATCGCTGGCTTGATTGTTGTGTTCTCCGTTGGGTTCATTGACTCTGTACTGAAGATTGATGACCCCGTTGGTGCCACTTCGGTTCACCTAGTCTGTGGTATGTGGGGCACCTTAGCTGTAGGTTTGTTCAACACCGAGAGCGGTTTGTTCTACGGTGGCGGCTTCCAGCAAGTCATCAACCAGTTCATCGGTATTGCCACTATCGGTGGGATGACCGTTCTGTTCTCCACTATCTTCTGGTACGCCCTAAAAGCGACCATCGGCATTCGTGTGGAGGCTGATGAGGAGAGCATGGGCTTGGATGTGGGCGAGCACGGCATGGAGGCTTACAGCGGCTTTATGAAGGACAGCACCATGATGGGTGTCGGTTCTTCTACCCCTGAAGGCTAAATGTTGATGCTGTGGGCTGGCTTTAGGGCTAGTTCCTGAAATGCTCTAATTCAACTCTGTTTCGATTTATCGGTGCGGCGTTCCTTGATTCTGTCCATGGAGCGCCTTCCTTGTTTCGAGTTCGACTGCTGAAATGGGCTGGGGGGGTATGTGGGGCGATGAGAAAGTTAAGCCCGCTAAGTTAAGTCAGGTAATATGAGTTTGTTGCGGAACCCAAGATTAGCTATGATGCTTATCGCTGTTGCAGAACTGGGTATTTCAGGGCTGTAGCGTAAGGTGAAAGTTAGGGCGGCATGGCCAAGTGGTAAGGCAGAGGATTGCAAATCCTTTATCCCCAGTTCGAATCTGGGTGCCGCCTTTGTACAGTTCGAGATTAAAGCGTTGATTGGTAAGGCTTGTTGGCAAGTGCGCCGAGATTAGGGCGTGTCATCAATTAAGCGCCAGAAGCTTTACGCAGTGGGGAGTACACGCCCTTTTAAAATAAAAAATGCTAGGGGCTGAAACCCTTATAGCTCTTAGCTTAGATGTTTAATTGATGACAGCCCCTAGTGCGATCGCCGCCGCAGGACCTCTAACAACGTGGTGAAATGCTCAGGCAGGGGGGCTTCGGTGGCGATAATTTCCCCGGTGCGCGGGTGCATAAATCGTAGTTTCCAGGCGTGGAGGGCTTGACCGGGAAGGTTGACGCCAATTTTGGAGCGGCTGGATCCATAGGTGCGATCGCCCACAATGGGGTGTCCCATATCGGTGCAGTGAACGCGGATTTGGTGAGTACGCCCGGTTTTTAGCTCGAAGCGCATTACCGTAAAATTGCCCAGGCGTTCTTCAATGGACCAGTGGGTAATGGCGTGGCGGCCGCCTTTGTCTTCGGGCAGGATGCCCTGGCGCTTGCGATCGTTGGGATTGCGTCCCACAGGCTTGTTGATAATGCCGTCCTGGTGGCGAGGGGAGCCGAAGATAACGCCGAGGTATTCCCGGTGGGCAGTTTTGTGTCGTAGCTGCGCCTGGAGATGTTGGTTAGCCAGGTCCGTTTTGGCGAACATAATGGCTCCGGTGGTGTCCCGGTCCAGGCGATGGACCACGCCGGGACGTTTGACGCCATTGATAGCGGGGGCTTCCATCCCCGGCAGGGTTTGGCAGTGGGCTAGTAGGGCATTTACCAAGGTGCCATCTTCATGCCCCGCAGATGGGTGCACCACCATGCCGGCTGGCTTATTAATAACGACCACGTCCCGGTCCTCGTACAAAATATCGAGGGGGATTGCCTGGGGTTCTATTTTTAGGGGTTGTGCGGCGGGGATGGTTACTTCCAGGGAGTCGCCCACCGTCAACATCAGTTTTTTATTGGTGCACACTTGACCGTTATGGCGCACCTGTCCCCCTTCGATTAATTTTTGGAACCGCGATCGCGACAGGTTCGGCCATTGCTGGGCTAAATATCGATCCAGCCGCTCTGCCCTATTTACGACGCAGCGATCGCGTTGGTCCTGATCGTGGCTGGGCAGTAATGAAGGGTCAGATTTGGAGGAAAACACGGGAGAAAAATTGGAAGACGGCACATTAAGCAAAGCATTTTGAAGCTTTTGGAGTTTAATTGATGACAGCCCCCAGTGTGAACATCCAATAACCGTCATTCCTTAAGCATTCCTGAGTCCTATGGTCCCCTTTATGAAAACCCTCTGGAGAGCCCTATATCGAGATCGCGAGTTTATTCACGTTATGGAAATGGTGGAAGGGTTGGTGTCTCGTATCCTGTCGATCGCCATGGTAGCGGTGATTTTGGTGGCTTGCGTTGACCTGTTGTTTCTACTAAGCGGTCAGCTAACGGATTCTCCCGACGGATTTTTCACGAAGGAGCTGCAGGATATTTTTGGGCGCTTCCTCAGTATTTTGATTGCGCTGGAAATTCTGGAAAATATTACTGCATACTTGCGCAAACACGTGGTGCAGGTGGAGCTGGTGGTAGCTACGTCCTTGACCGCCGTTGCTCGGAAAATTATTTTACTTGATTTAAATAAGGTGGATGGGGTGGAGATTATTGGGCTGGGGGTGGCGATCGCCGCCCTTTCCCTCAGCTACTGGCTGATTCGTGAATCTAACGCCATCAGAAAACAAACCGGCGGTAGATTTTTTAAACGTAAGCCGTAACAACCGGTGCCAATGATTATCCCGTTGGGGAATTGGCACGGTATTATCAAATATCTAATTGAGGGCATTTAACGCCCCGCACAACTATCGTCGCCACCATGTTTGAAGCCCTCTCCGATCGCTTTGAGTCCGCCTGGAAGTCCCTGCGGGGTCAGGACAAAATTAGCCCGGAAAACATTAAAGACGCCTTAAAAGAAGTGCGGCGAGCCCTGCTGGAAGCGGATGTTAATTTAAACGTTGTAAAGCAATTTATTAAGGACGTAGAAGCCAAGGCCCAGGGGGCTGAGGTGGTGAGCGGCGTTAATCCGGGACAGCAGTTTATCAAGGTTGTGAACGATGAGCTGGTAGCGCTGATGGGGGATAGCAATGTCCCTTTAGCCCAGGCGGACCAGGCTCCCACGGTGGTGTTGATGGCGGGCTTGCAGGGTACCGGTAAAACCACCGCTACGGCCAAATTAGCCCTGCATTTGCGCAAGGAGAAGCGGTCTGTCCTGATGGTGGCGGCGGATGTGTATCGTCCTGCGGCGATCGACCAGTTGAAAACCCTGGGTAAGCAAATTGATGTGCCGGTGTTTTCCCTGGGGGCTGAGGCGAATCCGGTAGATATTGCGCGGCAGGGGATTGAAAAGGCACAGGCTGAAGCGATCGATACGGTGATTGTGGATACGGCTGGTCGATTGCAAATTGACCAGGACATGATGGAAGAGCTGGGGCAAATCAAGGACGTGGTGCAGCCCCACGATGTACTGTTGGAAGTGGATGCCCTGACCGGTC
>ERZ1740065.693-NODE-693-length-18670-cov-12.927263_pt1 | contig 18670 bp, 16 predicted proteins | sample MGYA00581738_ERZ1740065 | MGnify/ENA primary metagenome ERZ1740065 (study PRJEB43018, sample SAMN04849749) | marine metagenome | isolation source: floating plastic debris | place: Pacific Ocean | collected 2008-09-01 | study: EMG produced TPA metagenomics...
ACGCTCTCTCTCACGTACTCTCGCACGCACGCTCGCACTCTCGCTCGCACTCACGCACGTACGCACGCACACACACACACTCACCCACACACGCACACACACACATACACACCATCTCTCGCTCTCCAACTGCTATGCTCTCTTTTCATGGATTATTTCGGCCAGGAAAAAATCAAGTCGCAACCTTTCATACTCTAACATAAGACGTGACCAATCAAGAATAGATGGATGGAATGGTGGACCGGTGGAATAGATGGAAGGCTATTGATGAAGTTTTATTGAGTTATCATTGCTCAAAGATTGTCATTTAAGAATTAAGGCGAAAATATACCGGCAAGTCTTTGCACAACAATTAACTGCGAAATCAACTATTGGTGTATATGTCAATGGCTTTCGTTTAGAGGTCAGTGCTCCCTTCATGACTGACTGCTCTAGCACTTTCCACCAGGACAGGTCACTATAAATAGAGACATGGTCGATCATCATGGTGATCACGACAGGCGGAGATACAGTACTGATGCGGTATCGGCAGCAGGTACATATCTAACATCAATGCAGAGGTTGCGACAGCTTGGCAAACCGTCAGGAACTCGGACATATATCAAAGTTTTGGCAGCCACTGCTTATGTATGAGGATCTCCAAGTACACTAATACTTAGAATTACCATGTTATTACATCTGCCACCAGGTGCAGCGAGGTGGAATGCGTGGAATAACGATTTAAGTATTCTTTAAACACTCTCTAAATTAGTCTCAAACATAGCAGTGCTTGTGGGTCTGGCCACCGCATTCTACAGCAATATCTACCTATCAGATCACTGCTTCACAGTCAGCTATAATTGAAAGAGAGCACAACTCCAGTACAGCGTGAGGTTCCATCATTGTGTCAGATAATGGAGGGGAGAAAGGTATACAAGAACGCTAGGATACCTTCTAATGCATTTTACAAAGAATTCAAGAGACTGTTTGTCTGACACTATTAGTAACAGTATCAGATTTATTATCTGAATGAGTAAACCAAGAAGGTGATTGCTGGGTACCGCTGTTACCATATATAACAGATGTCATTTACTGCCCTCAATTTCTGTGTTTTTGAGGCCAGAGTTTAAGGCTGATTATTTTCATCTCCAGCGTCCTGATACTCTTCTCTGTCTTACTGGTTAGATATTGTTGAAAAATATTCCATTATGACAGATTTTTCGCCATATTGGTATATTTTCTAAGCTATGCTTTCCCGAAGTTCAGAAAAGTTCAATATCCAGCATTTCTTGTCCTAAACTTGCTATTCACACTGACCACGGTACACTGAATAGAGTTGCCAGTGCCAAAATACAGGCAGTTGCAGTGCGCTTAGAGCTACCCATTAGTGATCTCCGGCTGCTGCTATTAACACTTGTCACACTCTGTCCGTGAAGATAAGCATACAGAATGTAGACCTACCGCATTCATTTCCAATACTCTTAGACTTGTCGGGACAAGTGATCTGGAAGTATGGAGTTGCCTTCAGTCCCTGAGAGTCAACCACTGGAATAGTAGCGCCAAGGCTAAAACATGGAGAAGGGAATCAAATCTTTTTAACTCGTTTAACTATGTCATCTATTCCCTAGGTTGGACATACCTAAACTTTACATCATTTTGTGTTTATTGAGGATTAGCAGTTGTCTTGCATTGGACATTTCATAGACTTCAAAGTTCCAAAGTTTGGTAAACAACCAAGGAGTATCAAATACTCATCTAGAGTCGCTAAAACTATGACATCCCATCATCCTGATATGGTGTTTTATAGGCTAATAGAATTCACGAGATACCATGGCGCTGATGTCATTATATTTTACACTTGATGCAGACATACTTCATTGGGTAAAATAATGCCTTTAGTATGCCTAGTATCACTACAGCAGGCTTCGAACCTGAGCTGACTCTATTTGCGTAACGCAGTTGTGTGACGCAGTGTACATATACAGTTGGATTTTGAATGCATTGCTCTGATAAATGACAGCATTGGCAGCATCAATGTGAGCAGGAGGCTGTCCTTTAGCTTGCCAAACGCTGCCAGTGCTTGCAGGTATTTGAATAAATTCTGTCACCTGACATCGTAGTATTGACTGTCTTGGTCATTGCCTACTCCCCTGCCATGAAATTTCTTGAAGAGTTCTTCAATAACCCCTGAAGAATTCTGATAGAGCTGCTCAAGAATTCTTAAGAAATCTTGATGAGCTCTTAAGAGTTCTTCAATAATTCTTAAGGCTTCTTCAAGAATTCTTAATTTGAGCAATTTTAGGATGGGGAAATAGAAAACTACCACTGTGGTAAGCCTGATTTGCATGGCCTCCCGCTGCGCATTGCTTAACCGCATGGTAGTGAGCAAAATAGACATGAACTGAATCGGCTACCCGCTATGCTGGTGGTCATTCAGTCACCACTGCACTCTACTGCTCTATTGGCAGCATGTTTGGATGCATATGGAAATGAGGTGCTATATATATGTTACTCTCTTTTACGGAAACTTCAAAGAAGTTGTACGTTACACTTTCTAGGAGCAGTGCGAGTACACTCACGGCTTCCTAAGTCCGACACTCATGAACCCTGACTTGGCTGCTGCAGCATCCTTGACCTTCTGCTTGAACTCAAGCAGGATGGGTCCTCGGGCCTGAACTTTGGTGAAGTCTTGGTCGGTGTTGATTATGACTGTGAATTTTCCTGCTTCCACGCAGGAAATGGTTGGCTCTCCATCCATAGTGCACTACACGAATGCCATAGATAAATACCAAGAGCTGGTATTGTCATAGACAATGTTTAGGAAAATTTTTCATCGCTCTTTTGCAAAACGGGTGCAGCATTGTTTACCATTAGATTTATATTTTCCTCTGGATAACTTGCATGTGCTGCTGAAGCTCAGCTAAAGACTGCTCAAATTTGAGGCGGGTGACAATAAAATTTAAAGAAAACTTGAAACGCATGAATCAAGAACTATTGAGAACTATCAAGAACTATCTAGAACTATCGAGAACTATCTAGAACTATCTAGAACTGGTAGAAGACAGAAAAGAAGTGAGTGAACCCTCAGAGGCATTGGAATTAAGCTTGAGTCCTTTTTCATGCAGAAATCCGTGATAAACATTTTCAACAGGTTAACTCTTGCATAATTTCTTTCTATGATAAAGTCAAGCAGAACCAGATGGAACTCAAATACTGCTGTCAGTTCTGATATTTTGCTCATATTACACAGCTATCACAGCACTAAAGTTAGTGGCAGTGTCATGGAAGAACACCGGTGCTGCAGACGTTGTGAACAAGCACAATAAGAACATTGGTTACTTCATTGAGTTCAGTATTAGAATTGGGTCATACCTTTCCTAGATAGCAGAAGACATCATTCTGTGTGTTGAATCCACTCTTGATGTATTCAATTGCAAAGTCTTTGTTGACTTGGAGGTCGTTGGGGCAGGTAGGGTCATTGTAGGTCAGCGAGAACGACAGAGATGTTCCAATTGGCTTGACAAGTGCTGCAACATCAGAGCAATGATTGGTTACTAAATATAGGTCATTTCCTGTTATGGTTTGGTCACGAAAAATTTTCAACTTCTGTTTCCTGCAATCATGAGGATTTTAGGTGAAAGGTTAGAATTTTCTGAATAGTTGAGACAATAGCTCTGATAATGCCTACAGTGTACTGGCGTGATACTGACCAAGAGACGACAACTCCAAAAAGTAACCTACTATTCAATGCTATCATTGCCTGTATTGAACTTACTGATATCAACTGCAGGGGATTTATTCATAGCAGATGGTTCCATCATCTCACAAAACACTAGCAAGTACCACTACACTAGGCTGTCTTCTACCACCCTCTTAGCTATTTTTCCTCTGTGATTTATCTTATTTCGGCTACACCATAAAAACAACAAGTTTCTAAGCTGTAGCCATTGACTAGGAGACACCGGATTCTGTCTAAGCACACAATTGATACTTGTGATTCTCATCACAGCAACTCCTTCTCCAGCGGAGCTTTCGCAGTGTAGTTGATTTCAGGTCCAATGAGAGGATAACTCCTACTATACTCACGGTAGCAATCCGGCATCGGCTGCTCTGGCTCCCACTCGCCCTCGTTGTTGCAGTGGAAATGATCCGGTGGACTGGTGAAGAATCCGTAGCCATCATTACATTTCGGGGTACAAAATACTCCAACGGCCCAGCTGCCACAGCCGTGGTAGCCATTCTTTGGGTTGGTCAGCTTAGTGCATTCAACAGCTGCAAAGCAAAGGTGACTATTCAGGAAAACCCTCTCTTCCCTTCTTTCCCTCTCTCCTTCTCCTCCCTCCCCTATCCCTCCCCTTCCTTCCTCTCTTGCCTCCTTCCTCCAGCGTCCCCATTCTCACTGCTCCCTCCTGCATCCCTATTCTCACTGCCCCCTCCTGCCTGCCTTGCATCCTTCACTTCAACACATAAACATGCCGATCAGTTTTCTGTTGTGCCTTTATCAATAGCCTAGATTTCAGAGAGTTGTCTTCCCTTTTTACTCTTCTATCTGTAGGCAAGCCGGTTTCATGTGATGGTGTTATACCGATGCTTCGCTTGTATTAAGCTGGGTTTAGCCCACTTTAGCATCAGCGTGATACCAGAAAAGCGTGCATACCGATAGGAGAGTAAAAATTATTGTCTTCCTTCCCATAATACGGGTATTTCAATAGTCAATGTGACTGTGGATCGATATTGATGTTCCAGATTACTGTGTCACAACTCTGTTACAAGATACAGCTACTGTTTGCTTGTCAGTAATGAGATTTTAGAGTACCCCACCTCTGCAGGGTCACACATGCCTACAAAAAAGCTTCAAAAGTGTTCTTTTTGCAACAATCAGCATGCTAGTGCGAAGAAGTGTTTGTACTCCTGGACGGGTTTCATTCTTAAATGAACAAGTAAAACAATGAAAATATGAGCATTTTTTATGTCACGACCATACTTATGATCGGCGCAGGGTTTCTATTCATAGAGAGATGATAATTCCTAAAATTTTTCATGATGCCGCAATTCAAGCAGAAAGCTTAGCTCAATTTATCATTAGCTCTCCACTGCCAATTTCTACACTCACTACTGCTCCCACATTTACAGCATGTGCTGTCTGAAGACTTACAGGTGATGTTGACATAGAAGGTACAGGTGGCGCTGTTTCCATGGCCATCTCTAGCTACGTAGTTGATAGTTGTCACTCCCGGATTGGTGATCTTATTGCTGGCATCAGTAGAGACAGTCGGAGTGCCAGAGTTGTCGGTCGCTTTCACCTAATTGGTTGTAAATGAAGAAAATAAATATATAGATGAAATCTTCACGCTCATTCAGAATGCGTAGCATGATAGTCATGATAGCTGCAAGTGTCATCGGTTTCACTAGAGTTGTTGCTAAAGATTCTCTCAAGATCTGATCCAATATTGAAGAAACCCTTGTGGATTCAGTACTCTTGAGGGTTAAAAGCACAACGTTATATACTACGGAATACTACGGAAGTCTGGGGCAGTTAATGGTTAGCATTATTTTGGACATGCCTGATCTCACCTACTCATACACACGCCTCAATCAAAGACGGGGAGATACTATAAATATGGTCCTAAACAGCATGGTGGAGCTACTTGCTATAAATGTTGGAGTTTTTTACTCTCCTGTGGGTAGGCACGCCGGTTTCGTGCGCCCGTGTTAAACCGGTGTTACTCCCTGTTTAGTCCTCATTATTGAGGTGACTGAGATGGTGATGGTTGTAGCATTTGCTACAGATTTCTTGCCACTTTGCACCACTTTGATTGTCAGACCTTAAGTTCTCTTAGCGGTTGTTCTGGTCAAAGGCTAAAATTTACTATCTTACTCACATCAGCGAACTCGCTCAACTGGTAGAGTCCGGGTCCCCTCTGGAATGTCTGTCCCTCAGGGCATCCGGTTATTACCGGTGGAGTAATATCTAAACAAGAAGCGGGTAAGGTGAATTGGTACAAAAAATGAAAACACCAGTCAAAATTATTTTGAAGCTGACTGGCTGCTTCGCTTCAGGGCTAGTCACTTTGAGTTTCAGAGTCATATAATCTTTCGTGCACTTAAACTCTTACTGAATGCTCAGCATGCCATGAGTTTGACAATCAGGAATGGGGCACAAAGTGTTCCCTCAGCTTCACTATTCACAGCAGTAGTAGTTAGCCTTTGTGATACGTGTGGAAAATGCCTGTGATCATTATCCCCAGGCACAAACAACCTGTTCTCTCTTGCACATCCATGTTCAAGTGACTACTATTTAAGAGAAAGATGGTAACATTTTTTTCCTCCGAACTAACAGTAAATTATTTTGACCAAATAGCATATATATATTTATCACAATAGGACAAATTATCACAATCACACATCTTACCTACAACTTTGACCTTGAAGTCACATTGTGCCTTATTTCCTGCAGAGTCTTTTGCTTGGTATACTACCCTGTGGTCACCGACCTTGAACGTTTTCTCAGGCTTGGCTGGACAATTCTCACAGCTCACAACTGCGTCGGTGGAATCAAAGTATGTGGGCTGTAATAGGACAGTCACTCATAATACAGTATGAGTGGCAGAAACTCATATAGAGTTAAGCTAGAATCAGAAGGTTGTTCATTATTGTACTTTCAGTTTGAACAAGTGTCGCACATGTTTATCGAGATCAAGCAATCGAGGTTGGAGATGAGAAGGAACTGAGGGAGAGAGCAAATTTGCCGGTGAAGGAGAGAGGTGTTGAAAGTGAGTGGTAAAGTGGTAAAGATGGAAGCAAGGAAGTAGGTAAGAGGAGAAGTGTGAATAGGATGATAAATTGGGGGGACAGAGAGGAGGCAGGTAGGGTAATACTGAGAGAAGAGTGAGAGTATAGAAGTGAAGATACATGTGCATAGAGGATGAGAGGATAGTTCAATTGTAGATAGAAGCAGACGTTGAATGGAAAATGCAAGATGGATGAAATTGAAGTGATTGCTAGGTAGGTCCTTAGAGCAGGCTGTGAATCATGCAGGGTAATAGGTTTGCGGAACACGCATAATGTGGATCAAAGCACGCTGGGACGAAAGCAGTGTAGGGATCCGGTAACTGATTTTGTCACATGATAGTTTTAGCCAAGAGCATGTAGCGGCTGGTAGCCAAGGCCATGGTTGAAGGTTTTGGCCAATCAGCATCATATATTATAGTGGTGACACACCCGAGATTTTTCTCTATGACGTGCTGGCGTGCTCAGACCTTTAGAAAGTCTACATGCCTACCTGAGTCCAGGTAGCGAGCACTCTGTCACTATCGGCTGTCAGGTTCAGCGTAATGTCCTTAGGGCAGAAAGTGAACTTCGGTCCCTCAATATCTTAAAAGTAGTCAGTGACAGTGGTGATAACCTTAGTTCACAGCTGCCTGATGTGATTTGATTGTGATGCATCAGCGTAATCCCTCAAACTTACCAACACACTTATCGCCGTCTTTCCTGAATCCATCTTGGCAGAAGCAAGTATAGCTACCCACGTTGTCCACACAGTTCTGGTCTTTGGGACAGATGAGTTTGTTCTTGCATTCGTCTATGTCTAAGATATGAAGTAACTACGGTGATTACTTGTCCAAACAAGTACAATGATATCCGATTTACCACCTCCCCTCCTGTTTAGTTTTTTTATGAGATGCCTGCAATCCAAAAACCTAAATCTTATTTGAGCTTTGTTTGGCATTTGGCATTTGGCGTTTTTTCGTTATTACATAACTGTTAGAACACAAGCTTATAACTATATTAGGCACTCATTTGATTCCTTCTTTTATAGGAAACCATATTTGACAGATCTAATCTATGATAAATGCCTGGGAGGCTTATTTAAGATGGGGGGGGCAGTAAACACAGCGCTATAAATGACTCAATCAACTCTTTGTAGACACATTTCCCTTGTGCCAGATTTTATAACAGCACATTACTGTTGAGATGGAGGGAAGGAAAATGATCAAAAGGAGATAAACAAAGTTAAAAAAGACGAAGTATAACCGTCAATTTTTCATTTTAGTATTTCTTCTATTTCTTCCGGAGCTAATGGAGTGAAATAACATAGAGGTATGAAGAATATGCTTAGCTGTACAGAAAGATAGTATAGATATGTGAATAAACTATTTACTTGTCCCATGAGGAGAGGATGTACATATGAAAATCATGCTTACTTGTACAGTGAGGGGCTTCATGATCGTATCCATCTTCGCTACAGGTGACAACTGAGGAGCCAGCACGAATGAATCCGCGGTTGCATGTGAATGTACAGTAGTCTCCTTTCTTCATCAGGTCTGTGTCATTGTGGGATCGGAAACACTGCATCTGTCCGTAGTCTGGAGCTTCCAGCTTACGGCACGTATCAACTAGAGATGGAAGAGAGCAGATTTTTGTGAGTCCTCAATACTTGTCTCAGCAAAATTGTGCCTAAATACATCATAATAATTGATAAACATCCCAAATAATGCTTGGGGGCGGATCTAGGAACTATTTCCACTGACGTTCAAGTCGTCAACTAGTAGCTGCCCGAAAGGAAAATTACAACTGTCGACTGCATAACCAATAGCTCAGCAATGCCAACTGAGGTTTGTGTGACTGTGCGATGACTGCTCAAGATATGTTGAGATCTAAAATGTACAGGGTAGGGGTTTTGAGTTGTGGATTCTCAAAGTTCAGGAAAACTGAATCTCCAGTATTCGTGGTCCAACAACTTATCATGCATGTTACCCAATGGCTCTCAGCCCACATTTTGAGCTGATGTCCTTTTCTGGATTATGTTGCAATACATACCAATGCAAGTTCGGAGGTCATTGGAAAGTCGGGCTTTTGGGTCAATGCATCCACAGGAAAATCCTCCCTCAGCATTGAAGCAGAGTTCCTGGCAGTTGTCAGTACCGCGCTTACACTCATCAATGTCTAGGAATACATCAGATTCTTTGTAAGATATGTATATACCGAGATACTTTAATGTCAAGGTAAGCAAACTGCATCCCAATTCTGAAGTCTCACAGACTGTTCCCGATGCACAAGCTCATTCCTGCTCAACCATACCTACCGACACACGTCTTGCCGTCACTGTCCAGTTCGTGCGTCTTGTCGCAGTAGCATTTGCCAGTGGTTGCATCGCAGTGCTGGCTGCACTGGTGGTTGTCACATCTATTGCCAGCTGAAATAGTGCGTAAATAAAATATCAAGGTTAACACAACTCAATACCATGTTCCTAAACCAGCAAATGAAGTATCTATACGCTGTAATACTATGTGATATATCTTAAAACTCGTCAGAACTATATTTTGAAGCAGGATGAAGTCAAGTCAGGACATGGTGGGCGGAGTAAGGTTGAAGTGGGCGGAGTTAGGATTTGATGGGTGGAGTCAGGTTGAAGTAGGTGGAGTAAGGATGAAGTGGGCGGAGCCTGGTTGAAGTGGGTGGAGTGAGGATAAAATAAGAAGAGACTGATTGAGGTGAGTGAAGTTAGGGCTAAGCTGTGGTCACTGAGCAGGATATGAGCAGAGGATGGTAGATCACCGAAAATCAGTGTGAGAAAATGGAAAAAGTCATTGACCTCCCTAATTTCAGGAAGTTGAGTGAATGCGAGTCTCGATTCGGGAATGCAAAGATGATTCGTGTGGGTATTCTACCTACCTCTGCAGGAGAATCCATTTGGTGCAAGCACAAAACCTGATCTGCAGGCACACTTGAAGTAGTGATTGCCGTCTGGAACACATAGCTGATCGCAGCCGTGATATCCTGCACACTCATCCACATCTGAAGATAACAAGGCTATGTATCAGCTGAGGTTTGGCATTTAGACAGTCAGGTTATTACTCTGGTCAATGCAAAGCCCATGATTCCATACGCCAGGCCAATGCTCATCGCCTTGATTTACATACATCTATTGGGACTGTTTCATACCCTGATCAGTTTCGTCATGCGAAATTCTTATTCAAGACCGGCCCATAATAGATATAGATTTCCAAGCATTAACTCTTTGGCAAACCAGTATCCACATATACCTACAGACTATAATATAAAGCTCACGCGCGAGTTTGAGATCTATGTGAGTGCAGAAAACTTTCATGACCAATGCTTAGATAATCTTCATACCACAATCAAGATAGCCTCCTCAATGTTATGGCTGGTATCCCTGACAGGGGAACTCAACATTACAACCTAGCTTGGGCTTGAACTGAGCTGCTGCCAAAATGTGTGCGGTGATAGCGACTTGAAAAAGAAAAGGAAACTTTCTTAGGATTTATCTCCTCCTTTATGTATTCAAGATGGTAGAGGACTTTTCTGCTACCGCTGTATATTACCACGTCCGGTAGAGAGATTATTTTCAGCATATAAATCAATTTTTAGCGTGTAAATAAGTAAATTACCCACCGATACACTTCTTGTCATTGGTTGGGTCAGGCTGATATCCAACATCGCAAGTGCAGAAGAAGTTTTTCGCATCTGACTGGACGCAGCCTTGTTGGCACTGAGAGTTCTTGTTGGCACAGTTTCTTATCACTGGAAACATGTGTACAAATCACAATCATAGTCAAGACTCTGTGTTAACTGCGTAGTGAGAGAGTCACAGAACAGTCGGAGATTAAAATTTGTCTCCAGGGAATTTCTCACAGGAGGTAAGTATTCCTGTGTAGATCACAGGAAAGCCAATGAGACACTTACAGCACGTTCTGCCATCGGTGTCAAGTGAATAGCTTGATGGATCGTAGCAGCTACAGGTGACTTTCTTAGTAGATCTGTTGTAGTTACACTTCTGGCTGCAGCCCCCGTTACTGTTTCCCACCTTGCATGGGTTATCAACTGAAATCAAAGTCAGAACGTGTGCCAGATGAGCGTTTAAGACAGAGTGGTTATCTACTGGTGTGTTAGCTTTTGTTATCAGAGAACAACCAACCTGAGCATGTGACTCCGTTCTTATCCAGTACGTAGCCATCATTGCAGTAGCATTCAGCGTGAGTGCCTTTCCCCTGCGTGTTACTGACAGTGCGACACTTCTGTCCACATTGTTTCTTCTTCGGGTAGCTGCATGTCTCGTAGATTGGGTTCCCTGATTTGAAATGACAACATCAATTTTTAAAACTGTCAAAAACATTATTGCCATTGGTTTTGCGAGCATACAGAGTGGGTTATGTTATCTGTATTTCTGCACTAGTGTGAGCTGGTGCAAAAGTTAACTATGTAGATGTCCTATATAATTTGATCTCAAGATGAAGGTTGTTCCTGAAATAACCAAACAAAACCTGCCAGACACTAATACAGAGCTGGATATGCATACATATAGAGATACACTGGAAAGAGGTTCTGCTATTCCAAGAAGGAGCAGCAAGCCTTATGATACAGCTCAGCACCGCGGTGCAAACCAGAGCAGCTCTAATAGTGAAGACCAACACTTCTGAAGATGGTGAAACGTTGCTGGTGAAGAAATGTATCAACTTACTCTTACAAGACCTGGTCTTTGGGTCTAGAATGTACTTGTCATAGCCTGAGAAAAAGCCATTTCCTGTACAGGAGCATTTTGGTAAATTCTGGCCACGGTAATACTCCCAGGTGCAACCGGCACCATCTCCACATTCATACTTTCGGTAGTCGCTAGCGTAGCATGATCTCGGTCCTTCAAAGAAACAGGATAGTGCCTAATTAGAACTGTCACACATACATTATTGCTCATAGATGAATATGATTTTACTTACTGCAGTGAATATTATCACTCGATAGATAGAATCGGTCATCTGAGCACGAACATTGAGCCTTTCCTTTTACGATGTCACATTGGTCCTGACATTGGGCGCGGCGACACAGCACCTCCTCTGATGGAGACTCTGTTGTTGATGTTGTTGGCTGAGTGGTAGCTCTCTCAGTAGTTGGTTTGGTTGGTCTCGTTCTCCTACTGCCAGAAGTTGTGAAGATTGAGTTCAGTCTACCTGGGCGCGGGCGCTTCGTTGTCCGTTTTGCCAATGCATCCTCAAACAATACTGAACACAGCAGGAGGGCCTGTGGAACATAAATCAGAGTGAGAAGATAGTATTCATACAGAGTGAAGAGCAATCAATAGTACTTGGAGTAACACCAACCACTGCTGCTATGATGGTCAGCCTCATTGCCAAGCCAGCCATCTTGAAGTCGTCGGGTGAGATGACCCGCAGTCAGGTCTTTCCATGCTATCTTACTAAGATACTGTTAAAAGAAAGTAAACAAAGATTAGCTCTGAAATCAGTGATGACGTCCTGACAGCTCGATCGAGAGCGAAGTCATAATGATAACAGAGTGTTAGAAAGCGGCGCCTCTCAAACACCAGCTATCAATTGATCCTTGTTGTCAACAGTCATCTTAACAGCTGATCCTTTTTTTACTTTCATGTTTGCTCTTAGCAAGAAGTCAATTGTCCAACAAAGATATTCAAATGAAATTAGGAAGCTAGATATCTGTTAAAAAATGTTGAAATAGTCCGAAGGTGGTATAGCTATTCTCCTTTTTACTCGCCTTCAGGCATCTATGTCAAGTGTGAAAGTTTAGTGGGTGAATGTCCACTAAAGCGGGCTTAACTGCATGGAAAGCAAATTGAAGCAGGTGTACCCCCTACTCATAACACTGTGGCACATGCAGGAAAGTAAAGATACCTCACATTTCAGATAATGTGCGCAAGGTGAGTATGTAAGATGAATCTGCTACTGCAATGTGGGAAATCTAATCGCTACCATCAGCCTGATGTCGGCCTTTGTATGTGGCAACATCTCTGATAACCAGTGGAGATGACAGGCCGCTTATGATAAGACCATTTATTCTTTTGTCTGTATGATATTAACTGTTTTACCCTGGCTTCCATTCAACAGGGCAACTGCTGATCCAATACGTTTCCAGCTCATTATTTTCGTGAAGGAGAATTTTAACTTTACCCACCACAGTACTAATGAAGTTACAAAAAGAGCACAACTCCAAACAGAAAGCGACATGCCTGCTGACTCTGATTTAGCTGAGTTCTATGAGGCATGTGCAGTCTATCGAACATTCCGGGTCTCACGTTCAACTGTTTTAATGACTTTATGAATACTAAAGAAGTTGATTATGTTGGTCAAGCACAGAACCGAGATAGGGAATAGTGATGGAGTAGCCAGGCCGAAAGAGATGACAATTCCCGACATGAAACAGGCATTCTTCAAAGAGTAATCCTGCCACAAGGGAAGATAAACCCCATCTTACTGTTAACCCTCGGACTGATCTAAAATTTAAAGTGCATACTGTTCTACTTCCAGAACCATAATAACCAGGACTTGAACATATCATACCTGTCTACCTGCCATCTTTTGAGTATTGGAGATTTCCCTTTTACTGAACTTTGACAGGCCACCGCTCTATATCCTGCCCCTACAGGTAAGATTCTGACATATTCGAGCGCAGCTGGACAATATCTAGCTGGTAAGCCACAGGACATGGTTTTAAGATCAATATTAGTAACATTAGCCTCACATCTTGACATATAGAAGTCTACACAACCCTGGGAAATACAAGAGACTGGACAGGAATGGTCCCACCTTCGATGAAAACTGTTTTTAATGTTATGAAATTTTCTCTACTTTGAATAAAATTCATCGCATTATTAAGATATTACAGTAGTCCGTTTATCTACCACTGATAACGCTACACACACTACACATACTACACACACTGCACATATTACACACACTACACACATTACACATACTACACATATTACACACACTACACATACTACACATATTACACATACTACATATATTACTCGTACAGGTATGTTACAAAAGACTGGGCCGTTCCACCTGTACTTTCATCTGACAGTCATGCAAGCATTACGTTCTATTTTTACCTTGTAGATGAAAAGTTTTCCTCATCATACGCAGTCTCAAACATGTTTGGACTTTTGGATTTTCGAATTTCCAATAACATTTTCTGGCATAGTGTTATTTGATTGGCTATTTAGTTGGTAGATAATACTTAGATCCTATTTGGGTAAGAATGTATCAGGGCCAATGTAAGGATGTGGTATACAGGGTGCAGGTGCCCTCGTCTGTTCATCTGCAGCCTAAGCGTGATTGCTTCAGCCATCATCAACCGTGTAGGCATTAAAATCTAATAGCATACCTGTGAGGGCTCCGCAATCACGGCAGCCTGTTGCCAATTTTTTCTCGTATTCACGCATGCAACTCCAATGTTTAGCAGGGTTCTCTCCAGGATTTTCTGACTTTGGGTGCTAATGGCTGATTTCGCCTTTACCTCAACTCAGAAATGGTTGCACATGCGTTCCCTCACTGGCCAAGAATAGAGGTGACTGTATACCGTATTGTATGCCGTACCATCCTCATGAGTCGCCTAAGTCGTATGGTACAAGAGAGGACAATTCCTAGTCACGACAAAAATTCACAATTTCACATAGCAGTACAACACAGCAGTCTCCTCTCCCCCTGCAACATAAATGCACTTACGCTGCCATGATTTGGACAAGTTTATACTGGCTTGTATTTCATATTGGTAGCATTTGTGTTCAACCTCACAGACATATCCTTTCTTCCGTTCATCGACAATCGAAATAACTCTACGACATGATTTTTTAAATGCTGTGCTTGCCGTCGGATGTCAGTCTTTACATAGATTTTATCCACGATTTAAAGAACACCATCCAGTTAGCTGCTTCGTTCAAGATCTGCTTTATTCAGAACCTCCAAACTGTTTGTAGACACAAGCATGCATACAAGTCTATCTTGTCATATAGCTTGTAATTACATAACATAACACAACTATCACAGTGCTATCGTACATTAATGGATGTAGGCAAATGAATAAATTATCCTCTTTCAGAATCTGAAATTATATTTGAAAACGGACATCTAGATCTGGAGATATAGAAACATGGATATGTGTATGGAGTTGTCCTCTCAAAGATTTGTTTCGGATGATAGAAGTTTTTACTCGACTCGAAACTGGTATAAAATGGATGCAAAATTCTTTACTGAATCTAGATCTGAAATCAGATTTCAAAATAATCATCTACACCCGGAGATCTTACATGCCGATGAAGTGACACCAGAGAAGAAAAATAACCTCGTAGAAGTCCTCACTATGAGGAACTTTTTCTTTTCTGATGTCACTTAATATGCGTATAATATTGCCAGGCCTAGATGTCCATTTTCAATTCTGATTTAAGATTCTGAAAGAGCATAATTTATTAATTCACTCACGTTCATTAATGTACGATTGCACAGCATTTAAAATATTGAATATCATGTCGTAGAGTTATTTCGACCGTCTATGGATGGAAGAAATGATATGTCTGTGAGGTTGAACACAAATGCTACCAATATAAAATACAAGCCAGTATAAACTTGTCCAGATCATGACAGAATAAGTGCATTTCTGTAGCAGGGGGAGAGGTAGACTGCTGTGTTGTACTGCTATATGAAATGCTTGTGAATTTTTGTTGTGACTAGCAATTGTCTTCTCTTGTACCGTGCAATTTAGACCTTGTTCCCATTGGGGCAGAACGCAATGCAACGATATTGTGCCGAAGCAGCCACAGAAGAGGTACAGTAGACACCTAGCTGGAACGCAACGCTTAAGCTGTGGCTTCACTAAGCTCATTGCCAGTTGTTGCCACTTGGCTGCTCTGTAATTGCAGTGATCTCTTTGCCAGATCAGTGGTCATCAGGGTTGTTTATTAGGAGACATCATTGTATTGTCGGGGTCACAGGTATTTCCATTACCGGAGCTTTTCGTAATGTAGTGTCCTGGTGTGGCGCGCTGCGCTGCATGTACGGGATAGCTTTTGGGACTCTAGGGGACCGGAATCGTACCGGATCACACTGGACCAATGGGAACGGCTATATATAGCGCAAAAATCACTGTGACGGAACCGGACTACCGGACGTCTAAATGGAAATGGCGGCATGTTATGAGGATCATACCGTATACAGTGTGGTATACCGTTACCTTAGGTACGCGCAAGTATCCCAGTAGAGTGCGCAATAGGGTCACAACGGGTGTGGTTACCAGTGTGGTGTAGTGCCAGTGTAGTGCCAGTGTAGTACCAGTGGGGGATAACAGCTAGCACTAGGCGGCTCACAGACTTGTGGTATCAGATTACCATTATCTGTATCATCAGATTCCGAATTCCCTCAATTTTCAAGGCTGTGAAGTTATTTTTATTTGTACTCGCTTTCACATTTCATAGAAATTGAAATTTTTGTTAAACAAAATAATCATGATATTGAAGAGTGGAATCTCTATCCGCTGTGAACAACATATTTCTTAATGTGATGCAATGATTCTATCGATAATTCACTTCAATACCTATTTTGCAGTGACTCTGGAAAGGTTTTTTATAATGTTGACAAGCTGGATCGGGATTTAGATAGCGAGGGTCTATAAATTTGTGGTTCTGGGTCTTCATAAAACTCTGTCTAGGGTTTCATCCAACTCTGCAATGCAAAGGTCACCTGAGATTATATGGAGATCCAGCCGCAAAAGCAGCTTTTCCAATGCAAAACTATTTAGAAAGACGATTTGGTAATTGTCTCTTCCATTGAGTTTTATTTTACTATCACTCAACTTTACTGTCAGATAAATTGTCAGTAGGATGCATTTTCATATTCAAACCAGTGATCTGTTAGCATATGATATACCAAACTATTATACAAGTACTAAACGCCGACCGATCGAAATTTATGCTAGCATGAAAATTCTACATCTATCCTATATATAGGCTTTCGTCATTCTCCCATCGATATTGTTGCTTGCAGCACGTGCAGGAGTATGCGCGTGTGAGTGAATGGAGGTGCACATGTGGGGAAGTGTCTTAAAATCGAGAGGAAAATGAAAGAAACCAAAAACTTGTTACAAGGACCATCCAGCCCCATCTTTAGTTCATTAATTCCCTTTCCATTGCCTCCTACTACTGCTCTTCCTGCTGCTACACTTCCCGCAGCTCCACCGCACTTGCTGCCGCTGCACCTCCGTTTTCTGCATTCAATTCATCTACGATATCCTTATTGTTATGCTCATCTTCCCAAAACATAATTTCGTCATTTGCTTCAGTAGAGCATTTACAGCTGAGGAAGTTTTTACATCGATTGCTGCGCTTAGATACCATGCCAAGACCCTTCATTACAATGAAAAAGGCAAACATGGCTGTTTGCTCAAGTAAGTCAGGGAAGTGAGAATTCCCCCTGTTACATCCTTTAGGTTTCCAATGTACAAATAGGTTGACTCAACGTCCACAGTAACCAGTATCCCTATGCTGTGTAGCCACTCCCGCTTCTCTTCTCCGTTATCATCAAACTGATCATGAGTGATCTCGTAGCTGTATCCTCTATCTGTAATGATAATGCATACAAATTGTAACCTGAGTATTTTGTAGCTGTAGATCGAAGTCCAGCTATTGGTAAAAGCTCACGGCATTTTTTACTCTTCTATCGGTCGACGCGCTGGTTTTGTAAACGCCGATGTTAAGCTTAGACTAAAGCCGGCTTAATTGCGGCGAAAGCATCATAAGTGCGGACAAAAGCCGGCATAGCATCGGCGTAACACCGGCGTAACGCCAGCGCATGATTGCGGCGCGCCTACCGATAGAAGAGTAAAAAATGCCAAGCTCACTACATTGATAAACATTTGTGAGCCATTGGTGACCCTGTGAAAAGCCCAAGGCAGTTTTAGTCAGAAAAGCTCTGTCCAGAGGTAGAGAATGTGGTTGTCATAAATATGATGAAAATGTGTGCGCTATCATTGGCATCACTTATCTTATGCCCTTGAGAATATGAGTTAGCCATAGTAGGCACATTTGTGCACCAAGAGGCAGTGGAGGCAGTGGAGAGTGACCCTTCATAAACTGCTAAGCACGATAAGCATGAATGCTATCGCACCGCTCACTATGAATCAAGGCGCTGGAATCATTAGCGGGTATGAATATAACTCAGTACTGGGGTTGTGTCTTCCATAGTAAACCGTTATAGAGAATTGGATCGTTTCTTCTGCATCCATTTTCAGTTTCCTATGATTTTTTTTACCTTTTAAAGATTTACTTTTCTTTTGCAAAATAGATTAGTAACCAAGATGGAACCAGCTCATAATTGTTTCTAGAGCTTCAAATCTCTAATTATGACTATTCAGTTATTATTAAGAATTGGGCGATGAAGGAATTAGCTGAAGATTAGTGCTGCGTTGTCTATGGTTGGAACATATCAAGATGACTGTGACTCTGTGGTTATTGAGAATGGTTATGCTTGCATTCTGTCTCAAAGATGCTCGACTAGCTGCTCAAAATTCATGCACAAGACAGCGCCAGTCTTTTACTGTGGAGGATTAGTTGAATTTTTTGTGCTCATTATGCTCGCAGGTTGTCCATCAAGAAAGTGTCACATCCATGCTGCACAAATACGTCTGATGAGAGATGGAGCTATGTTATGAGGAGCCATTTGCAAATTAATTCAGGTATTCTTGCCTTTATGCGTTCATAATCGGCTATGGCACCCTCATTATCAGCTATGACACCCTCATTCTTAGGGTTGGTGTTCATCATTAGCTCTCATACCTTCATGATGAGCTCCTGTACCTTCATGATGAGCTCTCGTACCTTCATGATGAGCTCTCTATGTCTCATTATGTAAGATGGCACCTTCATTTT
>ERZ1740065.695-NODE-695-length-18651-cov-12.416756_pt1 | contig 18651 bp, 15 predicted proteins | sample MGYA00581738_ERZ1740065 | MGnify/ENA primary metagenome ERZ1740065 (study PRJEB43018, sample SAMN04849749) | marine metagenome | isolation source: floating plastic debris | place: Pacific Ocean | collected 2008-09-01 | study: EMG produced TPA metagenomics...
GCACCTATGTGGGCCACCCTCAATCGTTCTTGCATCCCGCGGCCCTATCCAACCTCCGCCCCCCCCCCCCCCCCTTATAGCTAAGCTACTTCTCTCTTAGCCAATAGTGCAGGATGTAATAAAAATCACAACAGACATGTCGAAACAGATAGAGTTCCAGCATCTCCTGGAAATTGCATGGCAAAGTCTGACAGTGACACGTCACAACGCGCCAGTTCACAAGGTCAAGAGGTTAAAAGGTCAAGAGGCTATGAGGTCAATAAGTTACAAAGTCACAAGGATGCAGATCGGTAAGTAGTACCCAATGGTGATCAGGTATAGAATTGGTAGGAGAGAACCTACCTTCAACAGCAGCACGATGAGAATCATCGTACTTCTCTGCAGACAGCAGCCGATGCTCTATGACGCTGATGTGAGTGCGAGTCAACTGCAGTCTGTAGCTCCTCTCTGTAAAACAGCATCTTATTACGTCGTATTGCGCCACCATACGAATCAGAGAACTCGGTCTCTCAGACAGACTCACTATTGTCATCCTTGAGGTCAAAGCTGCTCACTTGAAAAGAACTCAGTATCTCCTTCTCTATGTCACTCTTATTTGTTCGAAATGCCAGATACTTAAATCCCGTCTTGACGGCCAGACTCTTCCAGATCACCAACAACTGCTTATCCTTCTTCATCCTGTAGCAGAAAGGCAACTGTGTCTCTCGGAAGACTTCATTCCAATCTCAGACAACTTAGACTGGTGATATCATCGACAACTGCATCTATCGTAGCGCGATATCATAGTGGTTCCGCAGGTTCCACAGTGATACGGGTTACAAATCTGCTATCAGCAGAATAAGCTGTACATTCAGTAAGTGTCTTGACTCAAGTGGATACAGTACAGTACACAAGTAGCTTACAGTGACAGGCAGGCTGCCTACACCAAGAGTAACATGGAGGAAGCTACAGGTCTCCTATGATAACACACCTAACTTATCTATGATCAATGCTTCCTCATTGCCTCACTCAGAGACAGCTTCCTTTTCCTCATGACGTCATATCACTTGAGTGCACAGTCAAGGTGTGTCACTGGATTGGTAGTGGATGTGTACATCGTACACCATGTGATTGGGTCTATTATCGTCCAGTACTACGTACTGTGTTACCTTGGTGTGTACAAGTATGTGAGGTAACTTTAGTCAAGAATAAAAACTCTTCATCAACGATAGACATAGAGCAGCATAGACCAAATGCAGTGTCGACACTGTCTACACCTCGCGAACACACAAGCCTACTATACAGATAATTGGAGCGATGTGCTGCATTATATTATACCGCATAATAACAACAGCACACACACTCAGTATATGGGCATTTCACTTACGTAGCGCCAATCTGTAGCATGGCTATAAAAGCAAGCTCGTCACCCGTGATTGTTGTTTGGGTATCATCTTCATAAAACACAGTCATCTTTGCTGATGGGCTTGATGAGGCAGTCTTGGTTACGCTTACTTTAGCTTTACGTGGCTTATTGCTCCCATTATACAATGTAGTCGTGTTCTCTCTCTCGAAAGTTGGGTAAACATACCCCTCCATTCCGACGCCTAGAGAAAAGACAGTACATAGTAGTAGCAGGAGCACACGGTGACAGCGGTTAAGATAGTTCTCTCATTAAAATCACACGAAGCAGTGGGCACTGGGTCAAGAAAAACTTACCTGGCTGCAAGCACTGCTATGGTATGGCTGCTATGAATATGAAGAAGGCAATGCAAACAAGCGCTCATACACACACCGTCACCGTCAGTCCAAGACGAGGATTACCACTCTCCTATAGACGTCAAGATGATCCATGAATCTCGAGATATAACTCTCTCACGTCGTGATTATGAGCGTGTCCAGTTTGAGCGTCTCGACTTCTATGAACTCACCATAACTACCGGAAATGATACCGTCGGCCAGCAAAAACAGGAACTACTAGTACGCGAATCGATGACGCTTTGTAACGATCGTGTGCGGTTGTTCGAGGTCGCCATCGTTTCCACGGGAGAGGATGACTCCCGACCAATTCAGATGAATGTACCTCTAGGGTGGGCTGTGAGCAGGAGAAAGGCAAGAGCCTTGACAGGATTTGTACTAGGCTCAATATATAAATACTGAGTGTTCCATCAGAATTAAAATCGTGTCTAAGCAGGCAGGTGAGGTCAGGCGCGTTCAAAATGAAAAATCCTCAGCTGCACCTTATAACGCATGTATCTAGATTACGTAATAGGAGAGGATAGAACGCATTCAGGTTTCCTCAAGATTAGGCCAAGCGGTACATAGATATGATATAGGATAACATAATTACGTGCAGCTGACCCAGCGGAGTGACTGCATTGTAGTGATAATCAGCCTGAGTCGACTTGAGTGTACAGTGAGGCTGTTTACAATGTACTAAATCATTCATAGAGTAAATAACACGGTATGACATCAAGACGGTAAGTGAGTTGTATTGACCATTGCATAAAAGTAAGTTGTAGAATACACACTATCTGTGTTTCTTTGACTTTTTGTGCTTGTCCTTGTGATTTGCCTACAAATGACAACTAGAGGTGTAGGATAGCAGTGTAAATATAAATAATACAGAGTCATAGCGAAGTCATACCGAGTCATAGTGAAGTCATAGCAGAGTCATATATTACTGTGTATCGCAATCATATAACAAAGTGGTTAGGCAGCTATTCTCATGCCTCAATATAGTAACACAGCAGACGTCACTCTTACCTTTTTGTGGGATTTTTTCTTCTTGTTCTTCTTATGACTCTTGGATTCTCGATCGCTGCCACTGTCACTACCTTTGTCTTTGCTGGAGGGATTCCTATCATCGTTGCTCTGTTTCAGTGACAATGAAGGTGGTAGAGACGGCATCCACACATCCTCATCTGAGCCTGGCTGATGACTAGATGGTATGTCATCTTTGACCCGATTGGGTAACTCATGACTAGATAGTATGTCATCTTTGATCTTATTGGATGGCGGAGAGGTGCTTTGAGGTATGGTATCTACAGGCTGATTGGGTCGACGATCGACTGTAGACTCATGTTCTGATGATCTATCCTCTGATGTCACGGTATCAGTATTACATTTCTCACTGTCTCGTTCCACGACTTGTTGTAATACAGGATTGTCTGTGACATCGGTGTTTTCATTTGAACCGTCAGGTTTACTGTCAGCAACAGTGGCTACACCATAACCGTCGCCATCTTGTTTTGTGGTTGACTCGTTTACCAGCCCATCTTGGTCAGAAGTATCATGAACTTCCTCCATTGGCGCCCATCTCGTTTTCCTATCATTACTTTTCGCGCCCATACGTTTGGCTTTAGGGACGAACTGTACTTTGACAGGCTGTTGATTGTCAGCGGTAGAGGTGGAGCCTGTGGAAGTTTCATACATGGATGAGGTCTGCCTGCCTCTGGAGTACAGCTCCCTCACAGAGCAGGAGTTACCATCACTCTGCGCTCCTGCGGAACTCAACACTTTTTCAGGCCTGTCACTAGCCTCTGATTTGTTTGCTAGTTCGGGAGTTGTGTCCTCTTGCTTCTCTTCGTCTAAATAAATCCACGTAGAGATAAGAGTAGAGCGTGAGACTATTAAGAGTCTGTGTGTAGAAATTATGGAAGATATCAGTGTTTTAGATGGCACAATATCTTTTTGTAAATTAGAGTTATCTTCTCATGATAAAGCACACCGCTACCAACGTCATGTTCTGATATCCTCTTGCAAATAGCACCTGAATTACAGTTGTTAACCGTTAACGAACCATCACTGGTATCCGAGTCGGAGCCAGAGTCTTGAAACACGGCTTTGAACAGATCGACTGGGGCTTTGACTGTACTGGAGGGAGTTTCAGGCTGAGAACTGGATGGTTGCTGAGTGGCCGTCCGGCTCGCGTCAGCTCTCTCCGCTTCTACCATCTTTTTTGCCTCTAAAATTACATTTTAACCAATGACGCAATCCCTCATAGACATATATCTTAATCAAATAGCTTACATACTCAATTCATCAGGTGTAGAGGTCAATGCCTCGATATCTAGGAAATTGTAGGCTGATATCTTATCTTTGGTGATGACAGGCAGACCGACGAGTTGTGAGCTGCAACATAGGCAAACAACCACCCAAGTAAAACCTGCACTCGCATGTCAGCAAGACGACTGATGGTCACAGCGAGCTGACACATACTCAGGGTACGGGTTGGGTACGTTAAAACGTTTACACATCAGTCGATGTGGATGCCATTCGTACGACTCGCGAGTCAGATTCCCAAACAACTTCATCTCTACGGCTTGTTTCTTATCGTCCAGCAGTCCAGCTGTCTCTTCGTCCACCCTTATAGTTACCTGCATTATCATAGGACGATGGTGCTTACAGCGTCCAATACGACGAAGCGATAGAATACAAAACACTTTTTAACTTGTATAATTGTGATGTCGGTAATTATCGGTAATGAGAGAGGTTCTCTCAATGGCGGCATTACAATGGAGATAAGAACTCACTAACCTTTTGATCATCATCATCATCCAAATTTGTTTTGCTGCGCGTAAACCGATTGGCCATGACCCCGGAGAGGTTTTTGAAGAACTTTCCGGACCTCTCAAACTCCTCCCTCTCCCGTTCCTTCTCACCGCGAGTAAACTCAGCAGGGGCTACTTTTCCATAAGCATCTGTATAAAACACAGCAGCACTGAGTGACAGCTATGGACAGAGGAGAGACGGTGTATGAACCGATGCCTTACCTCTGTCTCCGCTCTGGGTAAAGGTCAGATATCGTTCGTACCGCAATTGTTTCTCCGCATTCTTTGCGAAAGGCTTGAATTCGATTCCTTGCTTGTTTAGAGGCTGCTGTGGCCGAGGTGGAGGCTTCATTTCTGCCTCCGTCTGCCGAACAACATGCAGACGTATAGGATGGGTTACGAGGATGAGTTACGAAATCTCAGAGAGCTGACAAACCTGCTCGGAGAGTTTTACTGGAGTCTGATTGAGACTTATCTCCACCGATTTACCGGGCAGCAGCGACGGTTGACCTTCACCTTGGCTCCTCTTACTCAAATCTACATCAGTAGACGACAGAACGGTTTGCTGACAGAGAAATTGTGAAAGACGCCGATAGATTTCTCTGTGCTACTTATCTAGTTTCTGTATAGATACAAAGAACTGTGATCGAGCGTTTAACAAATTTGGTAAAAAATTTTTTCCCGCATGTCTTTCACTGGGTCCATGATACTAATCTTCACTCGTCGTATCTACTATCCTCACAGCTGTTTTTCATATACAGTATTGTCTTCTCTCATCAAACACCAGTACGACACACATGTCTGATGATTTCAGGAAAATTCCTCATGACGCTCAGTTACTCAGTAATAATCCTCGATCCAAGTATGAAAACCTGCCGCCTCTATCATATCATACACCGCAGCCAACTCTGGCGACTTCACCATAGACGGGTTTCCCTGCGAGCCATGAGGCTCACCGGCAATGGAGGACAGTAGTACATCAAGAGGTGAAGGTCGTCAGAAGGTTACCTGGTAGAGACTCGCCAATGATCAGAGCCCGCACAGACCGGTCCAGTTTGCCGCTCAGCTTCGGCAGTTCAGAGGGAGCCACGATCGGACACTTGGGTCGGTAAGCTTTCGGAAGCGCTGGCGCTCGGTATTTCTCCGCCATCTTGTCCTTCTTCTGAGCCAAACAGAAGCCATCTAAGAGCCGACTGGACGACGGAAATGCCTGTTGACGCCTCTCATGACCTGTGAAATCGCCAATAGAGCCACTAGGATACACCATTGGAGAAGTGATGTAATCGCAGGGAGGAGAGATTACTGCGAGGTTTGGTGAAGTTATGGTAGTCCTCAGGCTCATCGGTCAGTGACGAGTCGTAAGACGATACCTTCGCCGTCGTGTAAATATCGTCATCATCATCGTCCTCCTCGATACCAACTCCAAATGCCTGGATGAAGGAGTGGAATCATGTCAGAGGACTATAGGATAAATAAAGACTAGAAACCTACTCCACATAGACCTGGGATCTATAGGTCTAATGATCAAGTACCGTAGCAAAACTTTACCTACATCTAGTAGGACAAGCCTAATTATAAGCATTACCCTGCCACTGATGCCCTTGGAATGACCTCCAAACGTCAGCCTTTCTTCCTCTCTTTTACTACTCATCCCATCGTGAGGCACTTGCAAAGGCCTGTAGCCGATTCCGTGTAAATCGTCCTTGACTTGAAAATTAATGGGATTCAAGTCTTTTGGCGCGAATGTGACGTTCTTGACAAACTCTTCATCTTCGCTTTCCCCATCGTCACTGGTCGCCTGGAAATGAAACCATATATGTCAGCTGACAGAGAGGCCGGTAGCTGTACACAGGTCAGCTGCTCCAACGATCGCTCAATGTCTGACAGCGGGCATCATGTCACGAGAAAATTCGATCAAAAAATGTCAAAAAACATGAGCATTTTCCCGAAATGAGCACGATAGTCATTAATGTTAGCGTTAGTGGATGGAGCCCCTTTAAAAAATGTCGAACAAGTACCTCCCCACTGAAATCATCAGGGTGCATAAAGTCATGAACGCGCCTACGATCATCGTAGCGGTTCTAGTTACAATGAGATGATAACTCCCCAAAGTTTTCATGATGCAAATGCGACAGAAAACTTGGCTAAATATATCATCAGCGATTGTCTGCAAATCTCTATATTTGCTAAATACTTATCCAGACTAACGTTTCCACCTGCACAGTACCATTCATTACTTGCCAGACAGGGTGTTGGACTGACATCTACCTCCATTTCGGAAGAAGAACTTAGTATGAAAGGATAAGAAGTAAAACGTAAAAATTGCATATAATATATAATAATAATATAATAATATATATATAATAATATATATATAATTGCATATAATGTGTCTTCTGAAATTTATCTCAAGTCCAGCTGAGACAGAAGCCAAGTTCACCAGGATCCAGCATATCTCATTATCAATGTTACTTAGTCGTCATGACAACCAACCTGCATCATATCAGGTGGCAGAGTAGGTCCGATGGTATTGATGCCTCTCTGCTGCCGAGCTCTGCGTTTCATACGAGGTCCGATACCCTGGCCATGCTTCCATCCCATCATGCTGAGTAGCTTTACAGCCACAGACGCACTACAGCAATCCACCATCATACATCAGATATCACCATGACAAAAAGAGTAGCATGGAGGGAATTGTGTGAGAACAATGGCGACGGGATTGTCTGTGACAGATTCAGCTCCTGTACATTGAATGAGTTATAAGCGCTGTACATACTGTACAGGTCGTATGGCCTTAGTCAGTGCCTGTGTGAGTCCTGGCACTACTGGATCCCAGGCGGCTCTCTCAGCAGTCTGGGGCTGCCTGCCGTACTCATCCGACGCCTTGATCTCTCTCGGCGCAATACCAAACTGCTCCAGGTCCTGAAATACCACAGAGTTCATGTACTGCACGATCTCGGAACAACGTTCATATCAGTCTGCCAGTTCGTCTCTCCACCTCGTCGTCCATGAAATCTTCTGGTCTCTGACCCTGGCCATCTTTCTCTCTCCTTGATGAGACATACGTAGCTGGAGTCCACCCTGAAGAAGTATTGGTGTATTGGAAGCATGGGTGATTGGTAGTGGTGTATTGGTGATCGGTTGTATTGTGTTGGTGATTGGTAGTATTATATTGGTGAATTTGAAGTATTGGTGATTGGTAGTATTATATTGGTGAATTGGAAGTATTGGTGATTGGTAGTATTATATTGGTGAATTGGAAGTATTGGTGATCGGTAGTATTGTATTAGTGTATTAGTGTATTGGAAGTATTGGTAGTATTGTATTGGAAGTATTGGAAGTATTGGTGATTGGTAGCGGTGTAGTGATTGCTCATAGCTGGTAGGGAGACAATCCGCATGATAATCTACTCATATCAGAACTACTACAATTCAGAGCTGTGGACTTGAGTGCCTAATCAAAGACTCAGTAACAAATCCAAACCCCAAACACAGTCTTCATGAAGCTTTGTTTGAGAGAATTTATGCTAGAAAAAGCTCAGGAAAATGGGATTAATTTTAAGCCAACTGTAACGCCATTGTAGGAGGATCAGGTGTTTGTTTCAATCAACACTAAAGTATGCTAGTGACTTGGCAAGTCAAAATGACTTGAAAATTTACTTGAGAGACTTGAAACTTGAATTGCGAGTCATTGAATTTTCACTTGAGACTGGAAAGTCCTGAGTGGTTTAGTTATTGACGTGAGTTGACAAGCAGCATTTATCTGAGACTCGACTTGCTACAAAATGTGATGACTTACGATTTGAGACTAGTGAATTGAGCACATCTCTGCTAAAACTCCAAAACAGTACACATAGTTGCCTTTAGCAGTTATACTCTAAAATAGAGTTTTTATGAATTGAGAATCTGTGCAATTGAGCTGTCGGTCGCTAATAATATGAAGCGAGCTTGTTTTATGTTTTTTGTCATTATATGAGGCAGCGGTTGAAATATGATCACAAATATTTTACTACAAGCTTGATCGCTAGAATTTTCCACACAAAATTTGGTTTTACAGTAATGCATAGAAATCATAACTCACAGGTAAAAGTCACTATCGTGTGTGGCAGCAAACTGTGAACACCTGTGTGTGCTCAACCAAACAGCCCAGAAAGCGGCTAGAGCACATTATTCTACTTATCTTAGACATTATTGTATCCATACCTGTCAAGTCTCCTGTATTTCCCTGGGAGACTCCCGTATTTCAGATGCCAGAACTTAGGGTCAAAATGGCTATTACTGGTTTTCTAATGTTCTCCTGTGACTCACCAGTTAGATCTTGCTGGGCTGAGCTCAGATATGACAGAATTCTAGCTGTAGGGGGTGGGGGTTCTCAGATATGACTGCTCAAAGTTATGAAAAACAGAATTTCTAGTATTTTCAGCCTGACAGGTTGACGAGTATGGTCATGCATGCTCACCTTCCTTCGAGCCAACTGTATTGTAGTAACCAGCAGAAAAACCGCCTGTAAACGCTCCATGAAATCGCTCCCTTCCTTGCTTGTCTTTGACTTTCTGAGCTTTGAGCTGATTTTGAGACGCATACTGAGACAGTGACTCCTCTATCAAAAGGCGACACAATCGTTTTCAAATCAGAGTGTAAAGGAATGGATCAGACGTTCGATGAGACACACATGAATCGCAGACAGACGCATCCAGATGTGCTTGCTTAGTACGATATGATTATGGCTACACAAGAACTTGTACTTTGAATAAGCACATCCTAGGATGCAGGTACGGCATGTCTGCTTATGAATATTACTCAGTCTCACCTTCAGCTAGCTGCTCAACGGGATTACCATACGAAACATAGTCAGCTTCAGTCATGCTGATGCAAAATACACAATAATATTCAGTATTCCGACCAAGCACGAATACGACTTTTACATACGACTTTTACAACGCTTGTCGGAACGGAAACATGATTGTCCCTGACATTCTTATATAACCTGCGTTTTATATCGCAGACCGAACCGTACCCAATACCGCGCCTATCGGTTCCCAATAAATTTTAGGCCACTTAGTTTATTTCCGGGGCGCTGAATTTGACGGTGGATGTTCTCCGGAGTCTGGTCCTCCTTGTCTCAACCTCCCAATATCACCTACATTCATCAGTTTTTGTCTCTCCATGTGATAACCCTTTTGTGAAATCTGTCCTACAAGCACCCATAACCGTCCTGAATGTTCAGGAATTCTTACGACTAGCAATAATTATATCATCTGAGATTCAGTTTTTCTGCTGATTTTTGTTTTGAAATGGCGAGCAGCTGTTCTGACGACGATGATACTCGGCGCTTTCTAAGCATATTGCGAGCCAAGCTCCAACATAAGTATAATACTCAGGTCATGAAGTTTCCGATACTGTCACATCATACTGAAGTTTAGATCTGTGTCGCCCTGATGAGCAGCATCATATTTATTTCATACAGCTCAAAGACTTGGATGGAACTGATGAGAACAAAAGGAGATGGTATCGAACGAAGTTGCTTTATTCGTCTCTGAAGTCGGTTATATACCACGGCTCTCCCAATACTGATAGTTTAGACCAGTCTGATCAATTGGAGGTGAATTTAATTTTATTTAATCAGAATTTAATCTCACATTATAGAATCTGGTGTGAAGGAATACTCTGAAAGTATGTGGAATGTCGCATCTACATTTCAGCTGAGGAATATATGCCGAGATCGATTAGCGAGTGCTGAAGTAAAGTCACTTTTAGATGGACAACCGGATCAGTGTTTGCTTGGTGTCGGCAACTGCTCTGTGAACAAAGCCTCAAGCTTGACTCAGGTACAACAACTTTTCTCAGCCGCAATGTTTATTTGAAAAATGGCATATGTGACTGACTACATATGTCGACTATCTATGCCCACCTCTATGTAATGGGAGAATGTGTGGTTTTAATTCTCAGGATCAGTGTCAATCAGTGGAGCGTATGATTCATGGCGATCTGCGGGAGAAGCTCCTATCAATCAGTAACTTCTATCAGCCAAGCAATCCCACCGCTGGTAAAGTATTATCGCCTGTGTAATTTTTGAATCAATATTTTGGAGGAAATTGATCATGAATTTTGAGCAAGAAACGCGAATCTTGTGGTTGTCTAATCTTTGTTATTTTGACTTATTCAACAATTCACAAAACTCCAGCTGACAAATATTTCTTTATCTTTTTATGCTCCCATGCTGCAAGAAACACGACAACGTATTTTTGCAAAATCTTGTAACGGAAATGCAAACAGTGGGTTCGCAGATAAATCATGTTTCGCTGTAGTAATCCAAGCCTATATTAAGTAAGAGCCAGAGCTCAAACCCCAACACATTGTCAGTTGCCAGTTGCCAGTTGCCAGAGAGTGAGACCAGGCTATTTGAGGCAGCATGGCTTTTGAGTTGTCTTGCTCTCCCCACCTCACTATACAACATATAATCTATATGTCTATGGTGTTTCTATGAGCAGTTTTGGGTCAAAGGTCTATGTATCATTGGTAAGACCTAATGGAGAAGAAGAGAGGACTGAATTACAAACTAGTGCTGGTTCGATTCCAAGAATCAGCAATTCGATTCGATTCTCCTTCAGAGGGTTCGATATTCGATTTCGATTCTTGAGCTAGATCTACAGTAAAATCTCGAATAAAGCTACAGGCTTTGAGTGGCTATCATGACTTTTCAGAAGAGTTTTGCCTTCTTTAGGCTGTAAACATGTACCTATCACTGATACGCTGTACTCTGATGATTTCTTTACATGATAGCTAAAGGATTATGGATAAAAAGCGATGTATAACCATTTCATAATCGTTGCTTTCGATTCTTCAATTCTCAAAGCTACCTAAGATCGATCGAAAAATATTTTTCTATATTCGATAGTATCGTGTATCGAACCAGCACTAGTACAAACCATGCGATCTTCCAATGGGAGCTATTCAAGTATTGCAGAGTGATATGATTGATCACTGATTGTACCGGGTCCAAGCTTACATGTACGTCTGTCTGTTCAGGAGATAATTTGATTCGAGCGAAAGCATCACAACTCGCCAGATTGGTGTCTCAAGATGTTGAAGCTGTGGAAATCAACAAGCAGGAGATAATTCGCCTCAAAGATGAAGAGACACAACAGATCAGGAAACTATATGAGGTGAGAGGGTGGCGGTAGTTCACTAGTTCACCTTTATTACCTCGACCATAGATGTGCGGACAGCAGCCTAGTGTCCTCATCAGCGCCCTCGCTCTATCTCCACCCAATGTTTGGAGAGCAGATTGCAGTGTTGTCAAGTGAAGCCCCCCTGTGAGTAGAGGGTCTAGTTTATTGGACGTCAGGTCATAGCATTTGAGGACACGTGTCCTTGGTAAGATGTCATGTAGTTTTGTCTCTACTATAACCTTCTGTGTCTGTAGTTTGCACTCGCATGCAGTATGTAGATGACATTACTGGAGGAACCGGATTCTATAGCGACAGAAATTTTAGCATTTCCTTCAAAATCATCAAAAAGAAGGATAAAAATTATAGTGATCTAACGATAGTGGTCTAAGATAGCCAACCTATAAATGAGAAGACAACTCCTGTATAATGGCATGATTTCTATAGTGAATTCCAACAAAAGCGATCATTTTCTGCCGCTATTTCCCCGGCCGTTAGACTTTTCTACAGTATACAGTACTACTGAATGGAGTTGATACTTGCAGACGTACAGACAGTCCCTGGTGCTGTGTGATGAACTCATCTGTAGGTTCAAGCTCAAGTTGACACCACTAGCCGAGCAGCAGCGCGCCAAATACCTCGCTGTCAAGTCTGATGCATTCTCAGCCAAACTCAAGTATGAGTATCACCTCAAGTACATGAGCACTAAATACATACTATTGGGTGAAAAGTGCAACATTTCTATCTGTAGGTTGTTACACACACAAGTGATGTCTGAGACTTACACAAGTGACATTGCTGCCCAACTTACCACTATCCGGTGTGTACCCCATCCTCCTACTGGTTATCGTACTCACTCGTGACGTTTATCCACAACTAGCCACTAAGATGATGAGATCTAACAGGCATGCTAGCATTATTCCTGTTACTCGCTTGTGGGAGGGGAGAAAGAGGGTTCTCCTGTCTAACCTTATCTACTAACCACAGCCTGGACGTGTTGACCTTCATATCTCTGCCAATACGCCAATTAGAACCTTAGATTACAGACAAATCACTCTATCTCACACTGCTAATAACTGTACTGTCCAAATTTTCCACCTCTGGGTTGCCAATAACAGGATACTTTTCTCCTATTCATGCAGTGTCTTAGTGCCCTGGGAGTCATCTTCTCATGACATGATATTGATAACTCCGCTTCATCACCTTCATCACGATATCAATCTGGGTTATTCAAGTTTGTGGTGTGAAGCTTTGACAGAGCTCATGGCGACGCTAGCAAACCTCATGAGCATATTTCAAGCAAGGTTTCTCTGTGATGAAGTTTCTCTACCAACTACCACAACTTTTGAACTCTTGAAACCCTTTACCCTAGCCATAGTAACCTGTTGGATTTCCATTCTATTTCCAGTGGCTTACTAGATCAGGAGACTGCCCGAGTAAGACGACTGCTTGAGAGTAGAGAGCAGGAATATAGGGCCTGCCTATCCGCTGGACAAGAGTTCCACCAATTAGCGAAGGAATATGCGCAGGTTCTCAAAGACGTACAAGCCAGGAAATGGGCACTGGAAGAGCTGAGAACAGCTAAGACACACACATGATGTAGAGACAAGACATTCCTGCTGCAGTTACAGTAGATATATTATTTTGAATTCTGATAGTAATGGGATTTTACACTCAGGAGAGTTGGATCTAAATAGAAATAATCCGTATTATCAATTATGGTGTTGTAAATTTAAAAAGACTTAACAACTACTACATAAGGCACTACATAATGTAAAACTCCCCATTAGTTTAAGCTAGTAAAAGGTTTAGTGAGATAAATAGTTGATTTAAGTAAATTACTTTGGTCGATAATTTTTTCATTGTTTCAGCAGTTGACAATACACTAGCAACATTGAGTGAATAGTCATAGTGAACCTTCCAATACTCGAGCAATCCCTTAAAAGTTGAGTTTTTAACAGTTGAAGTCGACACTATGTCTCTTCTCAGAACAAAAGGAGACACCAGTTTATTTCTCTGTTCAGCATCTCAGTTGGATGAGGTGGGAGCAGGTGTGGCTGGGGGAGTAGGCGGAGCTATGCTTGCAGCGAGTTGACCATCATGTTCGAACTTGACCCGCATCTCATCGACCTTGGGATTGGGGGCGATGTAGGACATGGTGAGGTTTGGTATGCGCTGAGCAGCGCACACATTGGGGGGCATGATGGAGCTCTTGGCTGCAGGAACTGGACCAGCCTTCAGCACCACTTGTGTGCCGTAACCCCGCTGGCTGATCTGGAGGGGTGGAGGTGCGCTAGTCATGTGGGGATGGTGAGACGGCATTGGTGCCATCTTCTTGAATGGTGGCGGCTGGGCAATGGCATTGCTATTGGCGTAGTGACAGGAATGTAGGTTCGGAGGCTGCTGTAAGGTTCGGCTGTTCATTGGAATGACATTGGTTATATTGTGGCTGGCTTCGGTGTGGCTGATAGTCTCCTTGGCTAGCGAGCTGGCACAAGACACTTGCTTTGCATCAGCCTGGAAGAACAAAAAGAGGTTATCAAATTGCTTGGATTCGTCAACGTCACACAGAGAGATCCATTGGTAGAGGTAGGACAACTGACCCTGAATCTTATATCATTAGTAGAATGGTATGTGCATCGGCTTGAGCTCTTGGCTCTTATGAAACTCTTTCAAGATCTGAAGATAATTTGAGACTGATCAGGTTCAACGCTGGCATTGGTGCAGTCAGCCAAGACCATCATATTGTATGCATGCTTGCTTGAGGACTGTCTCTACCGTAGACCATTAATACAATTGACTGCCAGCCCATCACTGATTTCTGACCCTAGGCCTCATTTTCACGTGTTGCTAGTCCTAATCGATACAATTATTGGGGTGAGAAAATTCAAGATTATTTTCATCCATAAACTGTTTCTCCAATTATAGGAATCATAGACATGGGGATACAGAATCCAAGCATATAGTCTATGCTATTTGACAGGAGTCCAACTACTGACATCATACAAAGACAATTTCCTGCATTGACAAGTTCTGAAGGCTGGATGTCTCTAGGATGGAGTGTTCTACGGTCTCAGCTCCATCACGCCGTGCACATACCATCGTACTGCAGTTACTAACGGCTGATAATTTCTCTTGAATCAGGCAGCTGAAGCATTGAAACTACTCATGTACAGTTGACCTACGAGCAAGCATACAACATGAGCATCTTGATCTACCAACTACAGTGTCAGTTATGTACTTACATCAGCTGCCGGATTCTGCTCCAGCATGTTGCCATCAGACAAGTCCAGAACCTGGGTGTGAGCAGCACCAGGGGGTGTCGCATACAGGTAATCTTGATGCCAAGGTAGGATATAGGTAGTCCCCTGAGCTGGCGCCACCGTCGCCGCTGGACTTGGCTAAAAAATAAAGAGTTGTCCACTCGTGCTCCAATTCACTTTTCCAGCAATCATTGGCTGGTGGGGAGGGGGGATTGAGGTGTCAGTATGGGATGAAAATTCTGTTGAACGATCTAAAAAAAACTGTACAAGTGAAGAGCACTGACATCTATAAGACCAGAGAGCTCAATTACAAGCAAGTTGGTGGTAGTGCACTACTGTGGCCATAATTAATAGGGAACGATATGGAGAACGCATCATTAATTGGTATAACTCACCTGCAAGTACCTTGCTGAAGCAGGAGAAAGCCATGGCTGATTCGCATATTGAACAGCTTGAGCAGCAGCTTGAGTGTGCAGTGGTGTAGACTGAAACACCAATGGTACTCATGTAAATAACATAGATATATTAGCAGAACACAACAAGCACAAACAGGAGTGTAGACACAGTGCTGAGTACTTACTGGACATTGGTACTGCGGCTGGGTCACGTAGACCGTGGGCGATACCAGTACATTGGAATAATTGGGGGCAGTCTGTGCCTGAGCCTGATGACAGACAAAACACCACTGTATTAGCAGCAGTCACACAGCAGACAGCTGACAAGCATCTGACGTTCACCTGCTGCTGGATGGCCTGGTAGCAGTTGACATCAGCCTGACCAGGCATGACAGCGAGGCCAGCCGCTGCCGAATTGGAATAGCCGAATAAGTTGGGAGATATGAGCATCGCCGGGGCGCTTCCAGGTAGGCCATCTAAAATTGAGAATGTACTCTTAAAAAGGCTTCAAACCTACTCAAATGCCATGTAGTGTAACATGCAGTGAAAGAGGAGGAAGGGGAGTCTGATAGCCAGAAGAAACTGGCCAACCAGAGAAAGAAGAATAAATCCTTTCTTATCAATGGTGGTCACACCTGCCAGGTAAAGGAAAAAACCTCCAGTGTCAGCCAGCTGGCCCTGTTAGACCACACACACACACCCCACCCCACATGCTCTCATTTGAACAGATCAACATATCTTCCAATCAAAACCAAACTTACCCATGCGAGTGAACGCTTGCTGAATAAAAGTTTAAAATAATACATATGTTGGGCACCAGCATGAGAATAAAGTTGACCAGACTGTAAGCAGTTATTTACCTGCTTGCGAACAGCAGGTCCAATATTCAGTTTCCTTTCTTTGAAGACTAGATTCTCAGACTCTTTCTTAATGATTTTCTCAGCATCTTCTTGCGTTTCGAACGTCACAAACCCGTAGCTGTAGACAGAGAATCAGGGTTCATCACTCCAGACCGGGCTTGTGATCTTACGGACATTATAGGTATGGAAATGTCAGGTAGTTTGTACAGGGGCTCGTGTGCACTGATGAGCTGCCAATAGTAGGCATGCTTTACATCACATCAAGCTGTAATTCCACTGAGATGGGCAATAAATGACCAGTAGCTGGCAGGGCTGCTAGCTTGGGATAGCCCAACTTGTGGTGCTGAAGCTTTCATACAGCTACACGAATAGCTGACAAAGTAGCTGACAAGCTATCAGTTCAAACTCACCCTTTGGAAACGCCAGCTCGGTCACAAATGATCTTGGTGTCCTTCACAGCGCCGAATGAAGAGAAAAACACTTTCAGCTCTTGGTCCGTGGTCTGTAAGAATGAACAGCAGGACTCTGTGATGCAGCTCTATCACTGTTCCTTGTTCTACTCTAAAACTTATACTAAAACTGTGGCTAAGACTACAATGCTTTCTACAATGTGCTCATAGTGACAGATCATACTAAATCTCATAGGTTGTTGCAATGAATGGATAGGAGTACAAGTCCATGAACAATCTTTGGACATTTGGAGTGGAGATCAGATGAACATCCTGGAGCATGAAAAAATGCTACAATTCAGCCACCATTTCGCACAACAGTACCAAACAAGACAATTTCCCTAGCTCAAGAGAGAATGGTGATAACATTCATGAACTTACATTGGTAGCAATTCCCCCAACGAACACCCTATTGGGAATAACTGTCCCATATTTCGGAACTTGATTGGGAAGATTAGCGCTTGATGATAGGCAAGAGCTTGCACTGCTTGGAGAAAGTTCTGCACCAGAAGACTAAAATGAGAAAAGAACATCTTGACAACCATCAGTGTCGTTGAAGTAAAGACTGAGTACAGTTCAATGGGTCTGATGATGAACGGCAACTTACCATGATTGGATTGGATATTCTTCAACCTCTTTTGAAGCACGAACTTCACGATGTGCAAAACAGTTAATTGATTAATCACTTACTTAACTTCGTAAAAACAGTAAGTAACATGAATACAACAGAACGCAAAACAACACACGACAGCCCAAACGACAAGAACTGTCTGCGGAGAGGCACGTGGCCTATAGTTATACTGCCTAATTAGGGGTAGAATGTATAAGGTGGTACAATAAAAATATTTTTCCTTCAAAAAATTCAAAGTTTAGCAAATGTGTCTTTTAATTTATCTCTATTGGGCTAGATTTTCTATATTTTCTTTTTATTAAGTCGGTTAAAGTGGTTGATTTTGATGATAAGGTATGAGCCAGTCACGGTTTATTTTTAATTTTCATCGCGGTTGATAGCTGTTGTGAAGCTGTTCTGTAGCGTTCTGTACGACGTAACGCCATGCAGCAGATGACACATGCCAAAACCAAAGATGTCACCGCACACCAATACCCTCGACTGCAGACCAGACCACCCAGCTTTGGTCCCTTGGAATGGCGGCCGTGAGGGAGGTCAGTAGAATCTACATGGTCATGAATTCAGAAATGGAGGAAATAGAGCACACACAGTCAGGGCCTATACCTGTACACCCAGGTTTATATCATAGCCCATAGTCATGCACTACTGCAACAAGTACACAGTATTAAAACCTCCCATCTATTCATCCACTCACTCATCCTCTCCTATTCACTATTTCAACAGTTTCTATTTCCAGTTCCACTTCTAATATCCATGCAAGAACACTTCCTCTTTGTCAGTAGAAGTTGATGGTTTCCTCAATTTCTGAGCCAGTAGTACCAGCAAACAAACACTGACAGGTGATGATGACAGTACAGCAGGAACCAGAGTGGCATTTATATGTATTATATGCCGCTCTGACAGAAGCCATGGACCCTAACAGTTGATGCTGATTGTTGTCAGACCTATTGCCCTAACTCCCAAAACCTCTACATCTACTTGCAATCTAGGTACTAGCATGCTCTTTCTTCATCTTCAGCTTTCATCTTAAGTTTTTGGAATCCAGAACCAATAATAATACGGTGCTGCCCTATTTCTCATGGATCTGTAGAGGAGTCATCTTCTCTTGAAGACATGCCGCAGCGTTGGTGGCTGTAGCCTATCAGAGGACGGACCTACTAGTACTCATCGTATGCTGCCACTCATCTGTAGTAACAGGAAGTGTATCTCTGGGAGAGGAGGGAAGGAGGGCGGGAGAGGAGGGAGAGAGGAGGGAGGGAGGGCGGGAGAGAGGGAGAGGGAGAGGGGGGGAGAAAGAGAGAAAAAAAAAAAGGGGGGGGGGGGGGGGGGGGGGGGGGGGGGGGGGGGGGGGGG
>ERZ1740065.696-NODE-696-length-18624-cov-10.834832_pt1 | contig 18624 bp, 10 predicted proteins | sample MGYA00581738_ERZ1740065 | MGnify/ENA primary metagenome ERZ1740065 (study PRJEB43018, sample SAMN04849749) | marine metagenome | isolation source: floating plastic debris | place: Pacific Ocean | collected 2008-09-01 | study: EMG produced TPA metagenomics...
AGAGAGAGAGAGAGAGAGAGAGAGAGAGAGAGAGAGAGAGAGAGAGACAGAGAGACAGAGAGACAGAGAGACAGAGAGACAGAGAGACAGAGAGAGAGGATGAGACAGTGAGAGACAGGGTTAGAGGATGACAGAGGGGGGTCCAGAAGGGAGAAGGTGAATGAAGGAGGGGAGAAGGAGAGCTACACAATCGCATAGTCAGTAAGCCAATCACGTATGGCAGATATCTTTGTAAAGCGTCCAACGTGATCCCGGATGTAGCATACCATTCCCCCAGAGAAAATGCCAGCTAGTGAGTAAAAGCTGTCCTCCTGGGTCCTCCTGGGTCATTCCAGCACAAGCTATTACTGCTGGAGGCGGCGCATAACATCTGATCTGTGACAGCCTTGCTGCTGTATCTGCTGACACATTCGCATTAAGGCATGATGGTCAACTGATAAAAGAAAAGTGTCATTGTCGGCTTCCTGGTGTATAGCTATGTCACAACCAATTAAGCTGGAGTAGGAAGAGGAGGAGGAGGAGGAGGACGAAGAGAAGGAGAAGGAGGAGAAGGAGGATTTGTTAACGTCTGTAGGGTTCAAGGACTCAGGTATGCACAGGGTGCTGACTTTCTCGCTAAACACCAGAGGCTGCTCCAGAGGTAGCAGAGCAATGTCATAATCTGGAATAGTAAATGACAGTGAATGCAATTCCCATGGTACGAGTCGTTGGTTCTTAGAAAAATAGAATGTCTGACCGCATGAGAAGGTATCGAAGTTGGGATGTGTGAGAATTTGAATGATTGAGCTTGTCCTCAGAGCACCAGTAACAGGTTGTGCTCCTGATTGTACTATGGCGACTGACACACCATCCGTGAGACGGTGAGCTGCAGTCACAACCCAGTTCAGGTGAACTACTACTGCCCCGCAACGCACGTAACCGTCAATGCCTCTGGGGCCGCCTGCAATGAGTTGCCACAGTTATGAAACTGGCATGCTGCATTTTCCTATTACCCACCCGCCAACCTTACCTGACATGGTTGCTGTTTAAGAGGGGGTACTAGCCGTCCGTCAAATCTGCACACTCCAAGTTGTTGGTGGGAGTTGGCAGGCAAGGATCTACGGCAGGTTGGCCACACTCGGAGGTATCTACAATGTGACACAGCAAAGTACTCATGGCTGTCATAACTACTGCTGTTTGTAGTCCAGACACAACGCTGTCTAGACGGGAGCTTTGTTGACAAATGTTCCCTGACACAAGCCTACTCACCAATGAAATAGATTCTGTGATGTAAAAATTACTGCAGAAAAAGTCTTTTAGACATCACCATGAACTAAGCAGGAAAGATGATTCGGTAGATCAATTACTTTGGGATAGTGGAGGGTAGTGATCCTGGCAGCTTGTGTAGACAATGTGGCAGTTGCTCACATTTGTTGGATTGTGGTGGGTGTTTGATTCGGCGAGATTTATTGTCCATTGCCAGCGGGAGAAAAGTTTCCATGACTACTCTACCAAGGTCCATCTATCTGTTGAGTTTACAATTCATTACATCCCTCTGATCCTCGCTACCATTCCGCTTACACTTGTACTCAAGGAGCTGATGAGGACGAGACGACTGGTCGTACCGACAGTCAGAAGCAGAGTCGGCAAGCAGCTGTTTTCTTGATCATGATCTACTCGCTGTTCACAACGTTCTCCATGTTTAAGTTGATGATGAATGCTATTGCTGAGTATTACCCCGGCCTGATATCGTTCAATACCCTGCGAGTGAAGAATGTCACCGAATGCTTCTACGGAGTTGTCAACACTCTCATATACAACTTCCAAACCAAAGCCTATTGCCAGGAAATACGCAGGCAGTTCTGTAGACAAGGTTGAAGCACCCAGAGCATGTCGAGAGATCGAAAATGTGCTGGGCTCATAGACAATTCGTCTCAAACTGCCATCATCTTCCTCACAAGACTATGAGACTAGAACAGATAAATCTGATACCTTACAAGAGAAGACAACGTCCGTATCACGTATCTCCTAGGTAAGAGAAGACAACTTTCTAATTAGGTGACACACTTTGTTTACACACGTTGTAGTTTCCACTCACCCGTATGACCTCTTGAGGTCGCTCTAACCTGAGTGTGATCAATTGAGGGAGGTTAACGATGACTACAAAGAGCAGATGAAGTTAAATCATGATAGAGATGCCAAGATGAAACCATTACCACTGGTCAGCATTGGTGATGGATGCCCTACTTCATTTATCTTTCTTTTGTAACACAGTTCCTCACTGTGCCCCACTGTGCCTATAATTGCGATGAGAGATCTTGGAACATCCATACATGCTGACCCGTGTTTCAGTTCAGAAATTGTTGGTTTTCATGCTGCATCCTGTCCACCTACCATCACTACAAAAATTGCTGCCACATTGCGAGACTCAAATCATGCAGAAGAACTCGTAAAAGCACTGCCGTTTATTACAAGCATTCGAACGGTTAAACTCATCCAGCCATTCTAGCCGTCAAAGTCGAGCCGAGCCAACTCGACGGTTAAGGCATACCCAAATGCCGAATGGGCACTTTAGGCGTGTCAGAGGACTTTATGCTGGTGTTAGACAAAGTCTAAAACAAGAGAGGAAAACTCCTGGCCCAATTGGTGCGCCGACTGACCTAAGAAACTATCATGCTGGAAAATCTTCTGGCAGTAATTATTATTATTATTATTATTTAAGTGACTATAACAACACAAATGCCTCAATTTCGATTGCTGTAATCAAGAAAAATACTTTTGCAATATTTTCATGGGAACGAACTGAGACAGATATTAGATAGCCAGCGATTGCCGGTTTTATAATGGTTAGTCGGTGGTTAGTGAATGACAGGAGTGGTAAATCATGTTTCTCAGATGTGAAGAGTATGAATCTTCAGCTGAGCGCTTGCACTCACCGATTCAGCGGCGATTAGTTTACATGAGTTACTACGATTCGCATTTATTTTACAGCGCAAAGCATTTACTACTGTAAAGTTCAGGCACCATCACAATTATTTTTTGTTGCAGCGACCAGGCAAAAACAAGAGGGTGACCTGATGCAGCTGGTTCCAGGCACCACTAGGAGGATTTCCGAAGACGCCAGGATCTCATCATATCCACGATCCGTGTCTGGACTAGGATTCACTACGTAGGAGATTTCTCTGACGGCGCCTAACTCACCTCGTCGACTGTGCAGCTACCTGCGGATACGTGCACAGGTGGTGACTTTAGGACTACTATTTCTCTTAGTATTTACCATATTCATCTGTCGCTATTGCATAACTTAGTTGTATACAAGGAGTCGTCAGTTCATTCTCAGGGGTTAGATAGAGGCGGTCTGAGTTAGAGGAGGCTGAGGCCCGACGAACACTGATGACAAATTATTGTGAGGTTGTGATAGCATGATGTGTATCAGAATAAATGGCGTAACTCCCCTTAAGGTCTAGTGTTGTGTCGTTGAGAGTGACTGAGGTCCTGGTAGCAGGTCCGGTAACCGTCAATCAATGAAGTCAAGTGTGTTGAAGTGGAGTTGCACCATCAGCAATCCTCACTGCCTCTCAGAAAGAGGGGTTGGAACAGGAGCCTTAGCCTGAAAGCTTAGCTAGATCGAGCCTGTGAGAGTGACCAGTTGGCGTAACCGGGCTGGCTTCAGTTCTGCGTCACAGCTTGTCGCTAAATATACTCGCATAGGAAATTCAACCAAAAGCAAAAAAGCACAGCCACTTGAGCAATGGGCAATGGTCAATGGGCATCTTTGGCCTGGCTCCAGAAACCTTACTCAGCGACATCCATCAGTTTTCACACCTAAAAACGCCCCATCAAACAGTATTTGCTGGTCACGAACAAGCGTATGAAGGACAACACCAGCTTCCTCGAGAGTTTGTTAGCAATTTCAAGAGGGCCCAGAGCATGTGGAAACTTCTGAGCTAATCCAAGGGAGAATTACAAAAGCCAAATCAGGCAATAAAGCTCTAGGAATTGTTGCTTCGTACAACAACTTGAGACGGCGAGACAGGGCGTTACGAAAGTAGTAATAGCTACTTGAGAGAGCATGCTGAATGTGTAGCTGAATTAAATTATTTTATCTAGGGATGGATGACATAACACTTGTAGGCACTTGTAGTTTACAATACAAATGCACTATTAGAGAGCTGTTTGTCATGCTGGACAATATCTGATTGATTTACGATTGAAGTTACCATGTCTTGATGGGAGCGTTCTTGCATCAAAGTGAATCATGTTCGGGTTAGAGGAGTCAGTCAGTGGCCCACGGAAAGGTCACGCCTATAGGTGAATTACAGATGACGGTCTATTATAAACAGTGTAGTAGAGAAGGACAACAAAAATTACACTGTGATAGACTGGAAGGCAGATAGGTAACATGAAAGGAAATCCCTCATCCTGCCTCCCCTCTCCCTCTGCTCTCCCTCTGCTCTCTCTCCCCTCTCTACACCTCTTCCTCCCCTTTTCTCTCTTTCCTATTTATTTATGTTGTTGAACTCTCCATCTGTCTGTGTTCTTCCTCTCCATCCCCTCTCCTTCCCCTCTTCTCTCCCTCCCCTCTGACTAGTCACAACACTTGATTGCTGCTATTACGTTATGATGCTTGCTGCTACAGGATATATGGTTTCCAGGTTACTATGCTCGGAGAAATGTAGTGGCCTCATTACTCTCATGAGCATCATGGCGATAGCACCTATTTCCCTCCATGTTACCTATATGTGACCTCTTGCGTCAGTTAACGTGCTCACTTATTGGTCTATCACCATAGATTTGCTTGGACCGGTCGCTTCTAGTAGACGTTGAGGTAGCCCTTACGCAAGGATTCAGGTGTGTATGGACACTTGCTGGTTGCCTGTAGTAGGCGCAAGCGTTAACATAGCAACTATTATGCAAAACTCAACAGTTCTACCTAACACATGCTACTGGACGCTCATTGATCATCTTGGCTGGTTCGCTGGTTTCAACCATAACATCTGTGGTTTCAGATGCTGATGTTGTATACTTCCGCTCCGCTGCAGGGTGTCCCTAGTGTACCAACGTAGCATTACTGCCATTGAAAAATTAAATATTGATAAATAGCGTAGTCTCTGGACAATATAGAAATCCTCCTCAAACAGCATCTAGATCAATTAATGGGGATACAGGTATAAATACTAACCGTTTGGCTTATGTCATTCTCCCGTCGATATTCCTGCATCAGGATGTGCTGGAATGTGTGTGGGTGAGTGGGAGTGTGCGGGAGTGAGTGCAGATAGACGCAGGACCCAGGGTGAAAATAGACAGGAGAATGACAGAAACTGACTATTTTACTGTATAAAAATATGTACCGTACCGAATGACCTTGTACCGAGGTACAGGGTTGTACTGCAGTATGGTGACACCACTAATTATTGCGGACCATTTACATCCTCTGAACTAGCTACTGCTCTTGTGAATCGCTCATCAATGGCCGGGTTGCTTGTCCGAGTTACTGCTGAACGACTGAGTCAAGCATAACTGTTAAAGATTTTACGAATTTTTTACACTTCAGCTAAAATTTCACCCCAATTAATCATCACGTTTCTTTCTCAAGTTTTATAAATTAGTCACAAGTCTAGAAGCGTTCTAGTTTTTGTTTGACCAGATTTACCTCGCAAGAGCACTGCCTGTCACCATAGTAAGTGATCATCTGGCGATATCTGCTCAGAGAGAGCGATGTATGCCACTGAGCATGGCATGATGCTCATTCTAAATCTTCCAGAAAATCATCCGTAGTTTGATGATATTTTCATCATAGTTCCAGCTTGACACCTCTCGTGCTTCTGCTTATTTCCTCATATTGCAATAACATTTCCAGCTTGATCCCTCTCATGCCTCTGCTTGTTTTGTCAAATTTCAATAATATTTCCAGCTTGACCTCTCATGCCTCTGCTTGCTTGATCAGATAATTTCCCTGCCGACATTCATCTCTCCTACCCGTACTGGCAAGAGTCCTTTACGGGCTGGCCACCACCATGCGAATAACCCCCAATCGCCATCACCCCCACCTCGCCAGACATCCTATTCCCTGGTTACGTTACATCCTAGTCAGCCGCCGAAGATCGAAAGAGGTGTAAGAAGCTTCCCCGTACAATCAGCAACACAGCAACCCGCCATAAGATTGTATCAGTTTACAAGCTTCGTAGTTTTTCCTCACCCATAAGACCTCCTGAGGCCGTTCTTACAGAAGTGTTATCAATTCAGAGAAGTTAGCGATGACTACAAGGAGCAGATGAAGTTAAATCATGACAGAATGCCAAGGTGAAACCATTACCGCTGGTCGACTTTGGTGACAGAGTGGTGTTTGGAGATGTTGTTCGATCAAAGAGCAACTGGTTCCAAGCACCACTATAGGAAGACTTCCGAACACGCCAGGATCACACTGTACCCACGACTCATGTCCGAACTAGCGACATCCACACCGACGCTTAAGGAGGAGGCTGAAAAAACCTGACTCACTGGATCTACCATGCAGCTACCTACAGATATGTCCAAAGATGGTGACTCTAAGGCTACTATTTCTCTCATAATTCACCATATTCACGTGTCGCAATTGCATAACTTTGTTGTGTAAAATGAGTCATCCAGGTTAGACAGAGGCGGAGGCTGAAGGCAGATGAGCACTGGTTATGAATTTTTGTGAATTCGTGATTTTACGAATTGTATCAGAAAAAACGGTGTAACCCATCAAAAGGTCTAGTGCGGCGTTGTATAGAGAGAGAAAAGTTCTGGTAGTTAGCAGAACCTGGCGGGCGCATTAGTTCAACATCACAGCTTGTCGCTAAAGAAATTTGCATAGGAAATTCGACATTTTTTAGTCTCCTATCTGTAGGCGCGCCAGTTTCATACGCCAGTGTTACGTCGATGCTTCTCTGGTATTACGCTGGGTTTAGTCCACAGTTAGCATGCTAATACCGGCTTTAGCACCAGTTTAATACCTGCCAAGCACCGGCGTAACACCTGCGCTTATGAAACCAGGACGCCTACTAATAGGAGAGTAAAAAATGTCGGATATTCAACCAGAAGCATAAAACCTTGACTACTTGAGCTGCCAATGATCATAGAAACCCCCAGCAACAGGCATTTTTGCTCTTACCCCATGAACTGTTGCGTGCATCAGTTTTATGCCTAGAAACGCCCTACTGAGCGGACCCTGCTGGTCACAAACACGTATGAAAAAGGGTCATGGCAGCTAGTTCACAAGTTTGCTATCAATTACAAAGGAGCTGATGCCTGCAAAAGGGCCGGGAGCATGCGGAAACTTCTGAACTAATCAAAGGGAGAATTACAAAAGACAAATGAGACAATAAAGCTCTAGGAATTGTTGCTCTGTAGACTAACTTGAGACAGTGAGAAAGAGCGTTACGTAAGGAGTAAGAAATACTTGAGAGAGCTTGTGAATGCGTAGCTGAATGGAGTCATTCGATCCAGCGATGGACAACATAACGCTTGTACGCTTAAGTTATCGATGGAAATGAAGTATTAGAGAGCAGTTGGTCGCGCTGGACAATATCTGATTGATTTATCAATGATGTTAGGATGTCTCGATGGAGGCAGCTGCTTCTGTCCTTGAAGTGCAGCAAGCGTTCTCACATCAGATTGAATCGTATTTGGGTTAAGGAGGACTACCTAGAGTCTAGTCTAGTCTGCAGCGAATGTATTTAGAAGTTCTTATTATGTAGCTTACGACATATAACTCATAACACAACAAATAAAATTGGCTTTTGTAAATCTCCCATCATTGGGATCGCAGTTTTCAGCACGCTCCCACTTATTTTGCGCGCCTAGGCTAGTTAGCAATCCTAGCTGAGTACCGATAAAGCTCATGCAAGCGTTTGTGGGAGTCAGGCCTGCTGAAAGGTCACTTTTATAGGGGAATGACAGATGGCGGCATATTCTAAGCAGTGCAGCAAAAGAGGTTAACAAAAATTAGACCCTGATAGACTGCAAGGCAGGTAGGTAAAACGAAATAAAATTCCCTCATTCTGCCTCCCTCGTCCTCTCTCTCCGCTCTCCCTCCTCCTCTCTCTCTCTCTCTCTCTCTCTTCTCTCTCCCCTCTCTTCTCCTCTCCTCCTCCCCCTATCTCTTTCCTACCTACTGATATCTCTGAACTCTTCATCTGTCTGTGTTCTTCCTCTCCATATCCTCTCCCTCCCCTGTTCTCTTCCTTCCCTCAGAGTGGTTACAGCATTAATGAAGCCCCCTTACTGCCAATACTGTAAACCCACATATTTGCTCAAATCAGCCATATTTTTAATAGTAACACCTAATTTTTTTAGCCACTTCTTTCAAACTTGTATATAACATAAAGGGGGGAAAGACATCATAGTGTTCAACTAAATAGCATTTTCTTTAAGTCTCTCTTATAGCTATTATTATGAGGTGCTAAAATATTTGGGTTTACAGTGTGATATGATGCTTACTGCTGCAGGATATATGGTTTCTAGGTTACTACTAGGACACATGCAGTGATCTCATTACTCTCATGAGTAACATGGTGATAGCACCTAGTTCCTTCCATGTTATCTATCTGCCTCGCAGTCTATCCGAGTGTAAGTTCGTTTTGCCCTTGTTTACCACACTGACTTGCACACACTGTCATATGTCAATTCACCGCGCGCCACTAACTGACTCCTACGGACTCTTGTGCCAGCTTTAGCTTCATGTACAAAATTCCATTAAGATTAAGGCTTAGGCTATACAAGTGTTCCTGTCAACAGTAGGTCACTATGAGTAAAGTTCCATCAGTAGGTACATTCGGTAACAGTCAAAAATCGGCGAACCATGCTAGCCAGGCAATCATCCGACGAGACCATCAATGAGCAAATCATATGCAAGTGACTGGATCGCAGGTGTCTCAGCACTGCTACCCTAGTTTCTTTGGTCCAGGAATTGTTTGTTTACGTGGTTTCTAGGCAGTAACTATGACATCGATTCGTCGCCGTGACCCACTCTCGGCCTACGCGCATGCGTGAGGGTATCCAAGGGTGGATAGTTCACAACGATCCAAACAATCACCATCAGAATGATGACGAGGAGGGATTACGTAACTCACAACCCTAAAAAAAGATCTACATCCCATCTAGAACTCAGTCTTGAGTAGACCCCCAGCAACACAGACATATATTCAGCTCTCTCTCTCTCTCTCTTTTCCCCGACCCCAATCTCAACTACATTGACATCATTGGTAAGTACTGTCCCTGCCTCTAACTGTAAGTAGGTCAGTGTTGCGGTTTGGGAAACGGCTTCCTGCTCATGTCCAGTTGAAGTCTGGTCGTAGCGTGTGCAGTGATAGCAGTATATCTGTCAAGTAGACTGTGAAATGGAGCTTTACGTAGTTGACAACAGCTTGCAAGATTTATATCCTTGTCCGTCCGCTTTGAGTGACATGGAAAAAAGTGTTATTAGATGTTACATGCTATATGAGGCGGAATTTACTTTGTGGTTTCCTTGCAGCTTGTGTCATACAGAAATAGATGTGACCGATCTGTCCTTCCACGGCCTTACTGATTCATTCATACATCCATCCTTCTGGTTGCGGTAGGTATATTTCAAACTCTAGTACTTGTGTCACTGAACGAATTTTGTTATGTGCTATTTGAACATAAGTGCATCGACATTTCGTCACTTATCGTATAAATGATATGAGATGATGAAATTCCCTAACCCGGGTCAACCTCTGAGAAGTTTTAGCAGTTGTGCCCATATATACCAACTGTATCGCGGGTACAAACTAGCCATGGAAAATGGCCTACAATATTACGACTGCGTCTTAAGTTATCCTTGACTTTTTTCTTGCTCCGCTAGATCACTAGCCATGATGCCTAACAACACAAACGGATCAACCGACAGCGAGGAGGAGATCAAGTTCAGCTGTTATAGTGACTGGGGAGTCAGCATCGCTACCATCAGTGCTGTCACACTCATAGTCAACGTCTTTCATCTCGTCATCGTATCCCGCATGAGACAACTCAAAGGCCGCCCGTACAGACTAATCCTCATTCACATAACGCTGGCTGATATCGGCTCGTCGCTGTTTCTTCTCGCGCTCTACAGCTGCCTGCCAGGGTATTATGTGGTCCGGAGGCTCCTGCACAGGTTCACTTTTATCGCTCTAGTAGTTGAATGGCCTTTGTTTACAAGCCATTGGATCTTTCTTCTGGCTGGTATCGAGCAGTACTATGGCATCTGCAAACCTCTGCTCTATGGAACAACGAATTTTGTGCAGAAGTTGTCTCCCTTATTAGTTTTGACGTGAATGCTTACATTCTGCTTGTCAATGATGAATTTAACCATTTCTGTCAGCTTGAGAAGCGTCCCTGAATACTCTGTCAAGGTCCATCGATATGCTGAGTTTACATTTCGTTATGTCCTTCTGATCCTCGCTTCCGTTCCGTTTACACTCATACTCAGAGAGCTGATGAGGATAAGACGAATGGTCGTCGCCGACAGTCAGAAGCAGAGTAGACGAGCAGCAGTTTTCGTAATCATTATCTACTCGCTGTTCACATTGTTCTCCGTGTTCGAGTTGATGATGAACACTATTGCTGTGTACAATCCCGACCTGATATCATTCAACACTGTACGGTAGAAGAATGTCACCAAATGCTTCTACGGAATCGTCAACACTGTCATCTACGGATTCTGAACAAAAGCTTACCGTCAGGAGATACGCCAGCTGTTCTGCAGACATGATTGAAGGGTCTGCAACACAATGATAGACTGGAACAATAGTTATTCTTGATATTGCTGTCATAAAGCTATGAACCTATCGTACACAAAGCTGCAATAGTGTGTCTGAAGAATCTAATGAAGAATCTAATGACTTCTTCAATCCATACCACATCAGTAGTAGTTCCTCCAGTCCAGCTCAGCTACTGTAACTCAACCGAGAAAAAGGAGCTGATAGGTTAAACTGTGGTCAATGATATGTAAGTATTGCCATTGATGTCATGTTGTGCTGTATCTTATATATTAGTTATTAAGAAGTACTGAACAAAATCAGTAGGGGTCAAACAAAGGTCAAACATGCCTGCGCTCAGTCATCGTTCCTCTTATTCGTTACTTTGTATCTTTTTCTCATGAAAGATGATTGAAATTAAATATTTGTGATGCTGAAAAAATGTTCTGGCATTCTTATGCATCTATTATGATGAAAGCTTGAACATTACTGTACCTGAAGCGTTCGCAACTAGCAACAGAGGTGGGGGAGTAAGCCTGGTAAGTGCATTACCAAGGTTGATCTGGTCTAGGGGGCTTCATAGGCCTTGCTGGGGTCCAGGCACTATGCCTATGGTTACAGGATTAAGAGGTAGAGCTCCTGAACATCGCTCTATGTAGCGTCTAGAAAGTCATCTGACTGCCTCCACAGCTCATAGAAAATCTCTCTCAAGCTGCCATCCCCTTTCTAGCAAACATATAAGACTGGATAACACTGGTTTAATGTCCTGGAAAGAATAAAAATTCCATAGAGGGTTAACCTCAGATAGGAGAAGACAACTCTAAGTGTTAAAAAATTGTGATGCTGTCTCACGTGCTTGCGCACTGATAAGTAACATGCCTTCAGGGCAAGGCTGCCACATGCAATGCCAGCTTGCTCTCGGTTTCTAGGCAGTTTGGAGCACACCTGTGGTACGAGGTTTTTGCCATATATGGACTGGAAAGTATAATATGGTGCCATTCAAAACACGTTGTGAGAGCCGCATAGCGCTAGTCAATGAATCATGAGCTGTCACAGGCTTTGCGATGTGCAAATTTTCACCAGGGTAGAACCTTGAACCTTCAGATAAAAGAAATCAGGGCTAGCTTCATCTCTAGACGAGCCAACCTCATACCAATGCAGTTCCTGTTGCCAGTGCCGAACGGCAGCTATGCTCGGAGGTGGCAGCCATCTTTGTTCTCTGGTAAAAGTTCGTACCGCAATACAAACTACAGATGACGCATGACTTAGCTTCACCACTGTTTGGGATAAGAGATTGTGTGAACTCACCTCTCAGGGTCAAACTTGGAAAGCTCAGGTCAGATTTCTTGGTCATCATGCACCGCATAGACAGAGGCAGAAAATAACGAACCTTTTGGTAGAGTGACACCATCAATCTCAGTGTCTCTAATTGCTGTTCTCTCAATTCTAAATTCGTAAGCATGATTTACCACTCATGCCACTCACTAACCATTATAAAACCGGCAATCGCTGCTTATCTAATGTCTGTCTTAGCTTTTTCCCATAGAAACATTGCAAAAAGATTTTTTTTACTATAGCAATCGCAATCGAGGCATTCGTTTTTCTCTCACAATCGTTTTCTTGTTCACAGTAACTTCAATAACTTACTGACAGAAACCTTTGCAGCATCATGGTTTCTTAGCTTGGTCGGCATGCCAGTATTGGGCCGGAGTTGTCCTCTCTTGCACTGCTAATGGTCGTGTTGGTGGCCCTGATTTATGCCGAGAGTTGTCCTCTCTTACCCAGTTTGAGACTTTGTGTTATGCCAGCTTAAAACACGCATTCAGCATTTGGGTACGCCTAAAGCTCAACAGTTCGAATGGCTGTAATAAAAGGCTGTGCTATTAAGGGTTCTTCCCATGCATGATTGTGAGTTTAGCAATGTTGCAGCAATTTTTTAGTTACTGAAGGTAGGTGGACAAGATGCAGCACGAACACCAACAGTTTCTGCGCTGAAGCACAAGTCAGCATACATTAATTTTCCAAGATCGCTCATAGCAATTATAGGCACAGAGGAGATTGTGTTACGAAAGCAAGATAAATAAAGTCGCATTTTAACTCCTGACATTTGCACGGTGTGTAAAAAGGTATACAATTCATCAAGGTCGACCTGGGCCGACTCGAAAGTTTAGCCGTACCCAAACGCTGAATGTGCGTGTTTATGCTGGCATTAGACAAGGTTTAAAACCGGGTTAAAAAAGGACAGCTGTCGGCATAAATCAGGACTCCGAAAGGACTTTTACCAGCGCTAGAGAGGACAAATAATGACCTAACACTCGGCGCGCCGACCAACCTAAGAAAGCATGATGCCACCTTTCTTTCCCCTAGCAAGCGGCTTGCTCGAGAGTTTGCTAGCGATTGCAATTGAGCCGAGGCGAGCAAACGCTTAGAAGCATGCAGATAATTGCGGCTCTAATCAACGGGAGGATAAAAAAACCGACAGTCTGAAATAGGCATGCAGATTACGAACGAGTGAGCATAACTCCAAATGCATGAGAACACCATTAAAGGGGTTGGGAAGAGATTACAGTTTTCAGCCAGTGGAAATCAAATATGGCGTATGTGAGAATCTCCAAACTCCAAATACCAACAGGATGTTTGCACAGCATTGCATTCAAGATATTCTATCACTTATCTACCATAGTGTGCAATAGCATGCCTAGGTCTACGTAATAGCTAGGCTCAGTCCTTATAGTTGGTATACAAAGTTATGACATATTCTCACAAAAATTACGTTCCTTGAGCTTTATGCCTCAATCGGCTTTTGTAATTTTCCGTTGGATTAGCTCAGAAGTTTCCACACGCTCCTGGCCTTTTTGCAGGCGTCAGCTCTCTTGCATTTGATAACAAACTAATGAGCAAGCTGGCATAGCCCTTTATATGAGTGTTTGTGACCAGCAGAGGCTGCTCAGTGGGGCGTTTCTAAGAGTGAAGGCTGATAAATGCAACATGGTATGGTTTCTGGAGCGAGACCAAAGATGCTCATTGCTGGGGGTTTCTATGATCATAGGCAGCTCGAGTGGCCGTGGTTTTATGGTTTTGGCTGAATTTCCTATGTGAGTATATTTAGCGACAAGCTGTGATGCAGAACTGAAGCCAGCCAGGTTACGCCAACTGGTCACTCTCACAGGCTCGATCTAGCTAAGCTTTCAGGCTAAGGCTCCCGTTCCAACGCCTCTTCCTGAGTGGCAGTGAGGGTCACTGATGCTGCAACCTCACTTCAACTTACTTAGCTTCATCGATTGGCAGTTACCAAATTGCTACCAGGACCTCAGTCACTCTCTATGACACAACACTAGTCATTAAGCTGAGTTACACCAATTATTTTGATACACTTCGTGCAATCACAATCTCACAATAATTCGTCATCACTGCTCATCGACCCTCAGCCCTTCTGACTCTTACACCGCCTCTCTCTAACTTCAACTCACTTAGGAATATTGAATATTGAATATTGAATATTGAATATTGAAGTATCTAGTGTGCCCTGCTTTAGGATGCTGTGGTTCATACGGCACTAGGTTCGGGCATAGTGGGTACAGGCCTTTAGGGTTGTGCTACCTCTCATAATCATTGTCCATTATCCACTGGGAGTTAATGTTCGAACGAGAATGACAGCTAATGCTGAACCGGAGTGAGAACAATAACAAGGAGATTGAAGCTGTAATATGATTGGCTGATTAGTAGGTTTCGTCTTGAGCATCAAATAAGAGAGGATAACTTCTAGTGGCATTCGTTGTATCACAATTCGCTCATGTATCCACCAAAACTACATAACATTTTACATCATTCGTAAGGATTAGTCAGTTAATCATAGACAACAGCACCTAATGCTGTCTAAGATAGTGAAAATACTGCTGGAGTGTCTCGACTGACAGTGCGTATCTGGAGATAACTGATGTTATTCTTCTCCCGCACAGGACCTAGTTGTAAAGCATCTTCAATCCAAGGTTCTACAGCAACGATAGCATCCGTAGAACTTCACCACACCCGAATGCGCATCTGACATAGGTCTGATGAAAGAACACTTGCCACACTTCATCGACAGAAACAGCTGCCTCCCATCGAGACATCCTACCTTCCATAGTAAACCAATCAGATATTGTCCAGCATGATAAACTGCTCTCTACTAGTGCATTTCTATTGTGGGCTACAAGTGGCTACAAGTGTTAGGTTATCCATCGCTAGATCAAATAATTCAGTTTAGATATATATTCAGCAAGCTCTCTCAAGTAGTTATCACTGCTGAGATAACACTCTGTCTCACTGTCTCAAGTTGTTGTACGGAGTAACAATTCCTAGAGCTTGAGCTAAACTTCTGAAATTCTCCCTTAGATTAGCTCAGAGGTTTCCACATGCTCCCGGCCCTTTTGCAGGCATCGGCCCCTCAATTGATAGCAAGCTTCCGAGGAAGCCGGCTTGACCCTTGATATGAGTGCTTGTGACTAGCAGGGGCTACTCAGTGGGGCATTTCTAGGAGCGAAGGCTCATGAACGCCACATAGTATAGTTTCCGGAGCGAGACCAAAGATGCCCATTGCTAGGGGTTTCTATGATCATGGGCAGATCAAGTGGCAATGATTTTATGCTTTTGGTTAAATTTCCTGTGCAAATTTGTCTAGCGATAAGCTGTGATGTGGAACTGAAGCCAGCCAGGTTCTGCTAACTGGTCACTCTCACAGAGTCGACCTGGCTACGATCTCAGGCGAGGGCTCCTGTTATAATGCCTTATCCCGTGTGGAAGTGAAGATAACTTATGCTGCCTTCAACTCACTTGGGTTCATCAATTGACGGTTAGATAATCTGCTACCGGGACCTCAATCACTCTCTACAACACAACATTAGACCTTAAGGTGTGTTACACCGTTTATTCTGACACAGTTTGTTTCATCGCAACCTCACAATAATTCGTCATCACCACTCATCGGTCCTCAGCCCATCGCTTAGACTGCCTCCGTCTAAACCCTTAGAATGAACTGGGCAACTCCTTCTATACAACAAAATTATGCAATCGCAACACATATATATGATAAACAATCAGATAAATAGTAGTCCTAGAGTCACCACCTGTGCATGTATCTGTAGGTAGCTCCATGGTGGACCCAGGGAGTTGGGCGCCATCAGCGTGGAGAAGTATCCTCTGCAGCAAATCCTAGTCCAGACGCAAGTCGTTGGTATGATGTGATCATGGTTTTGTCGTAAATCCTCCTAGTGGTGCCCGGAACCAGCTGGACCAGGTGACCTTCGTGTTCTTGCCTGGTCGCTGCGAGCTCTCAGCTCATGCGGCGCTGCAACGCCCAGGTGTGGACCGTCGTGAAAGTTGGCCAACCTACCGATGAATTGTCCCGCCTTGTGTCAAACCAGCGCCAGCTTGCCGGACCGGCTCCACAGGACATGTCTGAAAAATGATATTGTAAACTGGAAAATGATAGCAATGAAAAATAATTTTGATTCTGCCTGAACTTTACAAACAGTAATTATTTCCGTGCTGTAAAATAAATGCGTATTGTAGTAAGTCATGCTAACTAGTGACTGCTGAACTGGTGAGTGCAAATGTGCAGCTTTTTCCACTCAAGGTTCGTACTTTCCACATCTGAGAAACATGATTTATCACTCCTGCCACTCACTAACCATCATAAAACCGGCGATTGCTGGTCATCCAATATATGTCTCAGTTTGTTACCAAAAAAATACTGCCAAAGCCTTGTTCTCCATTACAGTGATCGCAATCTAGATTGTTGTGTTTTTACAGTAACTTAAATAACTCACTGCCATAAGTCTTTCCGGCATGATGGTCTCTTATACCGGTCAGCGCGCTGTATTGGGCCAAGAGTTGTCCTCTCTTGCACCGGTAATAGTGCTGCTGGCATCCTTGATTTATGCTGAGAGTTTTGCTCTCTTCAACCAGTTTTATGCCTTGTCTAATACGAGCATAAAGCACTCTGATGCGCCTAAAGTCCGCATTCGGCATTTGGGTACGCCTTAACTGTCGAGTTGGCCCGGCTCGACATGGACGGCTAGAATGGCTGGATGATTTCAATGGTTCTAATCAATTTAAATAAAAGACAGCGATATTATGAATTCTTCATCTGCATGATTGTGAGTTTAGCGATGTTGCAGCAGTTTTCGTAGTGATGGAAGGTAGGTGGACAGGCCGAAACACAAAAACCAACCATTTCTGAAGTAGAACACTGGCCAGCATGTATGAGTTTTCCGAGATTGCTCATCACAACTATAGGCACAGTGGGGCACTTTGTTACAAAAGAAAGATAAATGAAGTTGGGCATCCATCACCGATGTTGATTGGTGGTAATGGTTTCACCTTAGCATTCCTGTCATGATTCAATTTCATCTTCTACTTGTAGTCGTTGCTAACTTCTCTCAATTGATCACACTCCGGTAAGAACGGCCTTAGGAGGTCATATGGGCAAGTATAAACTACAACGTGTGTAAACGAAGTGTGTCACCTGATTAGGAAGTTGTCTTCTCTTACCAATATATACGTGATACGGAAGTTGTCTTCTCTTGCAGGGCATCAAACCTGTAAGTTCCAGTCTCATAGTTTCACGAGGAAGATAATAGCAGCTCAAGACCAATTATTGTCTATGAGTCCAGCACGCGGTCAGATCGTTTTTCATATACAACACAGGACGCCTCTCAGGACGGCTGTACCTCTCAACCCTATAACCATAAGCATTATGTTTGAGCACCCAATCAAGGTTAGGCAGCCCCACCAACCACATTCTGCCTAGGGAACATACTTGCCACCCTTAGTCCCCACCCCAATCGCCCCCCCCCCACCGCAGTTACTTATCTGTTTAAGTTATAGAGGCTTCCAGTATTACAGTCATATTCAAGCCTTGAGTATAAGAACACCAGGACATTTTGTCAACTTCACAAATATTTATTTTTAACCGTTACTCACTACAAAAAAGCACACAGTAACAAATAAGAGAAACAATGAGTGAGCTTAGGCATATTTGACCTCTGTTTGACCTCTATTGATTTCAGTCAACACCTGTTAGCTAGTAATACATGAAATGAAATACTGGATGGACATGACTTCATATCAATGATATCAATGACAGCAACTAAATATCTCAACTCCGTTTTCACTTTCAAGCTCTGGTAGCTGAGTTGGACTGGCTGATCTACTACTGGTAGGGTTGAATAAGTCATTGCATCCTCCAAGGTTCACAGTTTTACGACAGTTAGGTTGGGGATAACTATTGTTCAATCTACCATCGCCATCCAGGTGCTTCAAGCTTGTCTACGAAACAGCCGGCGTATTTCCTGACGGTACGCTTTGGTTCGGAATCCGTAGATGACAGTGTTGACGATTCCGTAGAAGCATTTGGTGAAGTTCTTCATTCGCAGAGTAGTGAACGATATCAGGCCGGGATAGTACATAGCAATACTGTTCATAATCAAGTCGAACAGGGAGAACGTTGTGAACAGCGAGTAGATTGTGATCAAGAAAACTGCTGCTCGCCGACTCTGCTTCTGACTGTCGGCGACGACCATTCGCTTCATCCTCATCAGCTCCTTGAGTACGAGTGTAAACGGAACGGCAGCGAGGATCAGAGGAGCAAAAAGAAATGTAAAGTCAACAGCTCGATGGACCTGGATGTGGTATTCAGGGAAACTTCTCGAGATGACATAAAAGGCTACGTTCATCATTGACCAGCAGAATGTAAGCATCCACGTCAAAACTAGTATGGGAGACAACTTCTGTACAAAATTCGTTGTTTCATACAGCAGAGGTCTACAGATGCCGTAGTACTGCTCAATACCGGCAATGAGAAATATCCAATGACTGGTGTACGACGGCCACAAAATGACACTCGGAACAAAAGGGAACCTGTACAGGAGCCTGCTGATTG